>ENA-OPNP01000180-OPNP01000180.1-human-gut-metagenome-genome-assembly--contig:-NODE-180-length-27560-cov-2.132085_pt1 | contig 27560 bp, 19 predicted proteins | sample MGYA00241539_ERZ501775 | MGnify/ENA primary metagenome ERZ501775 (study PRJEB25962, sample SAMEA2042651) | human gut metagenome | biome: human gut; feature: human-associated habitat; material: faeces... | reverse complement strand
GCAAGAGCCGGAGAAGCAGGAAGGGGATTTGCGGTTGTTGCAGAGCAGATAAGAAATCTTGCTGATGAGAGCAGAAATATAGCTAATAATATTCAGGAGATAAGTCTTATTGTCACAGAAAGCGTATCAGCACTTACAGGCGATTCACAGCGACTTATAGATTATGTTGATGAAAGCATACTTGCAGATTATGAAAAATTTAGCGGCATTACCAATGATTATAGAAATGATGCTTCAAGAGTTAATGATATATTAAAGAATTTTGCAGAAAATGCCAGAACTTTAAAGAACACAATGGCAGAGATGAATTCAGGAATTAGTGATATTTCAACTACAATAGATGAAAGTACTAAGGGTATTAATGAAGCGGCTGATGGTGTGAGCGGAATTGTCAATTCTATAGATGATATAGAAAAAGAGGCAGAGAATAATATTATTATAGGACAGAAGCTTCAGGGTTATGTCCAGGTATTTAAGAAATTCTAATATATAAATTTAATATATAGCAGCTTCACACTATACTTAATCTTCCAAATGTAATATAATAGTTTAGATTAAGATAATTTAACTATATATTATGTTTGGAGGATTTTTATTTTGAAAAAGTCTAATGCAACAGCATTATTGCCGGTTTTAGTATTTCTGGTGCTATACCTTGGACTTGGCATTATATTTGAATATATATGTAAGATACCAATGGGATTTTATAACATACCTATTATTGTAGCATTTCTTGCGGCAATACTTGTAGCGTGTATACAGAACAGAGATGTATCTTTTGATGAAAAGTTACAGATTATGGCAGGCGGGCTTGCTGATAAGAATATTATAACTATGCTTCTTATATTCCTGACAGCAGGTGTGTTTGTAGGTGTTGTTGGAAGAAGCAGTGCAGAAAGTGTGGCATATTTTATGCTTAATCTTATACCAGCTAAGTTTGCAGTTGCAGTGCTTTTTATTGTTGCATGTTTTGTGTCAACAGCGATGGGTACATCAGTTGGGACGATAACGCTTATAACACCGATTGCGGCTGCGGTATCAGAGGCTTCTGGATTTAATATGGCACTATGTGTTGCATCTGTTATGGGCGGTGCGATGTTTGGTGATAACCTATCATTTATATCAGATACAACAATTGCGGCGTGCAATGGACAGGATTGTGCTATGAGAGACAAGTTCAGGGAGAACTTCTGGATTGCATTTCCGGCAGCGGTTGTCACACTTGTAATTATACTTATACTTTCATTTGGAACAGATATTTCAGGAAGAGTAACACACGAGTATAATCTTGTTCAGGTAATACCATATGTATTCGTGCTTATTGGTGGAATAGCAGGAATAAATGTATTCGTTGTGCTGCTGATAGGAATTGTAACAGGAACATTTATTATGCTTGTGACAGGTCATATTGGTGTATTTGAATTAATAACAAGTATGGGTTCGGGCGTATCTGGAATGTTTGAAACCTGTATGGTTGCCATTCTTGTGTCTGCTATGTGTGCCTTAATAAGGGAATATGGCGGATTTACGGCACTTTTAGGCTGGGTTAAAAGAACCTTTAAAGGAAAGAAAGGCGGACAGCTTGGTATGGGGCTTCTGGTCGGGGCTATGGATATTGCAACAGCGAATAATACAGTAGCGATAGTTATGGCTAATCCAATTGCTAAGGAGATGTCAGCAGATTATGGAATATCCAATAGAAAAGCAGCTTCACTTCTTGATACATTTTCGTGTGTATTTCAGGGGATTATTCCTTATGGAGCACAGATGCTTGTTGCTATATCAGCGGTTAATGAGCTTGGTTATGAGATGTCAGCATTTCAGATACTTCCGGTTCTTTTCTATCCGATGATGCTGCTTATAAGCTCGCTTATATGGATATTTATAATTCCTGCAGACAGATAAACTTAACTGGTAACTTTTAACTTCACGCCAATTAATATGGAGGATTTTCTCATGGCTAAAGACACTAAGGATGGTAACAATTTAAACGAAAAAAGCTATGTTAATAAAAAGCTGCTGCAGTGCTACTTGATTATATCAATGGTACTTTTGGCGGCATATATAATGGAACTTGTTAAGGGAAATAGAACGGCAGGATATGTGTTTGTATTTTCGATTATTCTTATTGTGCCGGTTATTATGGCAGTATTCGCATATAAGAAAAATGCTGAGAGTAAAATAGTCAGGTCAATTACGGCAATAGGCTATGGAATATTATATGCCTTTGTATTATGGACATCAGTAAGTATTCTTTCATTTACTTATGCAATTCCTATGATAATTGCAATATCTATGTTTGCAGATAAAAAGTATACCTTAAAGGTTGGTATTGCAAGTGCACTTATTAATATTGTATATATTATTATCCAATATGTTAATGTTGGAATAACAAGCAGTGATATGGTTGATTATGAAATACAGATTGCACTTATGACACTTGTTGTAGCATTTTCTTATATTACAACAGATGTACTTGGACATATATCAGCTTATAAGCTTGAGACAATTGAAGCAGAGAAGGCTAAGACTGATGATATGCTTGATAAGATAATCAAAGCTAATGATAACCTCTGCAAAGAGATTGACAATATCAATGATGAGTCAAAGAATATGCAGGAACAGGCGGAAGGAAGCCAGCTTGCAGTATCACAGATGGCATCAGGTGCTAATGAGCTTGCAGGAACAGTGCAGAACCAGCTTGAGATGACAGAGAGTATTGGGGAGCTTACAGAGGATGCAAGAACGCTTATTGAGGATATCAAGAAGCGGTTCGATACAACAACAGATATTACTAAGACAGGCAATATCAATATGGAGCAGCTTGAAAATGTATCAAAGAACAGCAGTGATATTGGCAGTGATGTAAGTGGTGCCATGAATGAGCTTACAGCTAAGACAGAAGAAGCTAAAGTGATTCTTGGAATGATTAACGGAATTACAAGACAGACAGCACTCCTTGCACTTAATGCAAGCATAGAAGCTGCGAGAGCAGGTGAGGCAGGAGCTGGTTTTGCAGTAGTTGCACAGCAGATTAAGCAGCTTGCAGAGGAGACACAAAAGTCAACAGAGGAGATAGAGAATATTATCGTAGCACTGGCAGAGCAGGCTGAGAAAGCTGGGTTTAGTGTTAATAATCTTCTTTCGGCCAATGAGAACCAGATGGAATTAGTGAACCAGTCAAAGAAATCATTTGATGCGATAAGAGATGACATAAGGGATATTCAGGTAAAGATAGACGAAGAATACAATTATATGGATAATATCACAACAAGCAACAATGAGATTACACAGCAGATAGAAAGCCTTAGTGCATTCAGTGAAGAGCTTCTTGCCAACACAGAGAATACACGGGAACTCAGTAATAAGACTATTAATGGAAGCAGGAATATTAATAATCTTTTAGATGATGTAATGAAAGAAGTCAGCATTTTGCAGATGATAATAGACAGTAAAGATGAATAGAGAATAGTACTGTAACGCTGCGTTAAGTTGCAGGAAGGAACGAGGAGTAAAATGTCAAAGAACAATATTATACTTATAGGTATGCCGGGAAGCGGTAAAAGCACACTTGGAGTTGTACTTGCCAAGAAGATAGGATATTCATTTATAGACTCTGATATTGTGATTCAGGATACATATAAAAAGACGCTTGAGCAGCTTATAGAAGAAAATGGCGATACTGGCTTTATTAAGATTGAGAATGATGTGAATTGTTTAATATCTCCAGAGCATACAATTATAGCAACAGGTGGAAGTGCTGTATATGGAGATGAGGCTATGGAGCATTTTAAGCAGATAGGAACAGTTATATATTTAAAAGTTTCAGAAAAAGAGCTTGAGAGCAGATTAGGGAGCCTTAAAGAAAGAGGTGTTGTATCCAACGGCAAGTCTACAGTAGAAGAAATCTTTGAGGACAGAAAAAGGCTCTATGAGAAATATGCAGATATAACAATTGTTCAGGAGGGCCGTGATATAAGAATGATTGTTGAGGATATGTATAAGAAGCTTACAAAGCTGATATAAAAGTGAGAAATAATTGCAATAAAACTATAGAAAAATATCTCCTTTTGTGGTACTATTAAAGATAGTAACATACTGAGGAGGTATTTTTTTAATGCAGGATAAATATAAATACACAGATGTGAGTGAAAGAAACAGAAGAATGAATAGGTTCTATATAGTGGCGACTTCTCTACTTGGTTTGATGTTTCTTTTTTATCTGTGGATGAAGCAGTTTAATCACAATATTCCATCAGTAGTTGTGTATTGTAACACAGCACTTATTGCTGTATTTGCAGCTGTTAATGTCATAGTTTACAGAAAGAATACAGCGACAAGATATTTAAAGGTTATGTCAACTATTGAGATTGGAATAGAATATCTGTTAATTGGTGTGCAGACAGATGCAAGCTTTATCAGTTATGCTATTCTTGGAATATTTATACTTCAGATTCCTTATTATGAGAAGAAGTCGTTGAAAAGAACTGCGGCAGGAATGTTGATTTTATACATAATTGTAACTGCTGTGCAGGCTTCAAAGGGAATATATGGACAGGACGTTAATGCAGTATGTTCAATATTTATGATAGTGCTTATAGGTGTTGTTATATTGGAAGTTGGTAAATTAACAATTCTGTTTAATGATGATGCTGTTAATTCGGCTAAAGATGAACATAGCAGAATAAAAGAGATTTTAGATAATATAATTATGGTATCAGGTGTTGTCAGCAATGAAACTAAGAAGAGTGATAAGCTTATCAATGAACTCGTTGATACAACTAATACAGTAACTAACAGTATGAAAGAGATATCTGCGGCAACTAATATGACAGCGACAAGCATAGAAGAGCAGAGCAGTATGACAACAACTATACAGGAGGCTATTGAACATACAGGAAAGGCTTCTGATCAGATGGTTGAGCTGGCTGTTAATTCTAACGACAGTATACAGAAGAATATTGTTGTTATGGACGAATTAAGAAAGCAGTCTGAGCAGATAACAGATACTAATAAGTCTGTTACTGAGTCTATGCAGAGATTACAGGAAAAGACTAAGAACGTGGAAAATATTGCTGGAATGATACTTAATATATCAAGCCAGACTAACCTTTTAGCACTTAATGCTTCAATTGAAAGTGCAAGAGCTGGTGAAGCAGGAAGAGGCTTTGCGGTTGTTGCTGAGCAGATAAGACAGTTAGCAGAACAGACAAAGAATTTTACAGAAGATATTACTAAGATAACTAATGAACTTAATGATAATGCATATGAAGTTGTTGTATCTGTTAATTCTTCCGTTGAGGCAACTAAAGAGCAGGGCGAGAGAATAATTGAAGCGGCACATACATTTGAACAGCTTAACAAGAATATAGAAACACTTATAGAGCATATTGATGTTGTTAATAAAGAAATAGCAGGTCTTTCAGACTCTAATAATAAGATTGTAGAGAATATTTCACAGTTATCAGCAGTTACGCAGGAAGTAACAGTCAATGCCGAGCAGGTACATAATATGAGTGAACAGAACCTTGAGTATGCAAAGCAGGTTAAAGAAGCTGTTGGCAATATTAGAATTACATCAGAGAAAATGGAAATAGAAGAATAAAAGTATTTGGATGTACAAAATGATTGTTATAAATTTATCGAAAATTATACGAAAAAACGATTAAATTGTTGAAAAAAATATTAAAATGTTGTAAAATATTGATAACATATAATCAATTATTTGATCGGAGGCGTGTAATATGTTGTTTCAGATTTATGGCGAAGGTGCCATTTACCAGTTATTAGGCTGTGTTCTTGTCTTTGCAGGACTCGTTATCTGTAACGAACTTGCAAGACGTTCTAAATTTGGTGGATTGTTATTCTTTATTATAATTCCAATCGCACTTACAATCTATTTTGTGGCTATCCAGATAGGAGCTGCACAGGGTGCTTCATGGGCACTTAATAATACTACATATAGATATATGAATGGATGGTTCCATTATGCTAAGCTTTATGCCGCTACAGCAGGCTGTATCGGATTTATGATGCTTAAGTATAAGTGGAGCATAGGTAAGACAGAATGGTTTAAAGTATTCCCATTCTTAATCGTTGCCATTAATATTCTTATCGCTGTTTGTAGTGATTTTGAATCAGCAATCAAAGGTGGAATTAATGGCGGCTGGTGGTTCTCTAACGAGGGTGTATGGCTTTACGGTGGCTGGTGGAACTGGCTTAACGGTATCGCAGGCTTAATCAATATCTTCTGTATGACAGGCTGGTGGGGGATTTACTCATCAAAGAAGCAGGATGATATGTTATGGCCAGATATGACAATATGGTTCATTGTTGCATATGATATATGGAACTTCACATATACATATAACAACCTTCCAACACATACTTGGTATTGTGGTGTTGCATTACTTCTTGCTCCTACATTTGCTAATGCGTTATGGAACAAGGGTGGCTGGATTCAGAACCGTGCTAATACACTTGCAATATGGTGTATGTTCGCACAGGTATTTCCATTATTCCAGGTTGACGGAATATTTGCTACACTTCCAGTCCTTTACAAGTACACAGGAGCTAAGTCAGGAATGGAACTTACACATTATACATTAGAGCAGATGAATGCCGCAGGTGCATATCCAGTTGCTCAGGGTGTAATGGCTATTCTTGCAGTAGTAGCTAACGTAATCTGTATCTCAGTTATCATTAAGAGAGCTATTGAACAGAAGAAGAATCCATACAAGAACGAAATCTTTGCAGGAACTAGAGATTTTGAACAGGCTATGGACAGAGCATAATATATGCGGGTTAATATATCAGTATTGTGATAATTATATATAGATATTGATATATATGGATACATTAAGTATCAAAAGATAAAACAACAAAATACAATGATTATATGAAGATAAGAATACCTTTCTGTTGCAGGGACAATCCTTAACAACAGAAAGGTATTTTTGCATTATAATTATTGCCGTAGTTATATAGTAAGTTGCTAAAGAATACTTTGCTGTGCTATACTAATAATATTAATATGCACCTTTGATGGGTGTAGGAATGGAGGCACATTATGATTAAAAAGATTAGGGGAATTAAAATCGAACTTATAATTATATCAATAGCGTTATTTGTGTTAGGTCTTTTCCTTACAATATTTCCTGAGGTATCACAGATTATCATATGCAGGGCAGTAGGAATTGCATTATGCGTATGGGGAGTGTTAAGGCTTATGACATATTTCAGAATGTCAAGGGAAGATGTATTCGTATCATTCGGACTTGTACAGGGTATATCATTACTTGCATTTGGAATATTCTTTGTTATGAGACCAGAAGCTATTGCAGTATTTTTTGGAACAGCTATTGCCATAATAATTATTATTGACGGTATATTAAAGCTTCAGTATGCAATAGAATTCTATCATATGGAAGCACAGCGCTGGTGGATAGAGGCAATTGTTGCAGCATTAATGGTTGTTATGGGTGTTGTTGCATTATTTAACCCATTTGGTTCATCAACTGTACTTATGATGTTTGTTGGAATTGTGCTTATGGTTGAGGGCCTGAGTGACCTTATATCTATTATAAGAATATCTTCGTTTATTAAGAATTTAAGAGGATAGTGTATTGTCGGGAGGCGGAATAGAATTTGTCTCTGGCATAATTAAGATTAATACAATTATTGAAGTGGTAATCGTAACTGCTGTTATTAATGAATTATTATAATGAAATTATATTGCTGTGGCGGCAGCCAGGCCTTATAAATGTAAAAATATGGAGGAAATAATTAAAATGTCGGATAAAGTAATATATGCAGCTATACTTGGAGCAGGAACAGTAGGACTTGGAACATACAAATTATGTGAGGCTATGAGTGATGAGATAAAGCATAAGACAGGAGCAACACTTGTTATTAAGAAGGTTCTTGTAAGAAATTTATCTAAGAAAAGAGAAGGTATTCCAGATGAAATTCTTACAGATAAGTGGGAAGATATAATTAATGACAAGGATATCAGCATTGTTGTTGAGCTTATGGGTGGAATTCATCCAGCTAAGGATTATGTTCTTGAGGCGCTTAAGGCTGGCAGGCAGGTTGTTACAGCTAATAAGGATCTTATTGCTGAGTATGGAGAGGAAGTTGGCAATGCGGCTAATAAAGCAGGAGCAGACCTTCAGTTTGAGGCGGCTGTAGCTGGTGCAATACCAATTATCAGACCATTAAAGCAGAGTATGACTGGTAACCATATCACAGAGATTATGGGTATTGTTAATGGTACGACTAATTATATTCTTACTAAGATGACAGAGAGTGGAATGGACTACAAGGAAGCTTTGGCAAAGGCTACAGAGTTAGGTTATGCAGAAGCAGACCCGACAGCAGATGTGGAAGGATACGATGCAGGAAGAAAGATAGCTATTATGGCTTCTATTGCATTTAACTCAAGAGTAACATTTGCTGATGTATACACAGAAGGTATTACTAAGATTTCCGCAGATGATATTAAGTATGCCAAGGAATTTGGCTATGTAATCAAGCTTTTAGGTGTTGCCAAGAATACAGAGGACGGAATTGAAGTAAAGGTTCACCCAATGCTAATACCTAATAATCATCCTCTTGCAAATGTTAATGATGCTTTTAATGCTGTATTTGTACACGGTAAGGCTATGGATGATGCAATGTTTATGGGACGAGGTGCAGGACAGATGCCGACTGCCAGTGCAGTTGTAGGTGATATAATTGATGTATGCAGAAATATAGTACACGATTCCTGCGGAAGAATTGGCTGTTGCTGTTATAAGAATCTTGAAGTGAAGGATATAACAGATACTAAGAGCAAATTCTTCTTAAGACTTGAAGTTGCAGACAAGCAGGGCGTTCTTGCCAATATTGCAAGCGTTCTTGGTAACAGCGGTGTAAGCATAGCACAGGTAGTTCAGAAGAGCGGCAAAGACGGAGTTGCTGAACTTGTTATTATAACAGCAGAAGTTCTTGAGAAGAACTTTAATGATGCTATGGCTGTATTTAAGGGACTTTCAGCAGTTAAGAATATAGCTGGTGTTATAAGAGTGTATTAAGATTAACAGAAAGGCAGTTGATAATGGCGGCTAAATATTATGCAGTAAGAAAAGGCAGAAATACAGGAATATATAGAACATGGGATGAATGTAAAAGTCAGGTGTTCCAATATTCCGGAGCTGAATATAAAAGCTTTACAACTGAACAGGAAGCTCTTGAATATATTGGCAGGCTTAAGAATAATGATGTCCAGAGTGAGAGCTATGCGTATGTTGATGGTTCTTTTAATATAGTAACGGGTGTCTATGGATATGGCGGATTTCTTGTATATAATAATGAAAATTATATCATTACAGGAAGTGGAAGTGATCGTGAAATGGCTTCAATGCGTAATGTAGCCGGTGAAATTCTTGGAAGTATGGCGGCAGTAGAGAAAGCAATAGAACTTGGCGTTAAAAGTGTAGATATATATTTTGATTATATGGGAATAAGAGCGTGGGCACTTGGAGAGTGGAAGCGTAATAAGAAAGGTACTATAGCTTATTATGATTATATGCAGTCAGTAAAAGATAAGATAGCCATTAATTTTGTTAAAGTTAAGGGACATTCAGGTGTTGAAGGTAATGAGGAAGCCGACAGGCTGGCTAAGAAAGCTGTAGGAATATTATAAATAGATAAAAGATAGACAAAAGATTGTCAGATAATAATTGACATATAACATTAATATATGATATTATTTATTCGTGTGAGTCAGGAAGTATATGATTTCATACAAATATGACCACTTGTATCTTAGGTGTGCAGTAGTTATACAGCATATCAGGATAAAGTTAAGCCTAACGGACAGGCGGGTCGGTTGCCGGTGTGGTAGAACCACATTATTATTATTGATTGAGCATTAAGCTCTGTTTTTTAAGTTGATTACTTTATAATCTGTGCCAAGCACATCATCTTGTGAAACGGTCAATAAAGAGTGACGCATATTTGTATGACATAGACAAGTCGTCTATGAAATATATTCGCTGATTTCGTATATATTATGACATTATATTGTATAGTTACAGATATATTTTAATGTAATGATGTTGATATTATATTATGACTAATAAGGTGGTAAGTGTGTAAGCACTGCCACCTTTTTTGTGTAATTTAGGAAGCTTTGTGTGATTAAGAAAAACTGCACTGTTTATGAAGTTTAATTATAAGATTTTACATAATTATGGAAATTTTCTGGCAGTGCTTAAAGAAATTATTTTTAATGTATGTGAGGTAAGGGAGATGTCTAATGATCAGACAAGAGCACCAGTATATGAAGCACTGGAAAAGCTTAGAAGAAAAAGAGTAGTACCATTTGATGTTCCGGGTCATAAAAGAGGAAGGGGCAATCCTGAATTAGTGGAATTATTAGGAGAAAAATGTGTTGGAATAGATGTTAATTCTATGAAGCCATTAGATAATCTGTGTCATCCGGTATCAGTTATAAGGGATGCAGAAGAATTAGCGGCCAGGGCATTTGGTGCAGAGAACGCATTTCTTATGGTAGGTGGAACGACATCTGCTGTGCAGGCGATGATATTATCGAATTGTAAGAGAGGAGATAAAATAATACTTCCAAGGAATGTGCATAAAAGTGCCATTAATGCTTTAGTGTTATGCGGTGCAATTCCTGTATATGTTAATCCGGAGGTTAATCATCAGCTTGGTATTTCACTTGGTATGAATCTGGAGTCAGTACGAAAAGCTGTAAAAGAAAATCCTGATGCGGTTGCAGTGCTTGTAAATAACCCTACATATTATGGAATATGCTCTGATATATGTTCAATAGTGAAGCTGGCACACGAACACGGAATGAAAGTGTTAGCTGATGAGGCACACGGAACACATTTATATTTCCAGCCGCAATTACCAGTTTCTGCTATGGCAGCAGGGGCTGATATGGCGGCAGTATCTATGCACAAATCGGGTGGTTCTTTAACACAAAGTTCGATACTTCTTACGAATAAAGGTGTTAATGCTGATTATGTCAGACAGATTATCAATCTTACGCAGACGACAAGTGGTTCATATCTTTTGCTTGCCAGTCTTGATATTTCAAGAAGAAATCTTGCCTTAAGGGGTGAAGAGTCATTTGCAAAGGTAATGGATATGGCAGAATATGCACGCAGGGAGATTAATGAAATAGGCGGATACTATGCGTATGGAAAAGAACTTGTTAATGGAACAAGCGTATATGATTATGATGTCACTAAATTGTCAGTTCATACGCTTGGATTGGGACTTGCTGGAATTGAAGTATATGATCTGTTAAGAGATGAATATGATATCCAGATAGAATTCGGAGATGTAAGCAATATCCTTGCTTATATATCTATCGGAGACAGATTACAGGATATAGAAAGACTTGTCGGAGCTCTGGCAGATATAGCCAGAATATATAAAAAAGACAGTACTGGAATGTTAAGCGGAGAATTCATAAGTCCAATAGTAGCCAGATCACCTCAGGAAGCTTTCTATTCTGCCAAGGAATCCCTGCCGGTTGAGAAGACTGAGGGAAGAATATCAGGAGAATTTGTTATGTGTTATCCTCCGGGAATTCCGATATTAGCACCGGGAGAGATGATTACAGACGAGATTATACAGTATATTCTGTATGTTAAAGAAAAAGGATGTTCAATGCAGGGAACAGAAGACAAGAGCGTTAATAAATTAAAGGTTCTGGTATAGACAGATAATTGTGGAAGAGCCATATGAAAGTATATACAGGAAATGAGGATTATTTAATATGGAGATGTGGTTTTCAGAGCTTCATACAAGCAATGTGAAGCTTTCAATGAGAATAGAAGAACAATTGTGTTCGGTGGAGAGTGACTGTCAGAGGATTGATGTGCTTGTTTCAGATGAATTTGGTAAATTTCTTGCATTAGACGGAGAGATACTATTTTCTGAAAAAGACGAGTTTATATATGATGAGATGGTAACCCATATTCCAATGGCAGTCCACCCTGATGTAAAGAATGTATTAATAATCGGTGGAGCCGATGGCGGAGTTGCAAGAGAACTTATCAATTATAAATGTATAGAAAGAATAGATGTTGTTGAACCGGATGAAATGCTTGTTGAAGTATGTAGAAAGCATTTTCCTGAGCTTACCTGTGGACTGGATGATGACAGGGTTAATGTGTATATTCAGGATGCATTAAGATTTTTAAGAAATAAGACGGGTGATTATGACCTGATAATTAATGATGCGACAGATCCATTTGGATATACAGAAGGTTTATTCACCAAAGAATTTTATGGAAGCTGTTATAAAGCACTTAAAAGTGATGGCATTATGGTATATCAGCATGGAAGTCCGTTTTATTCAGAAGATAAAGATGAATGTGTGAAAATGCACAGAAAGGCATATCAGGCATTTCCTGTAAGCCGTGTATATCAGGCACATATACCAACTTGTTCATCAGGCTATTGGCTGTTTGGATTTGCTTCCAAGAAATATCATCCGCTTGATGATTTCAGACCGGAGGAATGGAAGAAGTTAGGTATAAAGACAAGATATTATACAACTAATCTTCACAGGGGAGCATTTATGCTTCCGGGTTATGTAGAACAGATGCTTGAAGAAGAAGAAAATGAGAAGAAAGCCTGAAAAGAGTAATAGACAGTGTTTAAAAAGAAAGCGTTAAGATAATTAATAAACAGGGCTTAAAGAATGGAGGATAATTATGAGCAGAGTATTAATAATAGGTTGTGGTGGAGTTGCAACAGTGGCAATTAACAAGTGCTGTCAGAACAGTGATGTATTTACAGAGATATGTATAGCAAGCAGGACTAAGAGCAAATGTGATGCTTTAAAGGATAAATTACAGCCTGATACAAAGACAGTAATTACAACAGCAAAGGTTGATGCAGATAATGTAGAAGAACTTGTGAAGCTTATTGAAAGCTATAAACCAGAGGCAGTGCTTAACCTTGCACTTCCATATCAGGATTTAACAATAATGGATGCCTGCCTTAAGACAAAGGTGCATTATATTGATACTGCTAACTATGAAGCAGAAGATACCGAAGATCCTGAGTGGAGAGCTATATATGAAAAAAGATGTAAGGAAGAAGGTTTTTCAGCTTATTTTGATTATTCTTGGCAGTGGAATTATAAGAAGCAATTTGAAGAAGCTGGAATAATGGGACTTTTAGGAACGGGCTTTGATCCTGGTGTAACAAGTGTATTTTCAGCATATGCACTTAAGCACTACTTTGATGAAATAGACACAATTGATATTCTTGACTGCAACGGCGGAGATCACGGCTATCCTTTTGCGACTAATTTTAATCCTGAGATTAATTTAAGAGAAGTATCAGCACCTGGCTCATATTGGGAAGATGGACACTGGGTAGAAGTACCAGCTATGTCTATAAAGAGAGAATATGATTTCCCACAGGTTGGAATGAAGGATATGTATCTTTTACATCACGAGGAGATAGAATCGCTTGCTAAAAACATTCCGGGAGTTAAAAGAATAAGATTTTTTATGACATTTGGACAGAGCTACCTTACACATATGAAATGTCTTGAGAATGTTGGAATGTTAAGAACTGACCCTGTAAAAGTCAATGGTGTTGAAGTTGTTCCTATACAGCTCTTAAAAGAACTTCTTCCAGATCCTGCTACACTTGGAGAAAGAACAGTAGGAAAGACTAACATTGGCTGTATATTCAGGGGAAGAAAAGATGGAAAAGAAAAGACAATATATATTTATAATGTATGTGACCATCAGGAATGTTACAGGGAAGTTGAATCACAGGCAATATCATATACAACAGGAGTTCCTGCAATGATAGGAACAATGATGGTTGTCACAGGAATGTGGAATAAAGCAGGTGTATATAATGTGGAAGAATTTGATCCTGATCCATATATGGAAGCACTTAATAAATGGGGACTTCCTTGGGTAGTTGAGGAAAATCCACAGCTTGTAGAATAGAGGATATAAGAGTTGATGACAATAGATGATATTACAACACCAGCATATATTATAGATGAGAATATTCTGGTTCATAATCTTGAAATTTTAAAATATGTTGAAGACAAAACAGGATGTAAAATATTGCTTGCACAGAAAGCATTTTCAGCATTTTATGAATATCCGTTAATTGGCAGATACATAAGTGGCACAACAGCAAGTGGATTGTATGAGGCAAGGCTTGGCAGGGAAGAGATGAATAAAGAAAATCACGTCTATGCTCCTGCTTACAAAGAAAAGGATATAGATGAACTTGTAAAAATATGTGACCATATAATATTTAATTCCATAGGGCAGCTTATGCGTTATAAGGAAAAATGTATAAGAAGCGGTATCAGCATAGGACTTAGAATTAATCCGGAAATATCTACGCAGGGTGATAATGCAATATATGACCCTTGTGCGTATGGTTCAAGGCTTGGAGTAACTATTGATATGTTAAACAAGGCAGATGAGGAAGTTCTTAATGGAGTTGAGGGACTTCATTTTCATACTCTCTGTGAGCAGAATTCAGATGCACTTGCAATTACACTTAAAGCAGTTGAAGATAAATTCGGGCATATTATGAAGAATATGAAATGGATTAATATGGGCGGTGGACATCATATAACAAGAAAAGATTATGATATAGATACACTTATTGGCTGCGTTAATCACATAAAGAGTGAATATAATGTACAGGTGTATTTAGAGCCGGGCGAGGCTGTTGCTCTTAATGCCGGTTATCTTGTTACAGAGGTGTTAGATAAGGTTGATAATGGAATCGAAACGCTTATACTTGATGCTTCTGCCGCGTGCCATATGCCAGATGTCCTCGAAATGCCATATACACCACCTCTTCGGGGGGCACAGATAATTAAAAATATCAAAGAATATAAAGATGTTACTGCTGGTAAAGATATTCAGGAAAATGAAGATATTAGGAAGTATAAAGATAAAAAAGAATACAGAGAAAATGTATACAGGCTGTCTTCATATACCTGTCTTGCAGGAGATATTATAGGTGATTATAAGTTTGACAGTAAGATTAATATAGGGGACAGGCTTGTATTTGAGGATATGGCGATATACTCAATGGTAAAGAATAATACATTTAATGGAATACCACTTCCAGCTATAGCGGTAATGAAAGATAAAGAAGTGCGGGTTATTAAAGAATTTGGTTATGAAGATTTTAAGTGGAGGCTTTCGGGAGAATAACAGATACTACACCTATAGAAGATGGCTATTATATGCCGGCAGAATATGACAGGCACAAGGCTACAATTATGATATGGCCTGTAAGGACAGGCTCGTGGCCTTATAATGCTGTAGCTGCACAGAATGTATTTGTGGATATTGCACATATAATATCCAGACACGAAAAAGTGTATATATTAGCAGATGAGAAGCACTATGCACAGGCAGAAGCAAGATTTATGAAAATAAAAGACGCTGTAACAGGAGAATGTAATAAAGCCAGTGAAGATATTAAAGCTGCCTGGAATATTGAAGTAGTCTGCATCGAAACAGATGATGCGTGGGCAAGAGATGTATGTCCCACGTTTGTAAAAAACGGACATACAGGTGATGTACGTGGGATTAACTGGAAATTCAATGCGTGGGGTGGCGATTATGACGGACTTTACAAGAATTGGGAAAAGGACGATAAAGCAGCTCTGCAATTCTGTAATATGACAGGATATGATTGCTATGATGCCAATCCGTTTGTGCTTGAGGGAGGTTCTATACACAGTGATGGTGAAGGTACGGTTATAGTAACTGACAGCTGTCTTTTAAGTAAGGGAAGAAATCCAGATATGGGCAGGGAACAGATTGAGCATAATCTTAAGAAATATCTGGGGGCAAAGAAAATTATATGGATTCCATATGGAATATATAATGATGAAACTAATGAACACGTTGATAATGTGTGTGCATTTACCTCACCAGCTAATGTAGTTCTTGCGTGGACGGATAATGAGGAAGATCCTCAATATGCAATGTCTTTGGCTGATATGAAGGTGCTTGAAAGAGAAACTGATGCCAGAGGACGTAAGTTTAATGTTCATAAACTGCATATACCGGATGTCCCAGTGTGCATAACTGATAATGATTTAAAGGGTCTTGTGTTTGAAGCAGGAGAAGATATGCGTGAAGCGGGAGAGCGGCTTGCGGCCAGTTATGCTAACTTCTATATAGCCAATGATATTGTGCTTGTTCCACAGTTTGGCGATGTTAAAGATAAGCAGGCAGTAGATCTTATTCAGAATCTTATGCCAGAGTATGAGGTTATTGGTGTGTATGCAAGAGATATAATTGTTGGTGGAGGCAATATACATTGTATTACACAGCAGATACCGCAATAACAGGATATATTAAAGTGGTATATATGTTACAGATTAGTGCTGCTGGCACAATTAAGGTATAAAAAGAAGTCAAAGCGTAATAGGTTATAGATTGGTTTTAGTGTGACAGACACGGAAATGAGGTAATATGAGCAGAAAAGTAAAAGCTGCGGCAATTCAGATGCGGTGCAGTAATAATGTCGGCGATAATATAAAAAAAGCTGATGAAATGACAAGAGAAGCAGTAAAAAAGGGAGCTAATATAATTCTTCTGCCAGAATTATTTGAAAGACAGTATTTCTGTCAGGAGAGAAGATATGAATATTACGCCTATGCCAAAAGCGTACAAGAAAATGATGCTGTCCAGCATTTTACACAGACTGCTAAGGAACTTGGAGTTGTTATAATTGTAAGTTTTTATGAAAAAAACATAAATGTGTTGTATAATACAGTTACGGTTATTGATGCTGATGGAAGCAATCTTGGAATATACAGAAAGACACATATTCCAGATGACCATTACTATCAGGAGAAATTCTATTTTACGCCGGGTAATACAGGATTTAAGGTGTTTAATACAAGGTTTGGCAATATAGGTATAGGAATATGCTGGGATCAGTGGTTCCCTGAAACGGCAAGAGCATTAGCGGTAAATGGTGCAGAGATATTATTCTATCCTACAGCTATAGGAAGTGAGCCTATACTTGAATGTGACAGTATGCCTCATTGGAGAAGGTGTATGCAGGGACACGCCGGCTGTAATCTTGTTCCTGTGGTGGCAGCTAACAGAATTGGAATAGAAACAGTAGACCCTTGCGAGGCAAATGGTGGACAGAAAAGTTCACTCAAGTTCTATGGTTCATCATTTATATAACCTTTCGAAAATCATCTATCATTCCTTGGACATCATTTATAACAGATAATACAGGTGAAGTCATATGTGAAGCAGGAAGAGATACAGAAGAAGTACTTGTTGCACAGTTTGATTTAGATGAATATATGACAGACAGATTATCGTGGGGATTATTCAGAGATAGAAGACCGGAAATATATAACTGAATTGGAGATAAACGTAGTGAAGAAACTTGTTATAGGTATGCTTGCCCACGTTGATGCAGGTAAGACAACATTATCTGAGAGCATATTGTATACATCGGGAGCTATAAGAAAGCTTGGAAGAGTAGATAACAAAGATGCGTTTCTTGATAATAATGATTATGAAAGACAGCGTGGAATAACGATATTTTCCAAGCAGGCAGTATTTACCTACAAAGATTTAGATGTTACATTGCTTGATACACCCGGACACGTTGATTTTTCGGCAGAGATGGAGAGAACGCTCTGGGTGCTTGATTATGCTGTTCTTGTTATTAACGGAATGGATGGGGTTCAGGGACATACAGAGACACTTTGGGGACTTTTAAAGAGATTAAAAGTCCCTGTGTTTATATTTGTCAATAAAATGGACCAGCAGGGAACAGACAAGCATAGAATATTAGAACAATTAAAGAATAAGTTATCATCAGGATGTGTGGATTTTGACAGGCTTGATTATGAAGAGCTTGCTGTGTGCAATGAAGAAGCATTAGAGCAGGTGTTAGATGAAGGCATTGTTGATGATAAGCTTATAGGAAATATGATAAGCCAAAGAGAAGTATTTCCTGTAATATTCGGCTCTGCATTAAGACTTGATGGAGTGGACAGACTTCTTGATATTATGAATAAATATTGTGAGGTATCTGAAAATGGTGATGATAAGCAGTCGGATATGTCAGCAAGAGTATATAAAATATCAAGAGATGACAGGGGTGAAAGGCTTACACACATTAAGGTTACAGGCGGAAGCCTTAAAGCTAAACAGCTTATTAATGGTGAGAAGATTAACCAGATCAGAATATATTCAGGTGAGAAGTACACTTCGGTAAATGAAGCTGTATGTGGAAGTATATGTGCAATAACAGGGCTGGAGGGCACCTATGCAGGACAGGCATTAGGCAGGGAGAATAATGATAATGCACCGGTGTTATCCCCTGTGCTTAATTATAAGATTAATCTTCCAGCAGGAACAGACCCGCTTATGATGCTTCCTAAACTTAAGATGATTGAGGAGGAAGAACCACAGCTTCACATTGAATGGAATGAGAGCTTTAAAGAAATACATGTGCAGGTTATGGGACCTGTTATGATAGAAGTCCTTCAGAATATTATTAAGGAACGTTTCGATTGTGATGTGACATTTTCTGAAGGAAGCATTGTATACAAGGAAACCATAGCTGATAAAGTTGAAGGAATCGGACATTTTGAGCCTTTAAGACATTATGCGGAGGTGCATCTTATATTAGAGCCGGGTGAAGCTGGGAGCGGTATGCAGTATGAGCTTGATTGTAGTGAGGATATGCTTGCCAAGAACTGGCAGAGGCTTATATATACACATCTGTGTGAAAAGACACATAAGGGTGTGCTTACAGGTTCAGCACTTACTGATGTTAAGATAACGGTTGTTGCAGGCAGGGCACATAACAAGCATACAGAGGGCGGAGATTTCAGGCAGGCTACATACAGGGCAGTAAGAAATGGACTTATGCAGGCAGAGAGTGTACTGCTTGAGCCATTTTATGAATTCACTCTAATACTTGACAGACAGTATATAGGCAGGGCTATGACTGACTTTGAGAGAATGGGTGCACAGTTTGAGATTAACGATAATGGTGATGAAGCAGTAATAAAGGGTGCTGGTCCTGTTGCCACTGTTGGTAACTATCAGGCAGAGGTTAATGCGTACACTAGGGGAAAGGGAGTATTAAGACTTAAAATGTCTGGCTACAGACCTTGTCATAATACAGATGAGGTTATTGAACAAATCGGATATGAAGCCGAGAGAGATACAAGAAATCCAGCAGATTCAGTATTCTGTGCGCACGGTTCAGGTTTTAATGTGCCTTGGTATGAAGTCAAAGATTATGCACACGTTGACAGCGTGCTTAATCCAGTGGGAACTAATGAAAATGTAGTTCTCACACCAAAAGAAGCAGCAAGAACGGTATCTGATGAATGGATTGGAACAGATGAAGTTGACAGAATACTGGCACAGACGTACTTTGCTAACAGCAGGGGTGATAATGAAAGACGTAAGATGTCTAAAAGAAAAGCCTCTGATGAAATGGGAAGATATGTAACAGCCTCTGGCAGTGGAAGCTATAATAATGGACAGTATAAAGCTTCGCAGTCTAAGAAGCAGACAAATTCAATATCGTATCTTCTTGTAGACGGCTATAATATAATACACGCGTGGAGCGAGCTTGAGGAATTGTCAAGAATTAATATGGACAGTGCAAGGGATAAGCTTCTTGATATAATGTGCAATTATCAGGGTATGAAGAAGTGTGAGCTTATCGTTGTATTTGATGCTTACAGGGTATCAGGACATCATGAAGAATATATGGACTATCATAATATTCACGTTGTATACACGAAAGAGGCAGAAACGGCAGACCATTATATAGAAAAGTTTGCACATGAGAATGGAAAGAAATATAATATAACAGTTGCTACATCAGATGGACTTGAGCAGGTTATTATCCGTGGAGCAGGCTGTCTTTTGTATTCAGCAAGAGAATTTGAGAAAGAGGTAAAAGCTATGGAGGAGCATATCCGCAGCGATTACCTTAACAGGACATATTAATTAATGGAAATCGAGGTTATGGATTATGAGTACATTATGGGTTATAGGAGATTCAACAGTAAGCAGTTTTGAGGATAAATACTACTATCCAAGATATGGTTATGGAACAATGCTTGATAAGTACCTTAATGATAATGTCAAGGTTGTCAACATTGCATTATCTGGCAGAAGCAGTAAGAGTTATCTTTCAGAGCCTGAATATAATACGCTTATTAATGGAATGAAGCAGGGTGATTATCTTTTAATAGGTTTTGGACACAATGATGAAAAGACAGAGAAGGAAAGATATACAAGTCCTGTTGGTGACTATATGACAGAAGGAACATTTGCTAATTCTTTATATGTTAATTATATCAGGAAAGCAAGGAATGCAGGCTGTTATCCTATACTTTGTACTCCTATTGTAAGAAGAAGTGCATCTGGCGAATGGAAAGCCACAGAACTTCATATTACACAGGACGTTGCACAGTATAAAGGCGGAGATTATGCACTTGCAGTAAGAGAATTAGGAAAAGCCGTTGGCGTTCCGGTTATAGATATGACACAGCTTACCAGGGATGAATATGAAAAGTTAGGATCTGATAATACAATATATCTTCATGCATGGCCATCTAATAATAAGCTGAGCGTTGATAATACACATACTAATATATGGGGAGCAAGGGTTAATGCTTATATGATAATGTCAGCAGTGAAAGAGCTTAATATAAGTGGTCTGTCAGAAAATGTTGTGAACATTGATAACAACCCATTAGATTATAAAGAAAAGTTTCTTGTATCTAATAAAGATTATGTTCCGGTTATATTCAGCGATAAGCTTCCGGACAGCAGATTGTTTAAGGATTATGGAGAGTACAAGGCGGCTGTATTTGGTGATGTATTAGGAGAAGTTGATGATAAAGACTTTACTCTTGGAGAAGATGATAATGGTGATATGAATATAGCTGTCAGAAATAACAGAGGCAAGATATCTGCTGTAACAGACGGCATTGCTATGTATTATAAAAAAGTTGATATAACAGAGCATTTTACTCTTACAGCAACAGTTAAGGTCAATAAAATATTTGCTAATGATCAGGTATCTTTCGGGCTTATGGTAAGAGATGACTGCTATATTGATAAGAATATGCCTGACATACTAGGAGATTATGTTGCCGCCGCACCATTATTTATAACAAGAGGTGAGAAGGCGACAGCTACATTTGCAAGACGAAGTGGACAGCTTGTGCTTGGAAAAGATACGAATGAGGTTATAAAAGAAGGTGGGGAGTATGAGCTTATGCTTTCATCTTCTTCTGACGGATATGCGGCTAAGTTTGGAAAGGGTGATGTTATTACAGGCGGATATGATTTTAAGCTTACTGCAATTGACCCGGCTCATGTATATGTAGGAATGTTCGTATCAAGAAATGCAGATGTTATATTTTCTAATATTAAATATACAAAGAATGAATAAAATGTTATAATAAATCTAACAAAATATAGAACATAGAAGAAGGCTGTGTTTCATATATTAAACAGGATTGTGTTAATTGAATATTGGACTGGGGGTATGCTTATGAGAATAACATTTTTAGGAGCAGATCACGAGGTGACAGGAAGCTGCCATTATCTACAGGTGGCAGACAAGAACATTTTAATTGATTGCGGAATGGAGCAGGGCAATGATGTGTATGAGAATCAGGAGCTTCCAATTCCAGCGTGTGATGTTGATTATGTGCTTCTTACCCACGCACATATTGACCATTCAGGACTTATTCCACTTCTTTATGTGAATGGTTTCAGGGGAAAGATATACTGTACAGAGGCGACAGTACAGCTATGTGACATAATGTTAAGAGATAGTGCACATATACAGATGTTTGAAGCTGAGTGGCGTAACAGAAAGGCTAAGCGTTCTAATGGCACTTTAAAGGAATTTATTCCATTATATGATGCAAAAGCAGTATATGAGGTTATGAAGCAGTTCGTTGGTCTTGAATATGAGAAGATTGTAAAGATTGATGATAATGTGAGCATAAGATTAAGAGATGTAGGACATCTGCTTGGTTCTGCCAGTATTGAAGTATGGGCATCAGAAGATACACCAGAGGGCAGGGTTGAAAGAAAGCTTGTATTCTCTGGAGATATAGGCAATGTTCATAAGCCGATAACCAAGGACCCTGCAACAGTTGCAGATGCAGATTATGTTGTTATGGAGTCAACTTATGGCAACAGAAGTCATAATGGAACACCTGATTATGTGGCTGAGCTTGTCAAAGTATTCAAGCGTACATTTGACAGAGGCGGTAATGTTGTTATACCATCATTTGCGGTTGGAAGAACACAGGAGCTTTTATATCATATAAGAAAGATAAAAGCGGATGGACTTATGGACAGGGATTTTGATGTGTATGTCGACAGCCCTCTTGCAATTGAAGCTACAGAGGTGTTTAGTAAGAATGTAGAGCAGTGCTTTGATGAAGATGCGATTGAACTTGTAAGACAGGGGATTAATCCTTTATCTTTTCCGGGGCTTAAATATGCCATATCAAGTGAAGAGTCCAAGATGATTAATTTTGATACTAATCCTAAGGTAATCATATCAGCATCTGGTATGTGTGAGGCCGGACGAATAAGACATCATTTAAAGCACAATCTGTGGAGACCAGAGTGTACGATACTTTTTGTAGGTTATCAGGCCAATGGTACAACAGGACGAATTATTGTTGACGGAATTGACGAGATTAAGTTATTTGGTGAGCCAATTCAGGTAAAAGCAGAGATTGCACAGCTTCCGGGTTCAAGCGGACACGCTGATAAAGACGGTCTGATTCATTGGGTGAATGCATTTACCAATAAGCCAAGAAAGGTATTCGTTGTACACGGTGAGGACAGTGTGTGTGAAGAATTTACACAATGTCTTAAAGAAGAATATGGTTTTGATGCGTATGCTCCATATACCGGCACTTCATTTGACCTGATTACAGGACAGATGATTGCTGAGGGCAATAAGGAGAAGAAGAGCAGAAGAACAACAGTTAATAAGCGTAATAAGAGCGTATTTGACAGGCTTGTTGCGGCTGGTAAGAGACTTATGAGTGTTATTGCACACAATGAGGGCGGTGCGAATAAGGATCTTGCGAAGTTTACAGACCAGATTAATTCACTTTGCGATAAATGGGACAGATAAGAGAATAATTTAAGATGAAATAATTATAAATATAATAATAGTAAATTATTATTAATAATATAATTATATATAATTTAAGCGATTAGATAAGAATGGAGATTATTATGAAAAAAATGCTTTTTGTATTCAATCCTAATTCTGGTAAGGCTCAGATTAAGAATTCTTTGTTAAAGATTATTCAGATATTCTCCAATGCGGACTATGAGGTTACTGTGTATCCTACGAAAGCAGCACTGGACGGATTTGAGAGAGTTAAAGCTGATGAAGGACGATATGATGTTATTGTATGCAGTGGCGGCGATGGTACTCTTAATGAGATTGTCAGTGCTGTAGCAGGATATAGTACAGTTAAACCACCGATAGGTTATATTCCAAGCGGTTCTACTAATGATTTTGCCAGGAGTCTTGGAATACCGTCAGATAAGATCAGGGCTGCTTGCAATATAATCAATGGTGAAAGCTTTCCATGCGATATAGGAATTGCCAATGACCATAAATATTTTAATTATGTGGCAGCTTTTGGTGCATTTACAGATGTTGCCTACGAAACACCGCAGGATCTTAAGAATGTGTTAGGTCATCAGGCGTATGTTATTGAGGGTGTTAAGAGATTATCTAATCTTAAGGCTTGCAGAATGAAGATTAAGAGCGATGAACTTAATGTGGAAGATTCATTTATATATGGAATGGTTAGCAACGCAAGCTCAATAGGCGGAATGAAAGGCCTTATAGCAGAAGGAGTTGATTATCAGGACGGAATGTTTGAAGTTACCCTTATAAGGGAGATTAAGAATCCTATGGATTTACAGGCAATAGTTAATGCTTTTATAACACAGAAGATAGATGACTGCGATATGGTATATACATTTAAGACCAAGGATATAACATTTGAGTCAAAGGAAGAAGTTAAGTGGACACTTGACGGAGAATTTGGAGGCATACATAATAATGTCAACTTAAAAGTCTGCCAGAAAGCGGTGGATTTCATAGTTAAGAAAAGAAGGAAAAAAGAAGAAAAAGATTTATTAAATTAATAAGCGGATTGATAAAGTTAATTAAATTAATAATTGTTTGTAAAAAATATGTCGAAATATTAAATAATTAAAGTGATAAAAGCTATCAGCAAGGGTATATGGCTTTTATCACTTTATTTTTTTACAACTTTAGTTTTAAGGGCAGAAAATGGAACTTAAAAGATAAACAATTTAGACACAATTTTAAATTTTATGATAAAGTGATGTTGGAATATGGGCTGATAGAAAGATGACTTGATATATAAAATGTATTAATATGTTTGCGTATAATATATTTTAAGTGCTGATTCAATGAAATAGTCAGATAATAATGTATTAAATTACAAATAATTGAATAATCTGATAATTTAACCAAATAAAAAGTTTACAAGATAAAAAAATAGGAGTATATTAAGCACAAGAAAAACAAGTCTACCACATTTGTGGGTTAAATCAGACGATTGTTAATTATACAAATCATACGATAAGACTTGCATTACAGATTATATATGAAAGGATGAGCAGACTATGGAAAATCAAAATAATCAGCCTGGACTTTACAGCCCACAGTTTGAACACGATAACTGTGGCATCGGTGCAGTTGTAAGCATCAAGGGAGTAAAGACACATCAGACAGTATCAGACGCATTAAGCATCGTTGAGAACCTCGAACACAGAGCAGGTAAAGATGCAGAGGGAAAGACTGGTGATGGTGTAGGTATCCTTCTTCAAATATCACATAAATTCTTTAAGAAAGCAGTTAAACCTCTTGGAATTAAGATTGGTGAGGAAAGAGAGTATGGTGTAGGTATGTTCTTCTTCCCACAGGACGAACTTGCAAGAAACCGTGCTAAGAAGATGTTTGAAATCATCGTTGAAAAAGAAGGTCTTGAGTTCTTAGGCTGGAGAGAAGTTCCAACATTTCCTAATGTACTTGGTAAAAAGGCAGTTGACTGTATGCCATACATTATGCAGGGCTTTGTAAAGAAACCTAAGGATGTTAATAAGGGAATTGACTTTGATAGAAAGCTTTATGTTGCAAGACGTGTATTCGAGCAGACAGCAGAAGATACATATGTCTGTTCGCTTTCAAGCAGAACTATTGTATACAAGGGTATGTTCCTTGTTGGACAGTTAAGAACATTCTTTAAGGATCTTGTAGATGAAGATTATGAGTCAGCTATTGCACTTGTTCATTCAAGATTTTCAACTAACACTAACCCAAGCTGGGAACGTGCTCATCCTAATAGATTTATTGTTCATAATGGTGAGATTAATACAATCAAAGGTAACGCAGATAGAATGTTATCAAGAGAAGAAACTATGGTTTCTCCATATCTTGAAGATGAAATGTCTAAGATAACACCAGTTGTTAATACTAACGGTTCAGATTCAGCTATGTTAGATAATACTCTTGAATTCTTTGTAATGAATGGTATGCCACTTCCACTTGCTGTTATGATTACAATTCCAGAGCCTTGGAGCAATAATAAAGCTATGGAGCAGGAGAAGAAAGACTTCTACCAGTATTATGCAACAATGATGGAGCCTTGGGACGGACCTGCTTCAATCCTCTTCTCAGATGGAGATATTATGGGAGCAGTTCTTGATAGAAATGGTCTTCGTCCTTCAAGATACTATATTACTAATGATGGTTATCTTATTCTTTCATCAGAAGTAGGTGCACTTCCAATAGATGAGAGTAGAATTAAAGTTAAGGACAGACTTCATCCAGGAAAAATGCTTCTTGTAGATACAGTTAAGGGAGAGCTTATTGATGATGACAAGCTTAAAGAGCAGTATGCAACTAAGCAGCCTTATGGTGAATGGCTTGATAACAATCTTATAAATCTTTGTGATTTAAAGATTCCTAACAAGAAAGTTCCAACACATACTAAGGAAGAAAGAGCAAGATTACAGAAAGCTTTCGGTTATACATATGAAGATTTCAGAACATCAATACTTCCAATGGCACTTAATGGAGCAGAGTCAATTGGAGCTATGGGTATAGATACACCACTTGCGGTGCTTTCTAACAGACACCAGCCTTTATTTAACTATTTTAAGCAGTTATTTGCACAGGTTACTAATCCACCTATTGATTCGATAAGAGAAAAGATTGTAACTTCAACTACTGTATATCTTGGTAAAGATGGAAATGTGCTTGAGGAAAAGCCAGAGAACTGTAAGAACTTAAAGATTAACAATCCTATTCTTACTAATACAGATCTTTTAAAGATTAAGAATATGAAAGTTGAAGGCTTTAAGGTAGAGACAATTCCTATTACATATTATAAGAATACATCAATTGAAAAGGCTATTGACCATATATTCGTAGAGGTTGACAGGGCACACAGAGAAGGTGCTAACATCATTATCCTTTCAGACAGGGGTGTTGATGAGAATCACGTTGCAATTCCATCACTTCTTGCAGTAGGTGCTGTACAGCATTACCTTGTACAGACTAAGAAGAGAACAAGTATGGCAGTTATACTTGAAAGTGGTGAGCCAAGAGATGTACATCATTTTGCAACACTTTTAGGATATGGTGCATCAGCTATCAACCCATATCTTGCACAGGAGAGCATACAGGAGCTTATCGACCTTAATATGCTTGACAAGGATTACTATGCAGCAGTCGATGACTACAACAATGCTATTATAAGTGGTATTGTTAAGATTGCAGCTAAAATGGGTATTTCAACAATCCAGTCATATCAGGGTGCTAAGATATTTGAGGCAATTGGTATTAACTCAGATGTAATTAATAAGTACTTCACTGGTACTGTATCAAGAATTGAAGGAATCGGACTTAAGGATATTCAGGAAGATGTGGAAACACTTCATTCTAAGGCATTTGATCCACTTGGACTTTCAACAGATACAACTCTTGACAGTGAGGGCGCTCATAAGATGAGAAGTGGAAAAGAAGAACATCTTTACAATCCACAGACAATACATCTTTTACAGCTTGCAGCACGTACAGGTGATTATAATACATTTAAGGAATATACAGCTCTTGTTAATAAAGAAGAGGGCGTTAAGAACTTAAGAGGACTTATGGATATCAAGTTCCCTAAGAAGGGAATAAATATAGATCAGGTAGAGAGTGTTGATTCTATCGTTAAGAGATTTAAGACCGGTGCCATGTCATACGGTTCCATCTCTAAGGAAGCACACGAGACTATGGCTATTGCTATGAATATGCTTCACGGCAAGTCTAACTCAGGTGAAGGTGGAGAAGATGAAGACAGACTTACAGTAGGTGCTGACGGACTTAACAGATGTTCAGCTATCAAGCAGGTAGCTTCAGGACGTTTTGGTGTT
>ENA-OPNP01000151-OPNP01000151.1-human-gut-metagenome-genome-assembly--contig:-NODE-151-length-29401-cov-1.808662_pt1 | contig 29401 bp, 27 predicted proteins | sample MGYA00241539_ERZ501775 | MGnify/ENA primary metagenome ERZ501775 (study PRJEB25962, sample SAMEA2042651) | human gut metagenome | biome: human gut; feature: human-associated habitat; material: faeces... | reverse complement strand
ACTGCCCAGGAACAAACTTGGAAATATCGCCTCCATAGGATGCGAATTCTTTCACGATCGTGGAACTTAAGTAGGAATATTGAAGGCTTGCCGTCAAAAAAATAGTCTCCACCTCCGGACTCTCTACATGGTTCGTCTGTGCGATCTGCAATTCATACTCAAAATCTGTCACTGCACGCAGACCACGCACAATAATGGTAGCGCCAATCTGCTTCATATGCTCGACCAAAAGTCCGTCAAACGATGTGACAGACACATTTGGAAGATCTTTTGTCATCTCTTCAATCATACTAACACGTTCATCCAGAGAAAACAATGAGTTTTTTGCACTATTGTTCAGCACACCGACAACGAGTTCATCTACGATACCGGATGCTCTTTTGATAATATCAATATGTCCTAAGGTCAGCGGGTCAAAGCTGCCAGGATAAATTGCCTTTTTCATAATGTATCTGCCTTTCCAGACTGCAAATCATAAATCCGTTGACAGGATTTATGATGATTTATTCTGCCTTTGTGATAAAAGCGTGAACATTTGTCTTATATGTTTTTAATTTTTTTAATGTAAAGCCAAGCTCATTCAGATAATCAAACGAAGTATCTAATGATGCCTCGACAACGATCAGCGTATCTTCTTTTAAAATAGAGGAATCTTTTAAACATTCCAACACTTCTTTTTCATATTCGTGCCTGTACGGAGGATCCATGAAAATGACATCAAACCTGTACTTTCCTTCCATGCTGCGGATAGCAGAAATGACATCGCTCTGAAGCAATTTTGTTTCCCTGTCAAACTTCGTAAAATGGATATTGTCCTCAATACATGCGCATGCTTTTTTGTTATTTTCCACAAAAACAGCATATCTCGCACCACGGCTCACTGCCTCTAAACCGATCTGTCCGCTTCCTGCAAACAGATCAAGGAAATAGCAGCCCGGCACATCATTCTGGAGCATATTAAATAACGTTTCTTTGATACGGTCTGTTGTTGGTCTTGTGTCCATGCCCTCGATCGTTTTCAATGGCAGGCTTCTTGCTGTACCAGCAATAATTCTCATATTTTCGCTTCTCCTTATTTACAGAAAATCTCTCATGCTTTATCGTATCTAGTTCTGCTCTTTTAAAACATCTTTGTTCTTTACAATGTAATCAATAAGTGACACAACTGTAAGAATCAGGGCAACATAGGTAAGAATCATGCCCAGAATCTGGAAAAATGACATCTGAATATTTAAAATAAGCACGATCACCATAAGCATCTGGAATGTAGTTTTAAATTTGCCCCAGTAACTTGCTGCAATGACAACTCCATTGTCGGACGCGATTAAACGGAATCCGCTGATGATAAATTCTCTTGCAATAATAATTATTACAATCCAGGCAGCAACTTTATCAAAATCAACAAGTGCAATAAGTGCTGAACACACTAAAAGCTTATCAGCAAGTGGATCCATAAACTTTCCAAAGTTAGTTACAAGATTGTACTTTCTTGCAATCTTTCCATCAAGAAAATCTGTAATGCTTGCAAGTATAAATATTGCCGCAGCTGCTATATTTCCAGCCATTCCCAATCCCGGTATATATAATACAACAAGAAATACAGGAATCATAATCATTCTTAAAATTGTTAATTTGTTAGGTAAATTCATAATACTCTCCATTCCTACACTTCTGCATATAATCTTACTGCATTGTGCATATTAATATCTGTGATGTTAATTATTCAACAATAGTTCCAATAAGATCATATTCGGTTGAGCCTGTAATCTTAACATCAATGAAATCACCTGACATAAGCTCTCTGTCACATTCAACAAATACAAGACCATCAACATTAGGTGCATCTTTGTATGAACGTCCAACATATGTATTATCTTCTGGTATAAAGCCTTCAATCATAACTCTCACAATTCGTCCAATCATAGCGGCTGACCTGTCTGCTGATATTTCCTGCTGTAACTGCATTAACTCATCTCTGTATTTTTCCTTAATCTCTTCATCAATCTGGTCAGGCATCTGTGCGGCTACAGTATCCTCTTCTCTTGAATATGTAAATACACCTAATCTGTCAAACTCACACTCATCTATGAACTGCATAACTTCCTCGTGATCCACATCTGTCTCACCAGGAAAGCCTGTAATAAGTGTAGTTCTTAAGGCAATATCAGGAATCTCCCTTCTAAGCTTTGCAACAATATCTGTAAGCTCCTGCTTTGAAGTTCTTCTACCCATACGCTTAAGAATATTGTCGCTTGCGTGCTGTATAGGCATATCAAGATAATGACAGACCTTTGGCTCATTTTTAATAGCTTCTATAAGCTCATCATTAATCTCTTCCGGATAACAGTAAAGAATTCTTATCCATTCAAGTCCTTCTATTAAGCCAAGATTATGTAAAAGCTTAGGAAGCGACTTCTTTCCATATAAATCAACTCCATAAAGAGTTGTTTCCTGTGCAACAAGTATAATCTCTTTAACACCGCCCTCAACGAGCTTCTTAGTCTGGTTAACAAGATACTCAATAGGAAAGCTTCTAAAGCTTCCCCTTACCTTAGGTATTACACAGTAAGTACAGTGCTTATCACAACCCTCTGCAATCTTTAAATACTCATAATAACCCGGGGTTGTCACAATTCTATCAGCTTCAACCATTGGCATTCTGTTCGCATCTTCAACAAAATTAGATATGCCCTTTTCTTCAAGTACAGAATTAATCATATCAGCAATCTTATCATAAGAAGATGTTCCAACAAATGCATCTACTTCCGGAATTTCCTTAATAATCTCATCCTGATATCTGTGTGCAAGACAGCCTGCAACTACAAGCACCTTACATCTGGCATCTTTCTTATGTTCTGCCATCTCAAGTATTGTATTAATACTTTCCTGCTTGGCATCGCCTATAAAACAGCAGGTATTAATTGCTATAATATCAGCTTCCCATTCATCATCAGTGAACTCAAATCCCTTATTCTTTAAGATGCCAAGCATATTCTCAGTATCAACAAGATTCTTATCGCAGCCAAGCGAAACAAATAGTATCTTCATAAATAACCTCTATTATACTCTCATAATCATAAAATACTTGTGTATAATAGCATACATTTAACAAAAAATAAATGGCTATCCCCAAGTTAATACAATGTTTAATTAAAATTTAACACATATTAATTATATGATGTTGTGGCAAAAGGCCCAAAATATGAGCAAACTCACATAGTTTTAATCCTTTTGCCCCTGGTATCATTATATTAATGTAGTTATAATAAGTGCCACCGCCGGCAGTGTTATTATGCTTATAAATGTAGTAAGCACCACCATAGCCGCCGCAACATCCTCATCATATCCGAATTGCACCGCAAATACAGAAGATATTGATGCACAAGGACACGCCTCAAGAATAATTACAACATCAGCAACCATTCCGCTGATATTAAATATTTTAAAAATAGCTATGCACACTACAGGTATAATGAACATTCTGACAATAATTGCAAAATATACAAGCTTATTATTAAACATATTCTTTATTGGGCTTGCCGCAATTATCATACCTGTAATAAACATAGATAACGGCGTGTTAATAGCCGCCGCATAACTTATTGGCTGACTTATAATATCTGGAAGCGTAATTCCTGCAATAAATATTAAAAGTCCAATAAACACTGATATTATAGCTGGTGTTGTGAATATCTTTTTAACAATTGCTTTTAAATCAAAGGTTCTGCTTACAATTGAATATCCAAGTGTCCATAAAAAAATATTGAATGCTGTCACAAATGCACTTGCATATATAAGTCCCTCACTTCCAAATAGAGCCTGTATCAGAGGAAATCCCATATATGCTGCATTAGAAAACATACAGCCAAATCTTACGATAGGCACATTATCTCCCTTTAACTTAAAAGATAATAAAAATGTTATGGCAAATCCAACAACTAAAAGCAGTATGCTTAATCCCAATGCGTACAATATATTCTTAAAAATATTGTCATCAAATTCTGTCAGATAAGAATTAATTATCATACAAGGCACAACAAAATATACCAGAAGATCAGAAAATGCTTTCCTTCCCTCTATCTTTACTGCACCTGTCTTAACACATATAAATCCAGAAAATATTAATATAAATAATACAATAACCTGTTTTGCTGTTATAAGAGCTAACGTCATATATTTTTCCTCCATTGTTATATATAACATATAATAATGCGAAAGAAATTATTCGTCAATATTAAAGTCAGATATAACAATGTATATATTTGAATACTATTCTTTTTTTCTTCTTTAATTCCTTATAAATTTCTTCCGCCGCTTTTCTGTATAAGACCAATACATTCTTCTTATAATATGACCTGCCTTTATCTGTATCAGCAAAACGTATATACATAATACTATCGTATACATTTTTTGCTTCTTCGTATGTAATATTGCCATAACGTGCCGAAAGCTTATAAGCAAAATCTTCCTCTGTCCCGTTATATCCGGTGAAATCTCCCGCAAAATGCAGCATTTCCATTAATCTTTCATATATATCACACGAACTTAAAGACTGAATTTTCCTGAGCCTGCTTACCCTGTATAACTTAATCCATAATGGCAGCAAGACAATTAATATAACAAGAGTCAGTATTGCTATATATTTAACAACCACTACAGCCACTTTAAAGCCTTTTTTTAATGCCACCTTAACAGCTCCGCTTCTTGTACTTACATAAGTTACATCTTCACTGCTATCACCGCTAATGCTCGCTTTATCGAGTGTCCAGCCGTGTTCACTCATAACGTTATTAAATGTATTAATATCATAACCCGGATATGAAACTGCACAGCTTCCATCACTTGCTGGCGTAACATCTACAGGAACCCAGCCATAATTATCAATAAATATTTCCGTCCACGCGTGCATTTTTTTATCAGAAACCTCTGCAACATAAGTCGACTGATCAGTTTCCTTGAAGTCCTCGGCACTTAATCTGTAACCACATACATATCTTGCCGGAACTCCGTACAGCCTGTACATAATTGTAGCCACCGTTGCATAATGAACGCAGTAACCTCTCTGTGCATTAAACAGAAAATCCTCCGCAATATCTGATGATCCCAACATTACCCCCGGAGTTCTTGTATATCTTGTATTGCTTAGCAGTGTATACATAATAAATGTAGTCTTATCACTTAGTGATGTTAATGGATTAGCCTGAACATATGAAGTCAGCCTTGGAACCAAACTTTTGGATACAGCAGAATAGATTGGAGTCATAGCTGCCTTATACAACTGCTGTACATTTTTATAATCCCGAACTGTTGTATTATATTTTTCATTACTCTTCTCTCTCCATTCAGACTGCATATCTGCCTGTTCAATATATTCAATATTGTATGTTTTCTTTCCGTCATCACCTTTGCTGAAATTCTTAGAACCGCTATTGTAATAAGGCTCTATTGTCTGTTTATAATTATCATTAACATATTTAACATCTAATTTTCTGTTTATTTTATTATTGTTAGAGGTCGCAACAATTCCGCTGTTCCTCATATATATATTAATATAATAATACATCTTTTTAAAATATGTTGATGCGTAAACAGGCTGTGATATCGTTTCTTTCTTAAATTCAGTTCTGTCTATATTCTTACATATAGTATCATCATCAGTTGAATCCCAGCTTCCGCCCTTATATTCGCCACCTCTGAAACCGTAAAGATATAAATCCTCTGTTGGCATTTTACTTACTGTAACTGTCATCTGGGTAATTCCAGACTGGTAATTATTGCCTGAACTTATCTCCCCATTAATCTTAACATCAGAACCCTTGCCTGATATTCTCTTTGATGTCTTATAGATAGTCTGCTCTATGCCCGAAATAGAACCATACATATATTCAGAAAATATATTGGTAATAATATCAGCTGCAAAGAAAATAATCACTGTCGCTGCGATACAATATATTATACTTTTCTTATGTATCAACTTTCCGCTTCTTGTTGTATACAGCATTTTCTTACGTCTTCCAAGCACAGCGTAAGACACGCCCACTATAACCTGATGCATAACTATTACAAATATATGAAACAAGCTTACCTCTAATCTTAATATAGGTGAAGCTGCAAGCATTACAACTGTAACCAGTGTCAATATAACACGGTTTTTAAATATAACCTCTAACAGATATATAATATAAATAAGCACGACACTGCTTACAAACACCACATATGTAACATTCTGTGTATTTGCCCGTCCGTCAACCAGTGCCTGCATTATTGATACAGACTGCTCTGATATACGCTGTATATTAAATACAAACAATATAGCTGTTACAACCACTTCTCCCACTATCACAAATGGCAGAAACTTCCTCTTATTATAATGTGCATAACTTAAAATATACGCATATATTCCTGAGAATAATAATACTCCCACAACTGTAAAGCTGACAGCATCTAATTCATCAACAAATAATATAACCGATAACAGCCCTGTCATTATCCCTGCAAAGGCTATATAAGGATTACCATTATATGTGTCAGAATGTGCCTGCCTTACATTAATACGCATGTTCTCCATATACATTTTCTCCCAATAACTCAGTAACATCAGATGATGTATCTATCTTTATGATATTCTTATCAATATACTCTCCAAGGCTGTATTCCCTGCTAATATCCGTATCATTATTACGACAATTATAATGAAGCCTATATAATATATAATATACATTCTTTAAATCATCATAATCTGATACTGTCTGTTTACATAAAGCTCCAGAATTAAGATCATTCCACAGCACTGATACCTTCGTGTCATCCTGAATAAAACCCATAACAAGCATAGCTGTCTTATCATAAAAGCTGCTCATACGCTCAATATTATTAATATCATCAGGCAGTGTATCAAGAAGCACAAGTATCTCCCTGTCAACTTGTCCACAGAATTCCTTAATAAGCAGATCTCCCGTTCTTGAACTTAAATTCCAGTGTATGTGCCTGTAAGAATCTCCTGTCTGATATTCCCTTATCTGTCTTATATCATCGTGTGAACTGCCTTTTCTGTTGATATACAACTCTATATTATTATTGCTTTCATATTGTGAAAAAGCGCCTTCATATATACTGCTTTCAACTTCTGGAAATATCAAAATATTCATTATGCTTAAAGGCTTTATTGTACAATAAAACAAGCCTGTGTAATCATACACTTTCGCTTTAACTATCTTTACATCCGCCATTCCACAATATGGCAGGCTGACAGATAAATCCATATTATCCTTCCTGCCCTTACAGCCTCCGTACAGCTTTACGTTCTTTCGGTATTTCTTGTATTCTTTACCTTTCTTATCACAATATGACACGACTACATCTAATCTGATTTTCGTGATTGGTATTCCTGTTTTATTGCTTACATTAATTCTTAACTGGCAGCCAGAATTCTTTAACTCCTCTGCCAGATTAACATCAAAATCAAATGCAACATTTCTTTTATATATACGAGTTAATATATACATACCTGCTATTAGCAGAAGATTAACAGCTACATAAAGCATAAGTGCAAATGAATGAAATATGCCTGCTACATACCACACAACAGCAAGTATAATAATCAAAAATACACCTGTCATTATGCCTTCTTTCCTACTGCTGGCTTAGCAACTGATTTCAAAATATCATTAATCACTTCTGCCTTGTCTTTACCGTCCATTTTCGCCGCCATATTAAGAATTATTCTGTGTGTTATAACATACTCAAACTGTGCAATAACGTCCGCAGGAACAACATAATCCCTTCCGTTAAGCCAGCTCCACGCCTTACACATCTTTACAAGTGCTATAGTCGCTCTTGGACTTGCACCTCTTTCTATATAACGTGACTTTCTTGTAGCTGTAACAAGATTAACTATATATTTGTATATGCTCTCGTTCATATATACATCATATATTTCATTCTGCATACTTATAAAATCATCTATGCTCACCACTGGTGTCATATCACTTGTCCTGCTCTGCTTTCCTACAGACATAGCCATATCAAGCTCACTTTCATAATCAGGGTAACCGATTGATAAAGTAATCATAAATCTATCCATCTGTGCTTCTGGAAGGCTCTGTGTTCCTGCATTACCAAGCGGATTTTGTGTTGCAATAACAATAAAAGGTTCTGGAACTTCTCTGGTAACGCCCTCAACGCTTACCTTTCTTTCTTCCATAACCTCTAAAAGTGCTGACTGTGTCTTAGGTGATGTTCTGTTAATCTCATCAGCAAGCAGCAGATTACAGAACACGCTTCCCGGCTGATATATGAATTGACCTAAGTCATTTCTGTATACAGAATATCCTGTAAGATCAGACGGCATTACGTCCGGAGTAAACTGCACCCTCTTGCAGTCAAGTGCCATTGCCTTAGAAAATGCTGTCGCAAGTGTTGTCTTACCAACACCCGGAATATCTTCCAAAAGTATATGTCCTCCGGCCAGAAATGCCGCCATAATCTCTCTTTTTTGTTTATCTTTTCCTAATATAACATTGTTAACCTGCTCTATTACATTAAGTGCCTTTAGTACATTATTATCCAAAACCTCTTCCTCCCTGATATATATGCTTAAAATTATACACTATATACAATAACAAAGCAAAAACAATATATTTTTTATTCAGTTTTATTCATCTGTATAAGATATGGCACATTTTACGGCTCTTCTCCAGCCTGCGAGAAGGTTATCCCTGTCTGATGGTGCCATACTGCTCTCAAATGTGGAAGCCAACTGCCAGTTATCTCTTATCTCATTCAGATCCTTAAAGAAACCAACTGCCAGACCAGCAAGATATGCCGCACCAAGTGCAGTAGTTTCTATACACTTAGGACGTCTTATCTTAGCTCCAAGAATGTCTGCCTGAAATTCCATCAGGAAATCATTGGCACTTGCCCCGCCATCTACTTTTAACTCTTTAACTATATGTCCTGTGTCACTTTCCATTGCCTTTAACACATCATATGTCTGATATGCTATTGACTCAAGCGATGCCCTTATAAAATGTTCCTTGTTAGCACCTCTTGATAAGCCTACAACGCAGCCTCTTGCATAAGGATTCCAGTAAGGTGCACCCATTCCTGAAAATGCAGGAACAATATATACTCCATTGGTGTCATTTACCATTCTTGCATAATCTTCTGATTGTGAAGAGCTTCTTATAAGCCTCATCTCATCACGAAGCCATTGTACAATTGCACCGCCTGTAAATACACTTCCCTCAAGTGCATAATGAAGCTGGTCATCACTTCCTGCCGCAATCGTAGTTATAAGACCATGCTTAGACTCCACAGGCTTATACCCTGTATTCATAAGAAGAAAACAACCTGTTCCATATGTATTCTTTACTTCTCCCGGCTCAAAACAGCACTGTCCAAAAAGTGCCGCCTGCTGGTCACCTGCCGCACCTGCTATTGCAACATTTCCAGCAAGAACAGAAGGGTCTGTATAACCATATATACAGCTTGAAGGCTTTACCTTAGGAAGCATAACCTCTGGTATATTGAACTTTTCAAGAAGCTCTTTATCCCAGCACCTGTTATGAATATCAAAAAGCATAGTTCTTGAAGCATTAGTATAATCTGTGACGTGCACTGCCCCGCCTGTAAGTTTCCATATAAGCCAGGTATCAACCGTGCCGAATAACAATCTGCCTTCTTCTGCCTTTTTCCTTGCTCCTGCTACATTACTAAGTATCCACGCAATCTTAGTTGCACTAAAATACGCATCTGGCACAAGTCCTGTCTTTGCCTTGATTACATCTGCATAACCATCTTTTACAAGCAGATTAATATCCTTGGCTGTACGTCTGCACTGCCATACAATAGCATTATATACAGGCTCACCTGTTTCTTTATCCCACACAATTGTAGTTTCACGCTGGTTGGTTATTCCAATGCCAGCTATATCCTTAGGCTTAGCACCCACAAGTGCCATAGCCTCAGACATAACCGCATACTGTGTTGACCATATCTCCATTGGATTGTGTTCCACCCAGCCCGGCTTAGGATATATCTGTTCAAATTCCCTCTGTGCCATTGAACAGATATTGCCAGCCTTATCAAATAATATACATCTTGAGCTTGTCGTTCCCTGATCAAGTGCCATAATATACTTTGCCATATTACTCCTTATTTAATGCCTCATCTAATGTATGCCAGCCAAGTACAGCACATTTTACTCTTGCAGGCATATGTGATATATCTTTAAGTGCTGATGCCTCGTCTAATTCTTCAATCTCCTCATCGGTTGCTTCACCCTTAATCATCTTAAAGAATAAATCTCCAAGCTTTAAAGCTTCTTCTTTAGTCTTTCCAATTATCATCCCAAGCATAATATCAGCCGATGCCTGGGATATAGCACAGCCATCTCCAACAAAAGCTCCGTCCTTAATAATACCGTCTTCAACCTTAAGCTTAAGCCATATATCATCACCACAGTTAGGATTTACACCCTCAAGGACGATATTGGCATCTTCTAAGTCGTGTTTAAATTCTGGTCTTATATTATGTTCTGTAAGTATTTCATTATAAAAGCCTCTATTCATCATAACCCATTCTCCTTCTTATGTTAAGCACACTCTCAACAAATGCTTCTGCTTCCTTCTCTGTATTATAGAACATAAAGCTTGCTCTTGTCGCATTATTAACTCCAAGAAATGTAAGCAGTGGCTGTGCACAGTGATGTCCAGCCCTTACATCTATTCCGTCAGAAGATAATATCTCGCTTACATCGTGTGGGTGAACCCCATCTATTGTAAATGCTGCTATTCCTGTATGGTTCTTATAATCATCAGAGCCTAATATATGAATGTACTTATGACCTTTAAGTCCGTTAATAGCAATCTTTGTAAGTTTTTCTTCTTTCTGCTGTATATAGTCAAAGCCTATCTCATTAATGTATTTAATTGCTGCTGCAAGACCAACAGCTCCTGCCGCATTTACCGTTCCTGCCTCGAACTTGTGTGGAAGTTCTGCATAAGTTGCACCATCTCTAGTAACTGAATTAATCATCTCACCACCTGTAAGAAATGGCTGCATATTCTTAAGTATGCTTTCCTTACCATAAAGTACACCAATTCCCATAGGTCCCATAAGCTTATGTCCTGAAAATGCAAGAAAATCAGCATCTAAGTCTTTTACATCAATCTTCATATGTGGTGCACTCTGTGCCGCATCAACAACCATAACAGCACCATTATCGTGTGCTATTTTGGCTATCTTTTTAATTGGATTGACACAGCCTAATACATTGGAAACCTGTGCAACTGCAACGATCTTAGTATTAGCATTAATTCCATCTTTAAGAGTATCATCTTTTAATGTTCCGTCCTTCTCACATTCCAGATATCTTAAAGTTGCACCTGTCACTCTTGCAACCATCTGCCAAGGCAGAAGATTGCTGTGGTGTTCCATTATTGAAACTGCTATTTCATCTCCAGCCTTAAGATTATTAATACCATAGCTATATGCAACAAGGTTAAGGCTTTCTGTTGTATTTCTTGTAAAGATTATCTCCTTATCAGAGTCCGCATTAAGAAACTGTCTTACAACCTCCCTTGCATCCTCATATTCCTTAGTAGCGGCAAGACTTAATGGATAAAAGCCACGGAGAGGATTGGCATTATTAACCTCATAAAATCTGCTTTCAGCATCAATTACGCACTGTGGCTTCTGTGCTGTTGCCGCATTATCAATATATATAGAAGAATTATTATTAAGAAGTGGAAAATCTTTTCTATAATCTTTCTGCTCTTTAATCTCCATTACTGCCTCCATTACTGCAACACTTCTTCAAGCTGCTCCTCTGCAAGCTTTTCTGTGTCCTCGTCATTAATCTTTCTTATAATAACTTCAATTCTTCCTTTAGTCATTATATCCTCAGCGTTCTTCTTATCAATGCCTCTTGAAGCATAATAGAACAATGTTTCCTCATCGAGCTCACCGATTGTAGCTCCGTGTGAACCATTAACATCTTCCTCTGCACAGAGTATAAGAGGTATTGTCTTGTTTCTGACATCTTCGCCAAGTAAAAGTACATTTTCTGTCTCTGCACCAACTGAACCAGAAGAACCATTTTTAAAATCAATAGAACCTCTGAAAAGCTTAGAGGCTTCGTCCTTTAATGCACCATCAACTCTTATCCCGCTGTTAGTCTTCTTTCCAATATGATTAGATATAAGGTTAATATCTATATTCTGCTTCTTAGCTCCAAGGTATCCAATATCTGCTGTAAATGCAGAATTATTGCCTATAAGCTCTGTCCTTATTCCATCATAAAGGCTGCCCCTGCCTACGAATACCTGAACAATCTCAAATGAGGCATTATCTGAAAGCCTGCATCCTGTATCGCTTAATACATCAATGCTTTCTGGCTGCATATATACCTGAATAAGGCGTACCTTGCTGTTAAGACCTGTATCTATAAGTGTTCTTAATGCTACCCTGCCTTCTGTACTGCTCTCACCTTTAAAGTTCTCAATTATTGTAAATGTAACATTATCCTCTACATTAACTATAATCTTTCCTGACTGGCTCTTATCATTGCCATTGACATTAATATATAATGTCTGGCCGTTAGTTTCTTTATCTGCATTTACAAGTAATGTATTAGTTACGCCTGCTTCAAATAACACATCTGCTTCTTTGCCTGCACCTGTAAGAACTGCATTTTCTATATCACTGTAATCTTTAGCATTAACATCTGAACATACATTATCACAGCCTTTTGTATCCATATCACAAGGTACTAAATTATCATCCCATAAAAGACGTGTATCATTCATATTAAGCTGGTACCATGTCTTTGCTGGAAGTGCATTTATTCTATATTCATTATTATTCATAAATTTCTCCATTCCTGCTCATCTTATCAGCACAATTAACCTATACTGCCTTTCATTTCAAGTCTTATGAGATTATTCATTTCAATTGCATATTCAAGTGGAAGCTCCTTAGATACGTTATCTGCAAATCCACTTACGATACAGGCTCTTGCATCTTCCTCTGTCATTCCTCTTGACATAAGATAGAATACTGCTTCATCGCTTATGCTTCCAATCTGTGCTTCGTGTCCGACATCCGCCTTGCTTGTCTTAATATCCATTGCCGGGATTGTATCTGAACGTGATATGCTGTCAAGCATAAGTGACTGACACGATACAGAAGCCTTGGAATTCTCTGCCTTGGAATTAACTATAACTGATGACCTGAATGTACTAATTCCACCATCCTTTGATATTGACTTAGTATTAATATATGAGCTTGTGTTCTTTCCTGTATGGACAACCTTTGCACCTGTATCAAGATTTTGTCCTTTTCCTGCAAATGTAATTCCTGTAAATTCCATTTTAGAATTATCACCCTTAAGAATACTCATAGGATAAAGATATGATACGTGTGAGCCAAATGAGCCTGATACCCACTCAATTGTACCACCTTCCTCAACAATAGCTCTCTTAGTATTAAGGTTATACATATTCTTAGACCAGTTCTCTATAGTTGAATATCTAAGCTTAGCATTCTTTCCTACAAATAGCTCAACACAACCGGCGTGAAGATTGGCTACATTATACTTAGGTGCTGAACACCCCTCTATGAAATGCAAATCAGCTCCCTCATCTACAATAATAAGTGTATGCTCGAACTGTCCGGCTCCCGGTGCATTAAGCCTGAAATATGACTGTAATGGTATCTCAACTGATACTCCCTTTGGAACATATACGAAAGAACCACCAGACCATACTGCACCATGAAGTGCCGCAAACTTATGGTCAGTAGGCTTAACAAGCTTCATAAAATGTGTACGCACCATATCTGCATATTCACCCTTTAACGCACTCTCCATATCTGTATATACAACACCCATCTCAGCAACTTCCTGTCTTACATTGTGATACACAAGCTCTGAATCGTACTGTGCTCCAACACCAGCAAGTGACTTTCTTTCTGCCTGTGGAATACCAAGCTTTTCAAATGTATCCTTAATGTCTTCTGGTACTTCTGACCATTTAGCTTTCATATTAGTATTAGGTCTTACATAAGTTACTATATTGTCCATATTAAGACCTTCTATAGATGGTCCCCAGTCAGGTACTTTCATATTATTATATATCTGTAATGACTCAAGCCTGAAATTCTGCATCCAAGCAGGGTCATTCTTCTCCTTTGAGAGCTTCTCAACTATCTCAGGAGTAAGACCAGCATTTAACTTATATGTGTCCTTATCATCATTCTTGAAATCATATATGTTTCTATCTATATCATCTACATATGTCTTTTCTTTCATAATTCGATGTAAACTCCTTTCATATATCAACGTATGATTATGGCTGACTATTCTGCTTCGTATTCTGCGAAACCATTTTCATTAATCTTATCAACAAGTGAAGCATCACCTGTGCTTATAATCTTCCCCTCAATCATAACGTGTGTATAATCAACTGATAAAGATTCAAGTATTCTTGTGCTGTGTGTAATTATAAGAAGGCTTCCCTTGCATGTCTTCTGGTATTCTTCTATACCTGCTGATACAGTCTTTACAGCATCAACATCAAGTCCTGAATCTGTTTCATCAAGAATTGCAAATGATGGCTTTAACATAAGAAGCTGTAATATCTCTGCCTTCTTCTTCTCACCACCTGAAAAGCCTACATTAAGATCTCTCTCTGCATAAGACTTGTCCATAGATAAAAGCTCCATAGTCTTTTCAAGTTCTTTCTTGAATTCCATATATCTTGTTCTCTTGCCGGTCTTTAATTCAAGGGCATTTCTTATAAATGAACTGAGTGTAACACCCGGAACTTCAAGTGGGTTCTGGAATGATAAGAACATTCCTGCTTTAGCTCTCTCATTAACTGGTTCATCAGTAATATTCTTACCGTCAAACCATATCTCACCACTCTTTACTGTATATCTTGGGTTGCCCATTAAAGCATAGCCAAGTGTTGACTTACCTGTTCCATTAGGTCCCATAAGTACATGTGTTTCACCCTTGCCTATTGAAAGATTAACACCATGAAGAATTTCCTTATCTTCTACATCTACATATAAATCTTTAACATTTAATAAATTCTTATCTGACATAATACTCCTCATTTCTGCACACTCATTTAAACGCAGGACTGCTTTGTGCCAAGTGTGCCAGCACAATGCCGCATATATTATCAGGCATTATATGCCGTCTTATTACCCGCCTTATCAATTGCTGTTGCCGCAACATCTGCGAGTGTCATATTATCAAGATAGTTATTAATTACATCTGCAAGTCCCTGCCATATAGGAAGCGTATAGCAGGAAGACGAATGTTCACACATTAAAGTCTCCTCATTAAGACAGGTTACAGGAGCAAGTGTTCCTTCGGTAAGCTTTAATATCTCACCAACGCTGTAATCCTCTGGCTTTCTTGTTAATCTGTAGCCACCGCCGTGTCCGCTTGCTGCTTCTATAAGATTTGCTTTTGATAACATTCTTGTAATTGTCTCGAGATATTTCTTTGACAATTCTTCTTTATCTGATATCTCCTTTAATGGTATATAATCATCACTGTGATGAACCGCAAGATATACCATTACTCTTAAGGCATACCGCCCTTTCGATGATATTATCATTTCCTTGCTTCCTTTCTTATTATCATCTTTTTGTATGATATTATACCCATTCGCCTACCGTGTCAATGGGTGAATGTGAAACATTTTCTTCTGACAATATAATAAGCTGTCATCATAGCAATTCCTGTGATTACCCACGATATTGGATATATAATCATAAGCACCCAGAATACGTGTACAACCTTACATACTGTTGATATCCATATAAGTCTTATAACACACGAACCAACACAGGTAATTACCGCTGGAAGCAGTGAATATCCCAGACCTCGCATAGCTCCTGCGCTTATCTCATATACTGCTGTTAATAATTCCAGCGTTGTTGCAATGATAATTCTCTGCCTCGCAAATACAAGAACATCTGCATCGGTCGTATATATACGAAGAAAGAATTCCCTTCCCATAACAAATATACCCGAAAGAATACCACACGATACAAGCGCAAACACTAAAGATATGCGGAATATTTTCTTACATCTGTTATATTCCCCTGCGCCATAATTCTGGCTTGTAAATGTTACTGCCGCCTGAGCGAACGCATTTACAAGGAAATATGCAAAGAATTCATAATTAAGTGCCGCCGCTGAACCTGCAACTGCACTTGAACCAAAGCTGTTAATTGTGCTCTGTATACACACATTGGCTATTGAGAACATCATTCCCTGAAGTCCTGCCGGAATACCTATAACCAATATTTTCTTTAATTCCTTAACAGATATCTTAAGCTGTCTTAATTCCAGCTTTATAGGCTCTGATTCGTGTGTAAGAATATATATAACCATTGAAGAACTTACTATATTAGAAATAACTGTTGCAATCGCAACTCCTGACACACCTAATCTGAACACTATAACAAGCACAAGATTAAGAAGTGTATTAATAACTCCTGCAACAATAAGACAATAAAGAGGTCTTCTGCTGTCGCCCGTACTTCTAAGAATTGATGAGCCAAAGTCATACAGCATAATAAATGGCATACCTAGAAGATAAATTCTAAGATACAACACGGCAAGGTCAATAACATCCTCCGGTGTTCCCATAAGAAGAAGCACAGGTTTTGCTATGAACTGACCTGCAATCATAACAAAAAATCCGCTTATAATGGCAACAAGTATTGCTGTATGTATTGCGGCGTGTATGTTTTTTTCTGATTTCTCTCCTATATAACGAGCAATAACAACATTTGAACCTAATGATATTCCTATAAAAAGATTAATCATAAGTGATATTAAAGAACTGTTGCTTCCAACAGCCGCCAGTGCCTGACTGCTTGCAAATCTTCCGACTACCGCCGTATCAACAGAGTTAAACAACTGCTGTAATATACTGCTTGCCGCAAGTGGAAGAGCAAACAGAAGTATTTTGTTCCATAAAGCTCCACTTGTCATATCTATCGATTTTTTATTAGATACACTCATATATACCTCCTGTGTGTTTAATATATTTAATCATCTGAATACTTAATAGCTTATATATTCTACACCCAAATACAAGTGTGTCAACAATACTTATCAAAAGCACTTTAATAAAATATAATTATTTAACTTCAATTTATCTCTTGTATGTGTTAATTACTGACATACTTATCAATTACGTCAATTACAATTTTATTTTTAATATGTTATACTGTGCGTAGTCAACAAGATATAAATATTAAATATAATGAAAGGAACTTTTTATGAATTCATCTACAACTGACAACCCTCTGGGTTATAAAAAAGAGTCCACTCTTTTAATTAATTTTGCAATTCCCTGCATAATCTCAATGCTGGTAACTGCTCTTTATAATATAGTAGACCAGATATTTATCGGACAGGGTATTGGTATGCTTGGCAATGCTGCAACTAATATTGCATTCCCACTATCAACTACCTGCACTGCTATCTCACTTCTGTTAGGAATAGGAAGTGCTACGAACTTCTCACTTCATCTTGGGGCTGGCGAGAAGCATTTATCAGAAAAATATGCTGGCAACGGAATATTTCTTATGGCTGTATGCGGAACTGTATTGTTCTTAATTACAACAATATTCCTTACGCCTATGCTTAAATTCTTTGGTGCAACTACTGACGTTCTGCCATATGCTAAGGCTTATACAAGAATAACAGCGTTTGGATTTCCATTTCTTATCGCCAACACAGGTATGAGTAAGTTGATACTTGCTGACGGAAATCCACGCTACTCTATGACTTCTATGCTTGTTGGTGCTATTGTGAATACAATATTAGATCCTATATTTATCTTTATATTTAATATGGGAATGACAGGTGCAGCTTTAGCAACTATTACAGGCCAGATTATATCTTTCTGCATAAGCTTAAGATATATGTTCCATTTTAAGAATATTAAACTTAGCGGGGACAGCTTTAATATAAAATGGTGTTACTGCAAGAACATTTTAATACTTGGTGCAAGTGCCTGCTTTAACCAGATTGCTATGACAATTGTCCAGATTGTTATGAATAATACACTGTCCCGCTATGGTGCACAGTCAATCTACGGCGGTGATATTCCACTTGCATGTGCAGGAATAATAACAAAGGTTAATATGATATTTATGTCCTTTGTTATTGGTATATCACAAGGCACACAGCCGGTTATCGGATTTAACTATGGCGCACGTAAGTACAAACGTGTAAAAAATACATACCTTTTAGCACTTGGAGCAGCTTCTTTCTTATCACTGATTGCATTTTTCTGTTTTCAGGTATTTCCAAGACAGATTATCAGCGTATTCGGTAACGGAAGTGAACTTTATTTCCAATTCTCTGAGCGGTATTTCAGAATATATATGTTCCTTACTTTAATTAATGGAATACAGCCGGTTACATCCAACTTCTTTAACTCTATCGGCAAATCGAGCCTTGGCGTATTATTAAGCCTTACACGACAGATATTATTCTTACTTCCGCTCATAGTAATATTCCCAATATTTATGGGAATTGATGGTGTTATGTATGCCGGCCCGATTGCCGATGCCGCAGCCGCAATTGTGTGCGGATATTTCACGATAAGAGAATTAAAAGAGCTTACAGCTAAAGATAAAGCAAGTAATTATCCAACCAAAAAAATCACATATAATTAGTTGCCTAATATTTTCTTTAAATCTTCCTCTGGTGTACTGATAGGTGCTATTGCGTAATTCTCAACAAGTATCTTCAGTACATTAGGTGAGATGAATGCTGGAAGTGTAGGTCCTAAAAGTATATTCTTAATTCCAAGATGAAGGAGTGTAAGAAGTATACATACAGCTTTCTGCTCATACCACGATAAAACCATTGAGAGTGGAAGCTCATTTACTTCACATTCAAATGCTTCTGCTAAAGCAATTGCTACCTTTATCGCACTATAGGCATCATTACACTGTCCCATATCCATAATTCTTGGAAGACCGTCAATATCTCCAAGCTCAAGGTCATTAAATCTGTACTTACCACAGGCAAGTGTAAGAATTATAGACTCTGCTGGTGTCTTTTTAACAAATTCTGTATAATAATTACGTCCTGGTCTTGCACCATCACAACCTCCTACTAAGAAGAAATGGCTGATTGACCCATTCTTAACACCTTCTATTACCTTATCAGCAACGGAAAGCACTGCTGAATGTCCGAAACCTGTCATCACATACTCTCCGCCATTAATGCCTGTTCTATGCTGGTCTTCTTTATATCCGCCAAGCTCAAGTGCCTTATTGATTACAGGTGTAAAATCTTTATCTTCCCCGATATGCACCATCTGTGGATATGACACTACCTCTGTTGTAAATACCCTGTCTTCATAGCTTTTCTTAACTGGCATAAGGCAGTTAGTTGTAAATAATACAGCTCCCGGAATTGCATCGAACTCCTTCTGCTGGTTCTGCCACGCTGTACCAAAGTTACCCTTTAAATGAGGATATTTATTAAGCTTAGGATATGCGTGTGCCGGAAGCATTTCGCCGTGTGTATATATATTTATTCCTTTATCCTTAGTCTGTTCAAGAAGCAGTTCCAGATCTTTTAAATCGTGTCCTGTTACAACAATAAATGGTCCTTTTTCTACATTCAAAGTAACCTTTACCGGTGAAGGATTTCCATAACTTGTTGTATTAGCCTTATCTAAAAGTTCCATACATTTCAAATTAACTTCACCAACTTCCATAACTACAGGAAGAAGCTGGCTCTCGTCCAAATCAAAGCTTATATATGAAAGAGCCTTGTAGAAGAACTCATTAACTGTATCATCTGTATAGCCTAACACCATTGCGTGGTAAGCATAAGCTGCCATTCCTCTTACTCCAAAAAGGATAAGTGATTTTAATGAACGTATATCAGCGTCTGCATTCCATATCTCATTCATATCATAATCATCTGTATTGCCACATCTTGCCTCACAGGCACTACAGCCTGGTGATATAATATTCTTTTCATTATGAACCTTATCAATCATATCCTGTAATGTCTGATTATTAAAATTCACATTAGTTATTGTTGTAAACAGACCTTCGATTATTATTCTGTCTGTATTCTCTGTCTTAGGATTGCTTCCGCAGGTCTTAACAAGTCCTATAAGTGCACCTGTAAGCTCGTCCTGAAGCTTTGCTGTAGAAGCGTCCTTTCCACAGACACCTGCATTACCTGTACAACCTGAACATCCTGCTGTCTGCTCACACTGAAAACAAAACATTTTATTATCCATATATTTACTCTCCATTATTATAATCTATTTATCCTGGTGCTTCTGCACCCGACACGCTTATTATATTTAATGAAGAAGTGATTTTCTGTTGTTTATACAACATTTTTTCAAATTTATAAACGGAAAATATTATCTAGCATACTGCTAATAGCTATTTTTCAATAAATACATTTTTCCTATGATATTTTATATACTTTATATTCTCTTCTGTAATGTCTATTTTCATCTTAGCTGTTATATTCATATACATTCTGTTATTATCATCTAACCTTTCAGAAATTAAAATCCTGCCGGTATCATCAAATGAAATATATCCTCTATCAAATAACTTATCGTGATTAGAACACATTAACAGACCATTATGTATATCAAGCTTCTCATTTGCATCACTTATACTCTATGGTTTAATATGACTTGCTACCAACAATTCATTCATATTAACATTGCACAAACAACATTTTTTATATTTATTTATTAATTTTTCTCTGAACTTGTCCTGATTAATTCTTACCTTGACAACCGCTTCTTTTTTTTTTCCTTCCAATTCCTCTGTGTATTTTTCTATTTCAGTAACTTTATTAATTTTATCTTTTTCATAGTTTTCTATAATCGTCTCTACTTTCCTATCTTCTTCTTCGTTTCCGTACCATATATTAGATTGCCCCAAACCTTTAACAACATATTTTCTATCATTTACGTCCAGCAGCACCACCTTCTCTGCATATATATTATATATATTATAAGTTTTATCTCTTTCTTGCCATAAAGTTCCCTCCATCTCTTTTTTATCTGCTTGTTTTTCAGTAAGTGCTACATAATAAGTCTCTATTTTTTCAATAACTATTGCAAAATTATATCTTGTTTAAGAAAATATTTTAATTTTAAAGATAAAAAATTCTTCATCCTGCAATGCTTTATATTCTATATTGTAATTATTCAGAATATTACTTACAATATACAAGCCTAATCCATTACTATTTTCCTTATTTAAATCAAATTTAACATCAAATATTTCATCCATATTCGAAATTCTATTGTTACCATATGAATTCTCTATATATAACCAATCATCAACTATCCCAATATTAATTACCCCATTTACATCGGTATATTTTATCGCATTACTAATCAAATTAGATAAAATAATCTTTAACGCTGTTTTTCCTATATAAATATTCTCATCTGATATATAATTATTGACGGTTATTTTCTTTTGATTTGCTAATATTTCGTATTTTTTTAATATATCTTCTAGTGTATCATTTATTTTCAAATATTCTTCATCATTATTCAAATTTTCTATAGAATGAACTGATAATATTTGAGAAATATTTTTTGTTAAACTATCAACGATGTCAATACATTCATTAATATAAATATCTCTTTCTTTATATTTTCCAATATTGTATTTCATATTTTCCAGTATTATTTTAAGACTAGCAAGAGGAGTTTTAAGTTCATGGGATGCACCTTTAAAAAAGTCATATTTTAACTTTTCTAATTTTAAAATTTCTTTATTTTTAAATTCCAAATTATCAATTGTTCTTAATAAAGTAGAATACAAATCATTAATTTGTTGTTTTAATTCTCCAACTTCATCATTAGAATTAACTTTTAACCGCGTTTCTTTATCAAGTTCCATCATTTTATCAGTAACAATTTTTATTTCCTGTATATTATTTTTTATTATTTTTGCATAAATTAAAGAAATAATAGCAGAAAATAAAATTGATATAAATAAAGAATATGGTAAAAATTTAATACTTAAATCTTTCGCATCTTTTTGCATATCAGCTGTAGAAACAAATTGTAGATTTATTTTTTCACCATCATTAAGCGTTATTTCTCTTTCTTCAATTATCAAAGAATTACTATCACTTTCTAAATTAACATTTATATCATCTTTGATTTGTATTTCATTTTTATTATTTTTTTCTTTTATAAATGCTTTTATTTCACTACTCTTCGAATAAAGCTCCAAAGTTTGTTCTATGTATTTTATTTCTTTTCCATTCATATTACTAGAAATTTCATTTGCAATATTATGGATCTTTTCTTTTCTTGTCTCCAAATATGTTTTAGGAAAGATAAAATAAACTAATGAATGAACTAATATAATTATTATTGCAAGAACAGAAAATATTTGTATGAACATTTTGGGAAATATCTTTATTTTTTTCATTTTCTCTCCAATTTATATCCTACATTTCTTATAGTAGTTATACAGTCTAATTGTAATTTTTTTCTAAGTTCTTTTATATATACATCTATTACCCGATCATAAGGAATTTCTTCGCTATCTTTCCATACATAATCAATAATTTGCATTCTTGTTAACACCTGTCCATTATTATCCAATAAACATTTTAATACTTCTAGTTCTTTTGCATTTACATCTATCTCTTCTCCATTTATTTTAGCTGTATAGCTATTAAAATTAACTGATAGATTCTTATATTCAAACTTCTCTAAATGTCCATAATTCTTCTTAATTAAAGAATCTATTCTGGCCTTTAAGACCGGCAATGAAAATGGCTTTTCTATATATCCATCTGCCAAATTAGTAAATGCATCGATTTTATATTCTTCATCACTAAATGCAGTCAGGATTAGAATTGGCAAATTGCTTTTCTTTCTAATTTCTTTCAACACTTCTAAACCATTAATAAAAGGTATCTGAATGTCTAAGATAACCAGATTTATATCGCTATTAAATTTTGACAATGCTTCTCTTCCATCTTTAGCTTGAATAACTGTATATCCAAATTCTGAAAGATATTCACTTATCCCCTCTCTTATTATATTATCATCTTCAACGGTTAATATTTTCATGTATACCTCCACTTAAGCATATTCGCTTATATTGTACAGCATATTATTGGGTATTGAAAAGCAAAAAATTTTTGGTGCTTTTCAGCACCAAAAATTTTATTTATTGTCAATTAATAATTCTTTTGGATTCTTTCTTAATATATTGAAAGAAGATATAATCAAAGATACAAGCAGTACTAAACTCATAAATATAACTACATAAATTATGAATTTAGGTAATACATTTATATCTAAACTTGATAATGTCTTGTTAAATCCTTCAGCTTCTGCACCACCACCTAATTGGCTAGATGCAGATTGTCTAGCTATTTGTTTTGCTATATCGCCAGTAACCTTATTCAATATATTATTCCCAAGCTTATCAGCTGTATACCCAGCTAAGAAATAAGAACCAACGAATGCGGGGATTGATATAAATACCATCTCAATTAGGAATTGACCAAAAATTTCTAATTTTGATATACCTAATGATAGTAATACTGCTATTTCTTTCTTTCTGGCATTCATCCATAAGAATAATAATAATGAAACTACAACTCCTGCAAATATTAATGAGCCAACAAATAATTTATTTGAAATTGAGTAGATACCTGATATAGATTGTTGTAATGCAGGGTAATTTGATGAACTTTTAATCAAATTATATGCTCTCCAATTTATATCTAATTTCCCAAGATCTTTTATTACACTATCAAGATTCTTATCACCTTTTACAAAGAATGTTGCATCTTGGTATACAGCTGTATCTTCTGTATTACCATAAACTTTAGCAGCTGTATGAACATCAGTGATTAATGTATTTTCGTATAGTTCTTGTGCTGCACTTACTCCACCGCTATTATGCCCATCGAATAGACCTTTAATTTCTACTTCTACTGTTTCGTCTGCACCTTTCTCATTATCAGCATCAAATAAATTAGATTTTATTTTTATCTTATCTCCAACTTTAAGATTATTTTTTTCAGCCAAATCTTTATGCATTAAGATTTTATTTTTATCTTCATTTTCTAAATGCTTTCCTTCTACTAATTTATATGCTCCTGATATAAATTTTGTTTCTTTTGATGAGTCGTTAACTCCGGTTAACATCACTGTTCTTTTAAAATTCTTCGCTCTTTTAGGTGATTGATTCGCAAGAGTCTCTTTAGTTTCAATAATATCATAATCAACTAAATCTGCAACACTGTTTATTCTTTTTACATAAGAGTCTATACTATCTGTTTGAGATATCTTTTTAATATCTTCACCCTTTACATTTCCTCCACCTCTAGGTGTTCCTGGATTTACCTGTCTATTTATCTCCATAGAAAAACTATTTGTTATATTAGCAAATGTTTCTTTTGAAGCTCTGTCCGTAGCATCTTTAATAGATAAACTTATAAGACTTAAAGTTGACATAGCCAAAATGACTAACATAATAATTATTGATTTTAAGCTTTTTCTAGTTACATAAGCAAATGCATTTTTTATCATTATTCAACCTCCAAATTCATTTTATTTACTTTTTTCAACTTTTTACCACTTAGTTCTAAAATGATATCTGCAGAATCTGCTACTTCCTTACTATGTGTTACAACTATTACACATTTATCTCTATCTTTAGCTAATGTCTTTAATATATTAATTATTTCTCCAGCAGTAACACTATCCAGATTACCAGTAGGCTCATCAGCTAGTATTATTGGAGCATCTGATACCAATGCTCTGGCAATAGCTACTCTTTGCTGCTGTCCACCAGATAATTTCATAACATTTCTTTTTATTTGTTTTTTATCTAAGCCCAGTTCAAACAAGATACCTTCATCTGCTGATTTATTCACCAATCTAATATTTTCAATCGGCGATAAATAATCTATTAAATTATAGTTTTGAAACACTAAAGATATATTATTTTTTCTATGATTACTATATCCTTTCTTTTGTATATCTTCATTCTTAAACAATATTTGTCCTGTTTGAGGTTTATCAAGTCCAGCAAGTAAGGAAAGAAGTGTAGATTTTCCTGCTCCTGACTTTCCTACTATCGCATAAAACTTCCCAAGTTCAAATTTTTGATTTACTCCTGACAAAACTTTTTCTTTAGAATTGGCATAACTATATGATACATTCTTTATTTCTAATATTTCCATAATTTTCTCCTAACTTATTTTTGATAATATTTCTTTAGGCTTCTTGATTAATATTAATGAAGAAGCAAATACAACTGATAAAACAATAATACTTATTAATATTAAATAACTTTGTCCAAGTGTTGTAATATTTAACACAAAACTACTATCATTTATTAAATTTCCACCAGAAATCATTGAGTTCTCTGAGTTAATTAATCCACCTGCAATTACTTTTATCAATACATTTCCTAAAAATAAGGAAGATATTATACTTGGTATCGATATGAATAATAACTCGAATATAAATTGCATTATAATTTGTATCTTAGATGTTCCAATAGATAAAAATATACCTATTTCATAAATTCTTTCTCTTAACCATAGAATCAAAATCAATGAAAGAACAATAATCCCGCCTAACATAATAGAATAAGTCATTATTTTTATCATATGTTTTATTCCACTCACTGACTCTAAAGACTCTTCAAATGCATTAGAATCTTTTTGAACAAAATACTTTGACTCATCAATCTTAAGCTCTTTCAATTTGTTTAAGGCTAAGTCTGTAGATTCTGCGCTACTAGAATACATTAAAATTTTATTTGCAATTTTGTTATTTTCTGATTTATTTAATATCTCTTGGCTTGTTGAATAATCTACAAACACCATATTTTCACTAAAATCAGAAGATAATCCTGTATATGTTTCTTGTTTTTTACCAGAAAAGATTCCTATAATTTTAAATTTATGACTTTTTATTTTTCCACTTTCTTCAATGTCAAGTAATTCAAGATTAACTTCATCACCTAATTTTAGATTATTTTGTTTAGCAAATTCTTCATGAACAATAATTGAATTCTTATCATTTTCTTCTATATTTTTTCCTTCTTTAATTGTAAACACTCTACTGCTAAACAAAATATTTCTTTTAGTATTATTTGTAGCTTCGAGTGAAACAACATTCTTAAATTCGTCAGATAAATCTTCTCTATTTATTCTTTGTTCTCCGCTAACTACTTTAGCATCTTTTAGTTTTGCTAATCCATCATATTGAATTATTATTTTTTCAACTTCTTTTATTTTTTCAATATCTTTAAATTGATTAACGTTAAAATATTTACCATCTTTTTTTGTTATTGAAATTGAAGAATTAGAACTTGCATATAAAGTCTTTTCTATTTCATTGCTTGATTTCATTATTGTTAAACAAGAATACAAACAAGATAGAACTATAGTCAATATGATAAAAATTATTAAAGTTCGATTTTTCTTTCTTGTAATATATGCTATAGCATTTTTTATCACTTTACTAACTACTCCTTTCTATTTTTTAGTATTTCATAACTGCTTTCAATAACATTCTACATAGCTTTTATGAAACGTTTATGAAATATAATTTTTTATTTTTCCAAACTATGGTATAATAATATAAGCATTATGCTTAAAATTGTTCTTACACGATTAGTATATGATCTATTAGTATATGAGTAAGCACAGTAAGTGTACGGACACTTACGAAAAAATTGATGAAGCAGCCCTCTGGGATATGCTTCTTTTTTCAAATAAAAAGACGATAGTTTTTCTATCGCCTTTGATAACCTATTTATGAAATTTTTAACTTTACTGTCTGTAATTTATAATACTATTTTCTTCCATTTTCTAATTTTGTTCCTGAAAGTTTTAAAAGGAGCTACAGTATTCACATGAATAAACTTATAAACTTCCCACACTGCTGTTTTAGTCGCATCATCAGCCCATTTTCTCATATGTGGTTTAAATAATTCTTCATCACTTAATGAATCAATCCAAGCTAATCCAGCTTAATTTCAACATCTATATGCTTATCGACATCAAGTTTGGACAATAACACTACCGTCTCCACATGGTCACAAAAAGGGAACATATCAAATGGTCTGCACTCCAAAACCTTATATCCACCTTTCATAAGCATATCAACATCCCTTTTCTGAGTATCTGGATTGCACGATACATACACAACTCTTTCTGGCTTAATCTTAAGTACCGACTCAAGAAATTCCTGACTGCTACCACTTCTTGGAGGATCCATTATAACAACATCAGCCCTCTTATGTGTGGCATATTCAACAAGAAACTTTCCAGCATCATCATTCACAAATCTAATATTCTTTATATTGTTAATCTTAGCGTTGACCTCTGCATCTTTTACCGCATCTGCATTTAACTCAACCCCTATAACCTGTCCTGCCTTGGCAGAAGCTGCTATTCCTATTGTTCCTATTCCACAATAAGCGTCAATAACTGTATCCTTCTTAGTTATTCCAGCCATATTTATCGCCGCCTTGTATAACTTTTCTGTCTGCTGGTGGTTAATCTGATAGAAAGATGATGGGCTTATTCTAAATCTGTAGCCACATAACACATCTTCAATATATCCCTTGCCTGTAAGCACTATATTTCTTGGTCCTAACACCATACTTGTATTGTATTTATTAACATTCTGTACGATTGTATTAATCTCTGGGTGCTTCTCTTTTAATGCTTTAAGAAAATGTGTCTTAGACGGAAATGCAACATCAGCCGTCACAATAACAAGCATAATCTCCTTAGTTGAAAAGCCTTTTCTTAAAAGAATATGCCTTATAAAACCAGTTCCCTTATCTTCATTATATGGCTTGTATTTAAACGACTTAAATAAATCTCTTAATGTAGCTATAATGCTGCTGCACTGTGAATCTTCAAGCAGGCAGTCAGATACAGGTACTATATTGTGGCTGTTCTCTTCATATGTTCCCGTTATAATATTGCCATTCTTATCTTCACCAACAACAGCGTGAACCTTGTTACGGTAATGCACTGGTCTGTACATTCCTGTTATCTTATCTACTGGACAGATGTCTTTAAAAAGTTTGTCTACATATCCCTGCTTTATCTTTAATTCATTATCGTATTTCATTCCTGCATAGGCACAGCTCCCACATTTTTCTGCACTTTCACAGTTAATTACACGCTTCTTCTCATCATATATATTACTTCCCATAACTTTTATGTTACCTCCCAACATCAAAAGGCTGTCACATATAAAATGCAACAGCCTGTAAATTCTATTATTAATATTACAAATGACAATATTATGCAGTAATCATTATATCAGCAAATATCCATGCATAAAATCAAAATCTGAAATTACATAATTTCACTGTCATCGCCATTGCTGACAATCTTAACCTTTCCTTCATATAACTCTTCTACAGCTATTGAAAGTGGCTTCATATTCTCTGCATTATCGATAAGAGGTGTTCCTATCTGAAGCTTTCTCGCCTCATCTGGTGTTGTAAGCGGCTTTGGCTCATTCTTCTTATCCTTATTATCCTTTTCCTTTTCCTTTGGAGCTTCCTTGACTTTTGTTAAGCTGCCTGTGAGAAACTCCTCATAGAACTTTGCTACAATGACGTTCACCTTTGCTGTCAGTGCTTTATAAGAGCAGTCAGCAGGCAAATCGGTCGTGACCCATTTTCTCTTACGCTTGCCACTGTCGTCCTTGAAATCAAAGACAACATAGTTTTTGCCTTTCTTATCGGCAATAATGTACTTAAAAGGCAGACTTGCTTTCATTATATTACCCTCCTTATGTCGAAAGCGGTGGTCTGTGCGATTGACCTCATAACTCTATTGTAGCGCGAAACAAGGCCATTTGCAAGCGTTTTCCTACCACTTCTACTAAATTTGACACAAGGGACATTTCTACCAGTTATTTTTGTGCGCATTGCAGAACGAAATCTATAACCGTAACTTTTGCGACCTTGATCGTTCTACCACAAGGAATTTTTTTGAGTTGTCCTTTCTTGACAAGCTGATAAATCTTTTTCTTTCCATAGCCGAGAATTTCACATAAGTCCTTCACTTCCAGTATCTCAGGATATTCACTATACATGTTCTTATATACAACTTCAAGCGGTATTGAATCCATAGGACATAACCTCCTTCCTGTCAGAAAAAGAAACTGAAAAAGCGTAGATGTTCCATATTCTATTGTCAAGATACAAAGTGCATCGTTGTCAGTTATTTTTATGCCTGATATTTGATGTACTGTTGGCAGCTTCTCCTCAAATCGAGAGGAAGCTCCCGACAGCATATCAGCCGTCAAACAAAACTAAGAGGAATGTGTGA
>ENA-OPNP01000147-OPNP01000147.1-human-gut-metagenome-genome-assembly--contig:-NODE-147-length-29748-cov-1.956050_pt1 | contig 29748 bp, 19 predicted proteins | sample MGYA00241539_ERZ501775 | MGnify/ENA primary metagenome ERZ501775 (study PRJEB25962, sample SAMEA2042651) | human gut metagenome | biome: human gut; feature: human-associated habitat; material: faeces... | reverse complement strand
CGTGAGTTTTTCGCCAAGTATGTCAACTAAATGCAAGGGAGTTTCACGCTTATTGTTTTACTGAACAAAGGGGAAAAAATAGAATTAATTCTTTTCCCTCTATTTGACTTTACTTTAATGGACGTATATATTAGTACGTGGGTAAAGTAAAGTTGTCAAGCGAATAATTTGATTTTATCTAATTATAAACAGGATAAATGTAGCTATTTTACAAAAACAGGTGGTATAATATTCCATTTCTTATTTTATTTGATATATTTGCAATCAAAGAAGAAATAGATTGACTATGATAGCAGAATTTACAGTAGAAAACTTCTACTCAATAAGGTCGACTCAAAAAATAAGCTTTGAACCTTCATCAGACAGTTTTATGTTGGATGAATACACTTATGAAGTTAAGGATGGTGTAAGATTACTGAAAGTAGGAATAATATATGGGGCTAATGCGTCTGGTAAAAGCAATGTGCTGGAAGCTATAGATTTTTTCAAGATGCTGGTGTTAAGGGTGCCAAAAGGTCGTAATGATACTACTAGAGTTGTTCCTTTTTTATTAGACGAAACATCAAAGACTAAAACGACAAAGATGTCTATGTCTTTTTATGTGAACCAATTGAAGTATATCCTTAGCTTTGAGCTTGATAAAAAGCGTATATATTCCGAAACATTAACTGTATATGAATCCATACGCCCTACAAAACTTTATAGCCGTAGCTATGATCCTTATACAGATTCTTCAGTTATAGAATTTGGAACAAACCTGAAAATGGCAAAGAAAAATCAGGATACCATAGCAGGAAACACAATAAATAACTGCAGTGTGCTTGCTGCTTTTGGAAACTGCAATGTAGGGAAGACCAAGCTAAATGATGTCTATGACTATTTTGCAAAGCAAGTAAAAGATGTTCTTGCTCCTGGAATGCTTTTGTCGGGATATGTGAAACGTCATTTGGATAAGGACAAGGATGGAAATCTGAAGAAATTTATTTTGAACTTTTTAAAAGCTTCTGATTTTAATATTGAAGATGTTACTCTTCATGAAGAAGAAGAACTTATAACGTCTGAACTAGAACAACTGATTCAGAAAGCTCCAATTGCTGATGATGTAAAATCAGAAATGTTGAAAAAAGGTAAAATAACAAATACGGAATTGACATTCACTCATAGGACAGAGAATGGTTTATATGAATTATCTGAAGAGTATGAATCAAACGGTACTATGAGATTTTTAGGAATGGCCATAATACTGAATTTCCTTCTGAAAAATAACCAGTTTGTACCCATAGATGAAGTTGAAACAAGCATTCATTATGAATTGCTATCCTATTTTATAAAAGTATTCTTGGCTAATAGCAATCAGACTTCACAAATGCTATTGACTACTCACGACATTAACCTATTAAATGAGGAGTTTATACGACGTGATACAATATGGTTTACGGATAAAGATGAACAGGGAGAAACAAATGTGGTTCGTCTTTCAGCTTTAGGGCTACATAAGAATCTCTCGCCTTATAATGCATATAAACAAGGTAAATTAGTGAAACTGCCATTCTTGGGTAGCCAGTATTTTGATTTAAATGATTGATGCAAAGGAACGAACGGTAACAAAAAGTTTATAGATAGAACATTAAAATGATTAATTTACAATTATCCAATTGGAAGAGCATACTACAGGATATTTATTGTCCTGTAATAGGCTCTATATGGGTTGCTCCTAATGGTATTTGGGATAATCATTTTGCTCACAACAAGGACAAAGATGATTTTCATCCGTCTGTTGTTGGAAGAGTATTTGATGAAAACAAAAAATGCTGGATAATTCCAGGAACGTCCAAAGACTATAATAAGGGCACAAATGTCTTTAGGGTAAAGATCAATCCAAATGATCCCGATTGTCCTTACTCTTACTTCTTGATAAAACTTAGAATGACATATAATTCTAAGGATTTAACTAATTTGCAACGAGGTTGGAATGGAATAGACTCCTTAAGTGACAGCCAAATAGAAGAACTCAAATTACAAATCAAATTTAGCCTAGGAATCAATGTTTAAGGAAGAATATCTATTAGAGTTGCTCTCTGGAAAACTAACATCCAGAGGCTACGCAAACATACTTGGTACGATTACTTCGATGGTGAGGAAATACCAGTGGAAGAAAAGTATCATAGTATCGGATCATAATGACAATGATTGGCAAAGTGATGATATTAAGGAATTGAGTCACCAGTTCTTTGAGTGGATTATATCCAAAAATAAGATTAAGTATTTGTCAAAAGTGCCATTTGAATATTTGTCTTATTATTTTACACAAATGTTCATTTCTTTTGTTTCAAACAGAATTAAGGAAGAACAACAAAAGGTCGGTCTGAGTTTTCAAAAGTGTCAGGAACTTGTTCAAGAAATATGCCAAGAAGACTATGATGAAGAAACTCACGAACATAGTGCTTATGTTAAAAGTTCAATGTCCGATGGTAATAATTGGATAGATAAGTTAGATGATGTCATTAAGTATCTTGCTCATTATCCAATAAATGAAGATACTAAACATTTTAAGCCAATTGTTAAACTGGCAATAGAAGATATTCTTTTGTCGGCTGATGGTTATGTATCGGTTTCTTCTTTGGCTAAAGCTGTCTTTGAATTATTAGATCAGTCAGTCTTCAAGACAAATATGTCAGAAAATCAAATTGTTTATAATCAACTTGACGATGAGCAAACCAAAGCAATAAAGACAATAATCGAAGACGTAGGTCAAGTAGATTCACGTATATTCTTAGAGTACATATTTCAGAATACAGGTGGTATATCATTATCATCCATCGCTGATAAGTATAACCTTCCGAAAAGCTCTGTCCATCGCAAGATAGAAGATTTTAAGAAAAAAATTTTCTCTACTTATGTGCCTAATAATGAAGAGGAAGGTATTTCTTTCTTGCAAAATATTGCTTTAGCTTTGGACAAAATATCAGAAACGGGAGTATTACCATTATGACAAACGTAGAATATATGAACATCATAAATGATTTCCTCAAGAATCCGATAATTCCTGAGGTGAAAGAAGACATTATAGTATCAGATAAAGAATTGGCCAGCATTAACGACTTATTCGCTTCGAATGATGTGCCTGTCAATTATTTGCATCTACGTCCTAAAATCAAAGAGAATCAGATATGGACAATTAAAAGAAGTTATATGGATTACGAAGGAATACTCCAGTCGGCTGCTGCTCCTATTATGGTTTTATTGGTTTCTCAAGAAGAAATGATAGGAGAAGATGGAATGTTTGTTAGAGTATGTCCTATATCTCCATTTGTTGAAATGGCTTCTGAGAATGATCAAATTTGTGAAGAGGAATCAATAACAGGTTTTCCTTTCTTTATAGAGAGATGGAATGAGCAGCCAATTCTTACTGAAATTCTGGATAAATACGTAGGTGATTATTATTTGGATAGCTCTTCCAAAGACTGTAAGTTGACAAATGATCAAGAAGAATTCAGAGAAATAGAAATATCAAATGCTCGATTCTTAAACCATTCTGTGATTGCGTTTATGAATAATCTTGAAAGGTCTGAGAATTTTTCATTCTCTGTAGATGTTAACTATGAGGATTATTCTAAGACAAAACACATGCCTCAAATGAATGTCCTTAAGCCAAGATTGATTCCTCTTAATGGACATGAAGAATATGCGATGGCTGCCAGAACCAATAATATTGTTTCTGAGAATGATTGCATTGAGTTCAATTATGAGCATATGCCTTTCTCTATTGAGGTCAGGAAAAAGAAAGCAGAGTTCATTTTAACTATTATTCCAAAAGTAGAAGTAGTACTGCGGAATCTAGAAAACAAACAAATAGAAGGTACCTCAAATTCTGAGAGAATAGTATATGGAGGTTTGCGAAAAGGTTTATACCAAATAGAATCTCCACTTCTGAATAAAACGATAACAATTAGATTAAAGTAATAATATGGCAGGAACTTACATTCCACTCATAAAAAGAACTAAATGGGTTGATCTTAGTAACGAACATAAAAAACTAAGAGAAACTGTAGAGTCTGATCTAAAAGAAGGCTGTAACAAAGGCAATATCCAACCAATAATGTTACAGGGGGCTTTTGGTATTGGTAAATCAACAACATTATACTATCTATTCCATTACGGTTGGGAAGTGCTAAAAACGCCTACCTTCTACATGCCTTTGGCTAAGATTGTTGATGCTGTAAAGAAGGAAGCAGAGTCATTGGAATCTGGTAAGGTTCAAAATAACCAACTTAGCAGAATTATCAATAGTATCATTAAAGAGCAGATCGACAAATTGAGAAACTCTAATTGGAATGATATAAACGATATTGATTTCCCTGATTTTAAGTCTGGTGATGATTCTGAGAATCCAAGCTTAAACCAGTATTTGGAAGATTTCATTCCTGTCACATTGGATTCAAATGATACCAAAGAATCAGAAATTAGCAAACTTGTTTTTTCCGAAGAAGTTATCCGCCGAGCATTAGAAAGCACTACACCTCCTATACTCCTTGTGGATGAATTTGAGTCAAAATTCTATGAACTCAAACGTTATGTTGAATCATCTGGGGGTGGTATTCTTCGTGAATTGTTTGATCAAGTTGTTCAGACAAAACCTTTCTTATTAGTTATTGGCAATGGACCAGCTTCTGGCTATGAAGTAGCAAAAGAAAAGGGAACAGATGGAAATAATGATAGCGAAACAGCTGCTAATAGAAGACTGAAGACAATTCAGATTCCATTTCCAACGGTAGCCTTACTTAAACGTAAGTTTATGAAGGAGTGCGCTAATGGATATGTGAATTTTATATGGTGGATGTCTCGTTGTCGTCCAGGTCATATACAGAAATTGTGGGATGCCATTGATTATAGTATTTATAAGGAATATGATGCAACAGAATTCCTTGTAAAGGACATTTTCAATGAGCCAATAGATGAAAGTGGTGAAGAAGTAAAATACCTAAAGGTTTCTTATTTCAATCAAATGAATAGTTACATTCGTCCGATTGTTGGTAGACTTTTACTAGATTTTGAACCACAATCCATTAAGATTGAGGATTCATACAGAGAGGCAATGAAGGATAGTGCAGAAGATTTCTTCTGTACAGATGAGTTAGTATCTGTAGTAAAAGAACTCAATCCTGCAATTAGTGATGATTTTTCTGCATATCTTGAAAAGTGTAAAGAACAAGGGAAATACACAAGCGTTGATTATATAAGAAACGTTGGTAAGTATTTTAGCTATATTCTCTCTGCTTGTTCTAATTCTGACGGTAAAATTGCTTTTTCAACTGCATGCAGAAATAACAAAGAGAAAGCACTTGCTACAACTTTCTTGATTCCATTACTAGAGTTAACATACGACTTTATTAGTCAGTATGAGGATAATGAGGACCAGGTAACACGAGAGACAAAAGATTTTATCTTAGATTCTATCAAATTTATTGAATCTTCTGTCGAAGAGGAAACAATTGATGATAACTTTGAGAATCTTAATAGTATTTTTGAAACTTGCAAAATTAAATCAGGAAATGAGATTTATATGCAGTATTCATTACGTGCCATTAGGGAAATCATTGAACAGCCTATTGGTTCTCCGAAGTTGAAATATAAGGATATGAGTTTGGATAAAAAACTTGAATCCTCAAATTTCAGACAGAGTGTCCTTTTGACTTCTCGTAGTAGTGACAATACAATTATCTTTGTACCTATTTTAGAGGATGAACCTTTAAAAAAGTATATCCTCAGGCTTAAAGACTATATCAAATCACAAAAGAATGACTTGCATACCAATGCAAGTAAAACTATTAGAATAGTATATCTCCAAGAACATGAATATATAAGCCAACTGAAAGAAGAAGTATGTAAGGATGGTTCAGGTAACCTTCTGCCAATCTGTAAAATGAAAAAGTTGGTTTTTGAGGATTACAATCACTATCAGTTCAATTTTGGGGGACAAATAGCAGATTTTATTGACTCTGTGGCAAAAATTGTCATAGTAGCTGGATCTTGCAATGATATTGTTTTGATTGACGACAATCGTACATACGACTTCCATACAGCCATTGACGTTATTAAAAATAGAGAATGGACAAAGCAAAAGGAGGCTATTAGAACAATTGAACACTATTCCAGACTTGTATTGGAAGGGGATAGTTGTGTTATTAACACAATTTCTCTTGCGCAGAAAAAAGACCATGAGTCAGCAATGGAAAACCTAATCTGCGAAAAAAGGGATTATGAAGACAATATTCTTTGGGATTTTACCAGTCTTGAATCTGCAGATATAACTGATACAAAAAGTAAGTATCTTGCAATGTACTATATATTGGAGAATGCAAAGAAGCCTACATCAAGTTATCAATCATTATTAAAGATCCTTCAAGAAGTAGGAAACTTTAGAAATGCTTTGTATCTGCCCCCAATTGAAGATAGGATTAACGAATCCTTATTCTTTGATCAAATATTAAATATTTTATCAAGAGAAACTGCCAGTAAATTGATGAGTTCTTATGATAATGAAGACTACATCATTAAACATCTGTGTTCTTTCACAGCTATGATGAATAATGAGAGATCTGTAAGTAAGTTGGACGAACTGCTGATTTTTATGAAGGATTCTCTAAATGATCATTGGATAGCTTCATATAATAATGATATGTCTTATGGATTTAGCAAGGGGCGTACATTGATAAAATTGCTATATCTTAAAGCGTATATCGAAAAGATTGATTTCTCTTTGTTGCGTAGTCAGTTGAATACAAGAATTGAAGAAAAGCAAACAGAGCTTATTTCAACAATATCGAATTCAACTCAACACATAGCAGCTATAACAGATTTGTTGTATTCTAAGAATTATGCGAAAGCGAATCCAGAGAAAATGCCTTTCCAAGGATATGTATCTGAATTACAATTGGTATCTAGATTACTGTCAAACTGTAAGAGAATCGTATTAGAAGACAAGGATGGTGTATCAATATTTGCAATAATTTCATCAATCGTATGGAGAATCTCAAATATAGTTTCACAAGCCAAAGTTGTTGAACATCAAATTAATGGTATTTTGATATCCTTAAAGAATAAGAAGGAACTTATCGAAAAAGAATATCAGTTACCTATCAATACAATATATCAGGATTCATTGACATCAAAACTTATTAACCTTTCTGATCTTAAGCCTAATGGTCAGCCACAAAGATATGATGGTGATTGGTGTTGGACACAGTATGCTAGATATTTGACGCCAAGATCAGAAGTTCAAAATGTCATTGATGCAAAATTGCATCCTGCAAAAGAAACTTCAATTGACGAGTCTGATATTCATAAGTTCAAGGCCTTTCTTCAAACAAGTTTGACTAATTCTACATATAAAGTTCGAATGGACGAAACCTTAAAGTTCTGTAAAGATTGTCAGGCAGAAGTATTGAGTTATACCAAGGTTTATGAATATATCAAAGATTTATTAAAAGAGTAACCATATGAATATTGATAAAATTACAAAGCAATACAATAAGGCTCTTGAGATAAAAAAGGGTGATAAATATGCCGAAACTCTTAAATTAGAGCTTAGCAAGCAAGAGTGGCAAGATGAGCTTAACGCAATTGAGGAAAGGATTTCAAACATCCTTACCAAAAAAGATTTTGAAAAATGCACAAAGCAACTTGAACAGTTATTTGATTCTTTGTATGAAAAAATGACAGCTCCAGGGTTAGATGCATTTGTGTCATGGGTTGAGGAACATACAAAGAATAACGAAAATAATATTGCTAAATTGCGAGATTTCCTAAAAGGTAATTATGAAACATATTCTTCTAGAATTGATTCAATATTAAGTACACTTGAAAACATTTCTTTTGATGATGACAAGTGTATATTTGATAAAATCATCTCTGAATTTAATAAAAAGTTGAAATCAGATGTCTCAGCATTTGTTAATAAGCCAGATGAATTTGAGAATAATATTGATGGATTCTTGACAGATTTAGAGGATGAATTTGTTGGTTTAGCAGACATTTCTGAATTGGCTTATACAAAGGTAGAAGATCTATATACGGAAGAACAAAAGAATGATGAGACAATATCATTCTATTCCGAAATAATTAAGCAGTCTATAAAAAATGGACAGAATCTTACAGCACTTAATGAGTCCGAAAATAAGTCAAAACTATACTTGCGAGTAAGAAACAGAATCGCGTCTATTAAGAAAGTAATAACCATACTTTCTGATACTGGCATCTCAAGTAATTCGGATGATACACTTAAGCAACTTTTCAAGAAGTTCGATGACACCATGTTGGCAACAAAAGGAGATGTAGCTGAATGCTTGAATAATTTTATTGAGAATACTTGGAATGATATTGAAGCCAAGTACATTGACATAAAAGAATTCTATGCAGAAGATGAATTGTCGTTTAATAAAACTTGGGATGGATTCGAAAAAGAAGGTGAGATAGATCTGCTCATAAAGAATTACAAGACAGTAAGAAACGCTAATGTACTACCACAGATACTTACTGTGAAATTTGAGGAAATCGTTCCAAAACTAAACAAATGTCATAATGAAATTGCAAAGCTCCATAGTTCAGAAATAAAGATTTTTGACGAAGTAAAAGACTGCTTTGATGAATTCTTGGCAAACTATAACAAGACCAAAAAAGCTATGTTGGAAAAGATTGCAAAAACTCATCCAGAATTACAAAATGATATTGACTCAATATATGATTCTGAAAATGGAACTCTGGCAACAATTGTGAATGGTTTAGGGCCACTCTCTGATTTTATGAATTCTATTTCTGATGAAACTTTAGATACAATGCTTGAGGATAAGAATAAAACTCAGCAGATATTTGAAGACATCATGAAAAAATCTGGATTGGAAACAGAGATAAACTGGCTTCAACAAAAAGAGTCTTTAGAGTTAACGCCATCTGATTTAGATCATAACTATCTCCGAAAACTATTGGAGAGTGGACTTATTAAATTATCATATACAAAAGAATACTAATAATGACAAATATTGATATAATTCAGGCATTGGATAACATACGAATAAACAATTTGTATGTGCACAATTCAGAACTTGAAGGTGCAAAGTTCTCGAACGAGAAGTTGAAAGATCGAAAAGTGTATTTGGTAGAAACGCTTGCTGTAATCAATGCACTTGTTGAGCGTGGCACAATGATGTTGTATGGAGGACATGGCGGAGGAAAAACCACCTTGTCTAAGTATTTAGGTCAGTTGTTTTGCCATCTTACCAAGGAAAAGATTGAAGATTGTATATTGAGAGGACATCCACAATTGACAGAAGAAAAAATCCTTGGTAGTTTAGATTTTGCTCAAATGACAGGAAACAAACCACTTGATAATGGTAAGTTGTCAGTGGTCTGGAACGAATTTGTCACATCAAGATGGAAAATCATTGATGAGATAAATCGTTTATCTCCATACGCACAAAATATTCTATTGTCATTGCTCGCAGAAGGGTCAGTAAAATATCATGATCAGAGTATGATTGTTCCTGCTTTCACCCTGTTTGCAACCTTGAACCCAAAGGATAATGCGAACACAGAATTGTCTTTGCCATTCAAGGATAGATTTGCTCTTGCACTTCCGATAACCATGCCTGATTATGACAGTTTCAGTACTATTGGAAAACGAGATAAATCATCTTATAATGATCGTATTGAGGAATATCTTCAGGATGTTAATCTAGAAGAACTTCAAGAAATTGTTAAGAATATTCCATATACAGAAGAAGCCGAATTGTTTATCAACTACATAATTGCTTCATATCGCCTATGTGAAAGAGCCTCTAAAGAGTCTAATGATAACTTGTCTGTTGACAAGAGTCTTTGTGAGAATTGTCATATGTGTGCACCAGAAAAGGTGTGCTCAAAAATCAAGTTACCACTAAGCGTCAGAGTAAAAGAAGACCTGTACAGATATGGAAAAGCTCTTGCATGGTTCCTTGGAGACAGAGAAGTCAATGTAAATCATATTGAGGTTTTAGCCCCATATATGATTTGGCATAGAGCTGTTCTGAGCAAAAAGTATGTGTCAACTTTAACTGAACATTGGAAAAATACAAATTCAGGGAAGCAAACATCCATTTTTATAACAAATATTGATTTAGATGGAACTCGAAATATCATACAAATGATCAAAAATGAGTTTGATGGTATTAAAGATCTTCTTATGGGTTTTGAAAGAGTTAAGACAGGAACACTTTCAGTTCCAGAATTCAATGAGTATCTTAAAGAAATAAGAGACTCGTCATATAATTCTCTTGTAATATCTGCAGAGATTGTTCCAGTCTTAAATGAAAAATATGCTCCAGTTTATGATAAGATTGTGTCCTATAACAACCAGATAGATAACTCAAAAGGTGACATTTCGAAGCTTAAGGCTATAAAATCAGAATTAGCATTTAGATATGATATTCCCAATCGACAGTACATTTCAGAGCGAGTTAACCGTTATATCAAAAAGATAGAAATAAAGGAATATACATTTAAGCTCGAAAAAGATTCAATAATATCGAATCCTCAACTGTCATCTCTTATTCAAGCGGTTATTCCTGGTACCGATCTTGCAAATGGTGACATACAAAAAGTAAAACCATTTAAGTTGTTGGATATTACACGAGATGCATGCGACTTGTCAGTTAAGAGATTGAAAAAATATATCTTTACCTACCAAGGGGACGAAGATTCTGAATTATTCAAATACTTACAAGCAAACAATGTCAATTGATATTGAAACATATAGATTGAAAGCCCAAGAAGCAATTGAGTATGTATTCGTCAAGGAGTATCACAATTCCTTGGGGATTCCTATGCCTATTGTCAAAATGCTTTTGCCGGATGATGCTAATTATTCAACTGGGCAATACTATATTACTATAGATAAGACTTGGCAGATTCATCTTAATTTCGGAAAACTTCCTATAAGTTATCATGAGTTTCAGAATGAAGTAAAAGTACTTACAAGACATGAAATAGAGCACTATATGTGTTGCCCATTTGATGTAATTACTCATTTTAGAATGCTAAAAAGAATTAGAGATGTTTATTATAAGCATTTCTCTCATCTTGGTATAAATATCGAGTATGCGTGTGGAGCAATTTCAAATCAAGCAGCTGATATTATTGTTGATACAAAAAACTATTATAGACATAGTAAAGAAACTTTGAAGAGTGAAATCGATTGGATAAAAATAGGTGCAAATATCAGTGCTTGTCCAAGGCATTGCAAATTAATGTTTCTAACAAAAGAGGCAATTTGGAAAGAAGATCTTGGTATAAATGAAACTGATCCTGAATTTTTAAAAATTGTCCATCAATTAGCTGATTCATTCACGAAAAACGGCATAGAAGATAAATCGTCATTTTTAGATAAAGTTGAAGAATATGCAGAAATATTCTTTAAACTATATGTTGAAGACCAAAAGAATCCCCAGCAGAGTAGTCAACAAGGATCTCAGCAACAGAGTAGTCAACAAGGATCTCAGCAACAGAGCGGTCAACAGGGATCCCAGCAACAGAGCGGTCAATGGGGTGTTGGTAGACCTAAAGATGGCGATGAACACGGAAATGCTTTTGTTTTTGCGGATCCTGATAAAGTCAAAGAAGCAATAGAAGTACTCGCAGAAGAAACCTCTGTAGAAGAGTTCATCGACCTATTAGCAATTGCTGGTATTATAGGTATGTCTGATAAGCAGAAGGGAGTTCTTTGGTTTAATGTTCAAAGTGCTAATATCATACCAATTGTTGAATTTTCGAATACAGGAAACAAGTCTTCATATACATATCCCTCTGTATGGAGAATTGGTGACCCAATAGAGGAGTTGGATTTAATGTTAACATATATGACATCTCCACGACTTATTCCTGGAATGACTACAAAAAAGTGGGAATATGTATCTAATGATGATAATGGTACTGAAAGCAAACAAATGGATTTGTTGTTGGTCGTTGATACATCCGGTAGTATGGGGTCTGTGATGAAGGAATCTGCTAATATGCATCAGGCTGTTCTTGCATCATATGGTATTTTATCATACTTTGAATCAACAAAAAGCAAGGTTGCATTTATAGGATTTAGTGATAAAATTGATGCATACGTTGATTGGAGTGATAAATATGATGACGTAAGGGAGCGTCTATTAACAAATGGTCACGGTGGAACTAAGTTTCCAATTTCAAGAATTAAATCAACGTTAGACGTAAGATCTAGAGATCTAGTTACCGTGTTGATTACAGATGGTGACTTAGGCAATATCAATGAATCTGTAAGCTATTTCCGTGATTATTTGAATGATGATAATAAGTTATATATATTTTTACTTGGTGGTTCAAAATCTCTACATAGCTATGAACCATTAAAGAATATTGGCGCTAAAATTTATAATGCAAATAATGCAAACGAATTTTGCGATATGGTTCTAACCGATATGGAATAAGAGGTAAGTATATGAAACAGATAGAACTCGTCGTTGGTGGCATAACCAAGCTGGCAGTTGATGCAATCGTTAATGCAGCTAACCGCTCGTTGTTAGATGGTGGAGGAGTGGATGTATTCATCGTGCTGCAGGTCGCGAACTCTTGAAGGAGTGTATGACTCTTGCGGTTGCGAGACTGGTCAGAGTAAGATAACAGGGGCATATAACTTGCCTTGCAAGTATGTAATCCATACCGTCGGACCTGTTTTTATGGTAATGGTGACGAGTCTCAGTTGCTGGTTTCATGCTATAAGACTGCACTTGACATTGCTAAGGAAAAGAACATTAAGAGTATCGCTTTCCCTTGTATTAGTACTGGTGTGTATGGCTATCCAAAGGCAGAGGCTGCTTAGATTGCGTTGAAGGCAATCCATGAGAATGACTTCGATGGTAAAGTAATCATCTGTTGTTTCTGTGAGTCAGATGCTACATATTATAAAATATAAAGGGGAATCGTTATGTTCGATAAACTCTAAACATTTAAATAAATAGTAGGTCAATACGTTATATATAAAATGGAAGTACTAGACATTCACCAACTGATAGGCGGGGTAACAAAATATGATAAGAAGGTGGCTCTGGAGGTGAAGAAACCGAAAAGTTGGTGCAAGAGTGTGAGCACCTTTGCCAATGGTATTGGTGGCAGACTCATTTGGGGTATTGCTAATGATAAAACTATCGGTCGGTCTTGATGACGTAAAAGATGATGCGGAGAAGATCAGCGAAGCTATCAAGTCTCACATTGATCCAATACCTGATTCAACCTCTCGTTCGCAAAGGCTGAAGACAAGGAGTTCGTTGTACTCACAGTGATGCCTGGTGCTCAGATATCTTATTATAACATAGATGATGGACCGATGTAGGCATTTGTTCGTGTTGGTAACTAGAGTGTAGTAGCTAGTATATTGAAGCACAAAGAACTGGTGCTGAAGGGTAGTAACATGTCGTATGAGCCTTGTGTATTGTTGGAAGTTCGTGGATATGGTATTTACCGTGCTTCGTGCCACATACTTTAAGCGCACTAAACGTTTGTTTGAGAATAGCGACTATGAATCATTCGGCATTATCAACGAGAAGTGTGAACTGATTAATACTGGTGCTCTGCTCGCAGACTATCCTCCTGTTCGCCACTCACATTTGTTCTGTACTCGCTGGAATGAACTTGATAAGGCTAATGGTATGGTGGTTAATTTTTGAATAGAATTATCATTGAAAGGTATTTTACCAAAATAAATTGAACAATATTAGCTTGTTACATTGAATTTTAATATATTTGCATTAAACTACAAATTATTTCAATTATGAAGCAATTGAATAGGATTAAAATAGTCCTTGTTGAAAAGAATAAAACGGCTAAATGGCTCTCTGAGCAAGTTGGTAGGAATGTGACATCTGTTTCCCGTTGGTGTACTAATGTTTCACAACCAGATTTGGAAACATTATTTCGCATAGCGGAACTTTTGAATGTTGATGTAAGAGAATTGCTTCATGTAGAAAAGGATAAATCTAAATAAGTATATCAAGATGGCTATTCCGGTAAACATAGAAGACTTGCTTCATAAGCGTAAAATAGAATCCACCCGTATTGAGTTTAAAACAGGATGGAATCCAGATAAAATTTATCGCACCATCTGTGCTTTCGCTAATGATTTTGATAACATTGGCGGAGGATACATCATCGTAGGTGTGCAAGAAGAAGAAAACACAGGTATCGCAAAACGGCCAGTGACAGGTGTTCCTATAGAGGAACTTGATAAGATACAACGTGATATGGTTGGGTTCAATCATAAGATTGAGCCATTCTATTTGCCACGAATCGACATGCAGGAGATTGACGGGAAATACGTTTTGCTTATTTGGGTGCCAGCTGGAGTGAATCGTCCTTATAATGTACGTGAACGAGTTACAGCAAGTAATCAGTCGCCATGTAAGTGGTATGTTCGTAGTGGAACCAATACTATTGAGGCGAGAGGTGAAGTCTTGGATGAATTGCGTGAGATGGCGAATCGTACTCCATTTGATGAAAGGGGTAATGAGAGTATAGAGATAACAGATATTTCAAGAGCCTTGGTTCTGGATTACTTGCAAACAGTCAACAGTCGTTTGGTTGCTGATTTCGAAAAGCTGTCCCTGTTCGAGTTGTTGTCGCAAATGGACCTGCTGGTAGGGCCCGTTGAACGTCAACTAGTCAAGAATGTGGCCGCTATGATGTTCTGTAAGAATCCTGCCAAATTTTTCCCGACAACACAAGTAGATATTGTTATCTTTCCCGATGGTTGCATTAAGAATCCCAATAACATGATTGAGGTTCCAAAGATTGTTGGCCCTGTTCCCGATATGATAAAACAGGCATTGGACTATATCAAAACGAATGTTATCAAGAAACGTATCATTAAGCAGAAAGACAAGGCTGAATCTATAATCTTCTTCAACTATCCTTATCAAGCAATTGAAGAGGCAGTCGTTAATGCTTTGTATCATAGAGATTATCAAGAACGAGAACCGGTTGAGATTACGATTGAGCCAGAAAAGATTTCCATTCTTAGTTATGCCGGTCCGGACCGTTCCATCAGCATTGATGCTATCCAAAAGGCTGAACGTCTGAAGTCACGCCGCTACCGTAATCGTCGTTTGGGCGATTATCTCAAAGAACTTCAGTTGTCCGAAGGTAGAGGAACCGGTATCCCAACCATACAAGACGAATTAAGAAGAAATGGCTCTGCTCCTGCTGTGATTGAGACAAATGAAGAGAGAAGTTATTTCTTGATTGAGATTCCTTGTAGAGAAGGTTTTGGTGATAGAGTCTTGATTGGGGATGATTTTATTTCCTCAGATGATGATAAGATAAATGATAAGATAAATGATAAGATAAAAAGTGTCCTGTTAAAGATTTCAGAACTTGGAATAGCTAAAAGAAAAGACTTGCATGATGCAATAAAAATATCAATGCCTACCATTGATAGAATCCTTAAGCAACTTATTTCAGAAGATCTTAATTTGATTGAGTATCAAGGTTCGCGTAAAACAGGCGGTTATGTTTTGACAGAGAAAGGCAAAGCCTTTATAAAATCATTAATTGAATAATTATGGCAAAGAAAACTAATAAAGAAAAAGAAGAAGTAATCAACTTGGATGCAATTTTATTCAAGTGTCGCGATATATTAAGACAGGCTAAAAATTCAGGTTCTTTTTTTGAGAAGAGAGATATGATGCTCACTTTGGTTTTTCTTCGTTTCATCGGAGAAAAATATGAAAATGGAGTAGCTCATCTTCGTGCCCAGTTAATAGAGCAAGGCTTAGATCCAGATGACGAAAATATTATGTCTGCCTTCTTTGAAGATGCAACATTTACAGATGGCACATACAATCTTCCACCTGAAGCCAGATGGAGTACAATTATTAATACGCCTGCACCGGGACTTAATGTTGCACTTGATACGGCTTTACGTAGTATCGCTACTACTACTCCCTCCCTTAAAGGGTGCTTCGTAGAGGGTACGTTTACTCAGCGTAATTTGGCTGGTAATGATATGAAAAGGCTTGTGGATGAAGTAAATAAGATTTCTCATAAAGTTTTTGGTGAAGAAAAGGATCTGATTGGCCGTGTATATGAATATTTCCTGAAGGAATTTGCAGTGAATGCAACAAAAGAGGAAGGTGAATATTATACACCTCATGATATTGTGCAATTAATTGCCAGTATGATAGAACCTTTTGATGGGACTATTTATGATCCTTGCTGTGGTTCTGGAGGCATGTTCATTCAAAGTGCAGAGCTGGTGAAATCAAAACAGGGCGATATCAGTAAAATCAATGTGTACGGACAGGAAAAGGAAGCGGCTACACATCGTTTGGCAAAGATGAATTTGGCCTTACGTGGTATAAGTCACAATTTAGGAGCAGAAAGTGACAGCACATTTACCAATGATTTACATAAAGGACTTTACTTTGATTATATTATGGCGAACCCACCCTTTAATCTTAAAGGATGGTATAATGATAATTTAAAGAATGATTCTCGTTGGAGTGATTATGACACACCGCCGGAAAGCAATGCCAATTATGCATGGATACTTCACATACTTAGCCACATGAATAAACAAAAAGGGATAGCCGGATTCCTTCTTGCAAATGGTGCATTGGGTGATACGGATGCATTAAATATTCGTCGTAAACTGATTGAGAATGATAAAGTAGAAGCAATCATAGTATTGCCCCGTGAACTTTTTATAACCACAGATATTAGTGTTACCCTTTGGATTTTAAATCAAAATAAAAAAGGGGGAATGTGGCACGGACGCAAACAACGTAATAGAGAAGGGGAAATTCTCTTTATGGATTTACGTCAGTGGACAGAAAACCCAGTTAAGGGTGAGCAGAAAAAGAAGGTTATACTCAAGGATAATCAAATCAAGCGGGCAACGGAGATTTATTTTAAATGGCAGGCAGAAGGTACAGATGGAGCTAATTATGCTGAGCCGGAACTTTACCGCTCTGTTAGAATAGATGAAGCAGATGGTATTAAAGCTAATAATTACTCTCTGATACCAAGTCGATATATTGAGTTTGTGGATAGAGATACTGATATAGACTATGATAAGGTTTTGACTGAAACTGCTTCTGTTGTTTCTGATTTGCTTAAACGCCAAAAAGAGAATGATGATACCTTGCGTAATGCACTAAAAGAACTTGGATATGAGTGTAAAAAATAGTTGTAAAGAAAAATGGTGCCCAGTTGGTAGTCTAATCGAAACATTTGATAGAAGAAACATTTGTGGTTTAGATTATCCATTCTATGGCATAAATAAGGATAAGACTTTTATGCCTACAGTTGCAGATATTAATAATTTGGATAATACTAAATATAAAATAGTTGAGGAGGGAGATTTTGTTTTTAGTGGAATGCAGACAGGTAGAGATATATGCATTCGTATAGCTTTATATGATAAGAAAGAACATATACTTCTATCTCCGGCATACACAACTTTTAGAATAAAAGATGAAAATAAAATTCTTCCACAATATCTATTTATTCAGTTCAATAGATTTGAAATGGATAGATATGGTTGGTTTTTAAGTGATGGTAGTATTCGTTCAAATTTAGATTGGGATAGATTTTGTGATATTAGAATTCCTCTTCCATCAATAGAAATCCAAAAAGAATTGGTAGCAACTTACAATGGATTAAAATCTCTTGCAGAGCAGAATGAAGCTCTTATAGAACCACTAAGTAATGCTTGCGAAGCTTTTATTGTTGATTGCAAAGCTAAATATCCAGAAGTGGAACTTAGTAATGGACAAGATGACTATATAGATATTTGTGATGAACGAAATAGCGATGGAAAATATACCGTTGATTATGTCCGTGGAATAAGCACAGATAAAAAATTTATATCTACAAAGGCAAATATGGATGGAGTATCGCTATCTTCATATAAAATCGTAAATAGTGGTGAGTTTGCTTATGTTGCGGATACTTCTCGGCGAGGAGATAAGATTGCATTGGCGTTAAATACGACAACAAATTCAATACTTGTATCATCTATTTACACTACGTTTAAGAGTAGGGATAATAATGAACTTTTGCCAGAATATTTATTCTTGTTATTAAGTCGTAGCGAATTTGATAGATATGCTCGTTTTAATTCTTGGGGGAGTGCAAGGGAAACTTTTGATTGGAGTGAATTGTGTAGAGTTAAAATACCTTTACCTCCTCTCGAAGTTCAACAATCTATTGTAGATTTATACAAATGTCTTGAAGAAGCTAAAAAGATAGCCTCTGAAGCAAGAGAGAAACTTAAAACCCTTTGCCCAGCATTGGTGCAAAGAGCTGCGAACTCATAAAATAATAAGATTATGAATTTTAAGTATTATGATATAATGTCAAGCCTTGTTGCTGGATATGTGCTACTAGTCATTGGTCTGTATTCATTTCAAATAGAATATAACAAGGATTATACTGTTGCATATTTAGCATTTGCGTTTTTATGTGGATATGTTATTAATTCAGTAGGTAGCCTATTAGAACCTATATATTATTTTACGATAGGAGGAAAGCCTTCTACCAGACTTCTAGATGAAGGGGAAAAAAAACATTGCTGGTTATATCATTTATTTATTCCTAGCAATACAGGAATAAATAAAGTACGTTTCTACGAAACTAAGAATGTCCGAAAGATTTTAATCAAAGGACTTGACGGTAATAATCTTTCTGAGGATAGATTATTTAGTAAGGCGATGCGTGAAGTAAATGGTAATCAAGATTCCAGGGTTCCAGACTTTAACGCCCATTATGCCCTATCAAGGACTATTCTTACGACAGTATTAATTTCAACAGTATTATTACTTATATCATCATATTCATCTTATTGGCAATCATATTTGTCAATAGTAGTCTTATTAATTTGTTGGAATAGATATAAAGAACGCGCTTATTATTATGCAAGAGAGGTACTTAATGAATATTTGAAACAAAATAAAGAATAATATTATGGCAAGACTAGCAACAATGACAGTTTGGGATGTACAACTTGGATTAGCTATCCATGTTAAAGCACCTAATGGAAAATATATAGTAATTGACCTTGGAACAGGTACATATGAGAGTGGAAATTCTACTCCTATATTGAAACGTAGATTCGATAACATTGCTTATATGATTTTAACCCATCCGCACCTTGATCATATTAGCGATATTCTCAATTTTGATATAAATCAGCCTAAGATATTATTACGTCCCAAGTCTTTGACTAATGCAGAAGTAATGTATGGCGTTCGAATTTGTGACAAAGATAAGTTTAAGAAATACTGTGAGATTAACGATAGATATAATTCGCCAGTAAGGGATGATGATGAAAATAATACGGAAAATCCTAACAACTATGCAGGTTTAGATATTCAAACTTTTTCTACATCTGCTTGCGACCACTCTAATTTTAATAACTTCAGTATAATAACGGTTTTTACATTATCTGGTATTAAAGTCGTAGTTTGTGGTGATAATGAAAAGGAATCATTGGATATACTTATGAAACGAAGTGATTTTAAAGATGCCGTTAGAGATGCAAATGTATTGGTTGCACCGCATCATGGAAGAGAATCTGCCTATCATTCTGATTTTGTTTCATTAGTTAATCCAAGTGTTACGATTATTTCCGATACAAATAAAAGTGACGCTAGTGCTTCTGATAAATATACTAAAATGAGTCGTGGCTGGAAAGTAGGAGGAAAAGAACGTTATTGTTTAACCACAAGATACGACGGTGATATAAAAGTGATATTTGGAGAATATGACGATTTCGGTAATAGAGTGTTGGAAATATCAACTTCCAAATAGAATTAATGAATCGATAGGTGTTTTCTATATATGGAAATAACTAACCACAAGAATTGAAATGTCAAAAAGTAAACTAATAAATTATAGCGGTCGCTTCTGCGAATCTGATTTTGAAAATGCATTTATTGCTTTTTTAGAACAAGAAGGCTGGACGTATTTGTCTGGTGACAAGATTGTGCGTAATAATCAAAGGGAAGTACTTATAGAGAAGGACTTAACAGACTTTTTGACAAGTAACAACACGAATCTTGAAGCGGATGAAATTCAACAGATTGTTGATACAGTACGTCTTGTAGGAGCGGAAACAGACTTTGCCACTCTTCATAAAGTTTATGGATGGATGGTTGATGGAGTGAATTTTACGGCCAAAGATGGTTCTACGAGAAACATAGCTCTTATTGACTTTAGTAAACCGCAGGAAGGTAAACCAACTAAAAATATATTCAGGGTTGTCAATCAGTTTACCGTAGAATATGTAAACAATGGTCGTAAAAAAAACAGACGTCCTGATATCATTCTCTATGTGAATGGTATGCCGCTCTGCATCATAGAACTGAAAAATCCGGCAGATGAAAATACTACTATTAAAGATGCGTGGGAACAAATAAATTTACGGTATTGGCGTGATATTCCCCATTTGCTGCATTATTGTCCGTTGGCTTGTATAAGCGATGGAGTGAAAACTCGCCTGGGTACTGTGCGTACACCTTACGAGCATTTTTATGCTTGGCGAAGAGTAAATGATGGTGATAAAGTTTCTACATCGCCATTTGATGAGATGCGAACAATGGTTAAGGGAGTATATGAACCGGAACGTTTCCTTGAAATATTTCGTGATTACATTTATTTCCAGGATAAGGAGTTTGATGATAAGGAAAAAGAAATTGTGTGCCGTTATCCTCAGTTTTTCGCAACACGACTCCTTCGTGAAAGTATCGTGAAATCCGTTAAGGAGAAAAGTGGAAAGGGCGGTACCTACTTTGGAGCAACCGGATGTGGTAAAACCTATACAATGGCCTTTCTTGCTCGCCAACTTTCTATGCGCTGTGCCTCGGAAATTGGTTCTCCGACCATTTTGATGATAGTAGATCGGGATGATTTGCAAAAACAAGGCAGTAAGTTATTTACTAAGAGTAAAGAGTTTCTGGGGTTAGGAGAAGTATCTGTAGTGCCTACACGCAAAAAACTAAGAGAAGAACTTGCAGCCCGTAAAAGTGGAGGATTTTATATTTGTACCATTCAGAAGTTTTGTGACCGTGAGGATGATCCTATCGGATTAATTAACGAACGTTCTAACATCATCTGTTTTAGCGATGAAGCTCACCGTACTCAATTGGAAAGTGCCAAACGTATCAAATTCAGCAAACCAAGTGAAGATGATGATAATGAAAAAGAACTATTGGATAGAGCCAATGAACAAATGAAGGCGGTGCTTTCAAAGCCTTATGCCAAGGTTCTCCGTGAAGCCTTGCCTCACGCTACTTTTGTGGGTTTTACTGGTACGCCTATTGCTGAAACCTATCAGACTTTTGGAGCAGAAATAGACCGTTATACCATGGACCAGGCTGTAGCTGATGGTATTACTGTGCCAATTAAATATCATCCTCGAATAACTAAAGTGCTTTTTGATAAGGAAAAGATCAGGATGGTAGAAGAGTATTATAAACGCTGTGCAGAAGAAGGTTCTACATTGGAAGATATTGAGGCTAGTAAGAAAGCAATGAGTTCGCTTCAAGTAATTTTAGGTGAGCCACAAAGATTGGAACGTCTTGCTGTAGATATACATGATCATTATATAAAGGCATGTAGTGGTGATCCTGACCGTGTACAGAAAGCTATGATTGTTTGTTCTAAGCGTGAGATAGCTTATAATTTACTTACTATTTTTCAAGAAAAATATCCGGAATGGTTTGAATTAAGAAAAACACCCGAAGGTGTTTCTTGTACAGATGAAGAATTGGAAGAACTGTCAGAAATGCCTACTATGGCAATGGTTGCAAGTGTAGGCAAGAATGATCCTAAGGAAATGTATAATTATCTTGGTGGAGTAACAAATGACAAACGCTCAGAAAAACTGGATGCTGCATTTAAACAGGAGAAAAGCAATTTCCGCGTTGTAATCGTGGTGGATATGTGGATTACAGGTTTTGATGTAGAGAGTCTTACATATCTTTATAATGATAAGCCCTTACAAAAACATACCCTTATTCAGACAATAAGTCGTGTAAATAGAAAATATCCACGAAAAGAGTTTGGTTTTGTAATTGACTATATCGGCATACGAGATAACATGCGGGAAGCTATGAAAATGTATGGCGGTGGCGGCAATACCTTTGCACCTACTGATGATGACGTAGAACAGGCAACTACTATTTTCAGAGAATATTTATCCATACTTAAGGATTTGTTTAAGCAAATGGATTTAACTCCTTTCCTTAATCCGGGAACAGATCCTGTAATACGCTATACATTATTGGCTAAGATGGCAGAGTATATTTTTAAGTCGAATGAACTGCTTAATTTAGCTTCGGAAGATGGTAAAAAAGTAAAGAGGGTATCATTTAAAACCTATTTTTTGAAAGTCGTAAAACGAATGCGTACAGCATACGATATTTGTCAGCCTTCAGGTAATTTATCGGACGAAGAATCTGCGTTAGCGCAATGTTTTATGGCTATTGCCGGTTTTGTCAGAAAAATGAGTGGAACTGATGCGCCTGATACTGAAACTATGAATCGCAAGGTAGCGAAAATGGTAGAGGAAGCTTTGAAATATACCAAAGTAGAAAGTGTGTTGGACGTTGGAGAAGAGGAAGATATATTTAGTCCGGAATATTTTGAGAAATTGTCTGATGTAAAGATGCCCGCTTCAAAATTGGAGTTGTTAGTAAAAATGTTGAGGAAACAGATTACTGAATATAGTAGAACAAATCAGGCTGCAGCAAAAAGATTTATGGAGATGTTGGAAGAAACCATTAAACAATACCATGAACGCCGTAAACGTTTAAGCGCAGAAGAAGCAGGTGAAACTCAAGAAGCGACATCGGAAGAAATAATAAAAAAAGCCACGGAACAAGCTTTGAAAATTCTGCAAGAAATGCAACAAGATAGAGAAAGTTTCAGAAAATTGAACCTTACTTTTGAAGAGAAAGCTTTTTACGACATCTTAATCATGTTGCGTGATAAGTTTAATTTTGAGTATGGTGAAGATAAGGAAGTAGACGGAATAACCATCAACGAAAAATGCAGAGTATTAGCTCGTAAAATAAAGGAGATAATAGACTTGAAATCAAGTGTGGCAGATTGGTTGAATAATCAGCGCGTACGTGAACAGCTAAAGTTTGATATTAAGGTGTGTTTAGTGAAGAATGGTTATCCACCACAATATTCTCCAGAAGTCTTTCGTCAAGTAATGGAACAGGTGGAGAATTTCAAGGAAAATGATATAGAACCGGCGACAGAAGTATTAGCTAATGGTAAAAACATAGATAAAAAATCAGGAACTTTAGCTCGTATCATAGATACCGCTTCTGTAAATCAACGTTTTGTAACTCATTTACCTTATTATCCTAGTATAAAGGCCGCTTGTCATGATTTGTCTGAAATTGAAGTGCCAGATGAGGATGTGAAGTGGATAAATGTGTCTGATGAATTGTCACACTTAGATAAATCAATGTTTGTGGTTCGTGCTATGGGTAATAGCATGCAACCAAAAATAAAGGATGGTGATTATTGCGTATTTTCCCGTTATACTGGTGGAAGTCGTGAAGGTGAAATTGTTCTGGTAGAAGGGTATAATATCAAAGACTATGATAGTGATAATATAGCTTGTACAATCAAAAAATATCATAGTGAAAAAAGAGTTACTGAAAATGGCTGGGAACATACTTGCATTGAATTGATTCCACTGAACAAAGAATATGAACCATTTTTATTAGAACCAGAAGAAGATTCATTCAAAGTTATGGGGATATTGAGAAAAGTTATAAGAAAATAGAAAAGATTTTAAGTTATGGCAGTACAATCAAATGATACAGATTTAAAAGATTTGTTGCTTCAAGTCCAGAAAGGTGAATTACAGCTTCCAGAATTTCAACGTTCGTGGGTTTGGGACGACGGAAAAATATGTAAGTTAATAGAAAGCATTACAATGGGATTTCCTATGGGGGCAGTAATGTTTTTAGAAACAGGAGGTGAGGTTAATTATAAACCTCGTTTGTTCACAGGAGTTGATACAAAAATGGTAGGTGTCAAGCCAGACTATCTTGTTCTTGATGGTCAACAACGACTTACTACACTTTTTCAGGTGTTTATGAGTCAGAATCCAGTTGAAACATGTTGGGAACGCAATAAAAATAATACTATCTACAGATATTATTATATTGACATGGTTAAAGCTCTTGACGAAAATGTAGATAGAGAAGATGCAATAATATCTATTTCTGATAAGAAGGTAAAGACATCTGATATTGGTAAGATTATTACCCTAGATTTGACCACTAGAGAGAATGAATATAAAAACCTTATGTTTCCTCTTAATTTGATGTTTGATCCTACAGAATCAATGAATTGGTGTTTGGGAATGTTGCGTTATTATCAAAATGATCCTACAAAGTTGGCTCTTTATCAGAAATTTAATACAGATATTATTTCATCTGTTATTGCTTATAAGCTGCCGGTTATTAAGGTCTTGAAGAATACTTCTCAATCGTCTGTCTGTCAGATATTTGAAAATGTAAATCGTGGTGGAGTTCCATTGAATGTCTTTGAACTAGTTACAGCTTCGCTTGCGGCTGATGGAGTTGAATTACGCCAAGAGTGGAAGTCGATCGAAAAAGATTTTTCTAAATATGATGTATTAAGAGATATTGACGGCACTGCGTTCATTACTTCAATGACTCTTTTGGATAGTTATGAGAAATCGATTGTATCTGGTGGAAAAATAGGAGTGAAGTGCAAAAAGAAAGATGTAATGGCTCTACGTAGTTCTGTCTTTAATCAAAAGCGGGATATTCTTAAAAATGGATTTATTGAAGCCGCTCGCTTTTTGATTAAGCAGGGTGTTTATTCTGCTGACAATTTACCTTATAATACCCAATTTATTCCATTGGCTGCTATTTTTGCATATGATCTAAGGCATCAGCACTTACTTACTAATTTACCCAACTTAACTAAGTTGTCTAAATGGTATTGGTGCGGAGTATTTGGCGAGTTATATGGAAGTGCCAATGAGACCCGTTATGCTTCTGATATAAAAGATTTCTTTTTATGGTTGTCTGATGATAATATATTGCCAGATACAGTTTCTCGTTCTAGTTTCCATGCCACACGTCTGTTAAGTCTTCAAACAAGAAATTCAGCTGCATATAAAGGGGTTATGGCACTTTTGCTTCAAGACGAACCTCTGGATTTCCTGACAGCAGGGAAAATGACTGTAGCTACTTATACATCAGAGAATACAGATATTCATCATATATTTCCTGCAAATTATTGCGAAAGGCATAATTTACCACGTGAGAAATGGAACTCTGTTATTAATAAAACAATGATATATGCTTCAACAAATCGTTCTATTGGAGGTGTAGCCCCAAGTAGGTATATACAAACGATTCTTAATCACAAAATAAATAAGGACGATTTAATACATGCTATATCTACGCACAAGATAAACTTTAATCTTCTTAATGAAGATAATTTTGATGAATTTATAATAGATAGGGCGATTAAACTTGCTGATAGAATTGAGAAGGCTATAGGTAAGTCTATATCTGGACGAGATAGTGAAGATACTATACGTGAATTTGGTATTGCTTTAATATAAACATAAGCAATATATAACTATAACATATTAATAAATAGCTATAAATAAATGGACTGGAGATTCTGGAAGAAAATTTGTACAAATAATTTAATAGAGGATGATAAGCAAGTATCATTAACTCCTGCTCTGCTTAATCGCGATAGTGATAATGATAAAAAGCAGTATAGGAGTGTTTTGAATCTAGCACGAAAACTAGAAGAGAAAGATATATTAAACATTGCGCTTACTGGTCCTTATGGATCCGGAAAGAGTTCCATTCTCCGATCTTTAAAGAAAGATTTCCCTAAATACAAATATCTTTCAATATCTCTTGCTACGCTAAAGTCTCCATTAGATAATAAAAGGGAAGAAATAAATATTGATACGATGAATAATCGTATTGAATATAGTATTCTTCAACAACTTATTTATAAAGAAAAACAAGAGACTCTTTATAATTCCAGATTAAAAAGGATTTATCATAAATCAGTTTGGGCTCAATATGTTTTATCATTTACAATAATACTTTATGCTGTTGCTTTAATTATTGTATTTGAACCATCATTTTTGAAAGTGGAATGGATTTACAACCGCTTAAGCAATCCAGTATTAAATAAATGGTCTGATATTTTTGCTCTATTATATATATTTATTGCAACAATAATATTCTCTCAAAAGACTATCAAGTCATTGAGTAATAGTAAACTTAATAAGTTAAATTTAAAGAATGGTGAGATTGAATTAAAAGAAAACAAAGAAGATACGTCTGTTTTCAATAAGCACATGGATGAGATTGTCTATTTCTTTGAGGTCACTGATTATAATGTCGTGATTATAGAAGACTTAGATAGATTTAATAATACAGATATTTTTCTAAAGTTACGAGAAGTAAATCAGCTCTTAAATCAGTCAAACTCTGTGGGGCGTAAAGTTACGTTCATTTATGCGGTTAAGGATGATATGTTCTTTGATGAAGAACGTACTAAATTCTTTGATTACATCACAACTGTAATCCCGATAATCAACTCCTCAAACTCGGCAGATAAACTAAAAGAGGAACTAGAAATAAAAGGTTTTTCAGATCTTAATATTGAGATAGTAGAAAGTTTAGCTTTTTTTATTGACGATATGAGATTACTTAAGAATATTGTCAATGAATATGCCCAATATAGAGAAAAACTTGATGAAAAATTGGATCAAAATAAGCTTCTTGCTATGATTGTATATAAAAACTATCATCCAAAAGATTTTGCCGACTTACATAAAGGAAAGGGGATTTTGTATGATTGTTTGCATAAGAAGAACGAGTTATTGCTTGAGCGAAACTGTCAAATTGATGAACGTATTAGTGCTATCACTAAAAAACTTCAAGCTTTAGAAGCGACACATAACATGCAAGAAAAAGAATTAAGGCTGATTTATATTGAAGGGTATCGTAAAAAATTATCAAAACAATATGAGAATAGTGCCTTTTCATTTTTTGTTGAGGACAGGTTCTTACCTCTTGAAGATATCGCAGAAAATGAAACTTTATTTAATTCATTTATATCACAATCTTCAATTCGATACCAATATTTCAAAGGATGTCAAATTAGCACATATTATGGTGGAGTTAAACATTGTTATGATACATCCGAAAATAGCTGCACTATTCAATTCAGTCAAATAGAGGAAATGGTTAATTCTAACTTTACTTACCATGAGCGATTAGAAGCCTTGCGAGATGGTGAAAAAAATTATCGTGAACAGATTAAGATGTTAGAATTATCCCGTAATAATCATTATGCTACTCCAATAAAAGAATTGTTGCATGATGTTGATATGCAGACGCATAAGATTTTTTATCAGCTCAAGGTTTCTAAAATGCTTGAAGCTTTCCTGAAAGAAGGGCTTATAAATGAAGATTACTTTGATTATATATCTTTCTTTTTTGGTAAGTCAATTAATAAGCATGACCATGATTTTATTCTGGAATTAAAACTTCGCCATAGTTTGCCGTATGATTATCATATAGATAAAGTAGGACAGTGCGTAAAGAACATTCCTGATAAATGTTACAATGATGTAAGTATATTGAATATTCAAGTAGTTGATTATATTAGTCAACATCTTGAAGACGAATCAAATAATGCAAAACTCCATTTAATTGCACATGTTATCAAAAATAATAAAAAGTGGGACTTTTTGATTGATTTCTATAAATCAGTTGAAGATCCAAGCTCACTTTTCAATCATTTGGGTAATGTTGTTGATGGGTTATGGAAGATTTTTGTAAAACACAATTCTGATGAATTATTTGAGGCATGGTTACGATTTCTTGAATCAAGCCGTTCTACAAAAGAAAGCCGCAACTGGTTAAGTAAAAACTTTGCATTTATATCTCAAAGAGTAGATCTTATAGGTTTTGATATAGTCAAACAAATCGTGTCGAATGGGAAGCTGATATTTACGGAAATTGATGCAGTATCTGAGTGTTTGCTTGAATACGTTGTAGAAAACAAAGCTTATATGCTCACACCGAGAAATGTTGTATGTGCATTTGTTCATTATCGAAAAGAACGAATAAAAACATTGGATAATTATCCTTTAAATGTAACAATATTGAGGAGTTGTGAATCAGCAAAACCTATATCAGATTATATTGATCAACGTTTGGATGATGCATTAAATAATGTATTTATCACATATGCGGCGAAACAAGAGAACGTCGGAATCATCCTTGAAATTATTAATTCTAAATATATTACAGAGAATACAAAAACCAAGTACCTTTCTGAACAACAGAATAAAGTTTCTCTTTCCAATGTAAATAATACCCAGTGGGAATTCGCTATTGAAGTTGATATAGTTATACCATCGTGGTCTGAAATATATGCATTCTATGAAAGCCAGAATAATATAATAGCTTCTATATTGAATATATTCATTATTAAACATATCGATGAATTAACAGATATATCTGAATTGAATGATAACCAGAAAAAACTATTGGCAAACAGTATTTTATTGACATCAAACTTTGAGGTTCCGGTGTACGATAAACTTATCAAAATCTTTGATGGAGTTACATTTGATGATGCAGATATTAGCAATGTCGATAATATTCATCTTAAAACATTGCTTTGTGCCGATATGCTTCCATATAGCACATACTATACGACTACAATCAGAGACAATCATAGTGATGTTCTTATCTATTACGTAGATAAGTATTTAGATGAGTGTATTGGAGAAATAGAAAAGTTACCTACGGATATGAGGCTATACAAGCATCTTATGCGAAATCCAAGAGTGACTGCTGAAAAATCTCTATGTGTAGTTCAGCACTTTCTTCCTCATATTGTGTGGGATAATGAATTAGCAAATATTACTCTTCCTGTTGTGAAAAACAATATTGAAAAGTTTGATTATGATACTGAGAAGAACATCTTATCTGTCTCTACAAACCTGCAAGAACGATTGTCATTTTTGGTTGACTTGATTGAAAAATATAAAGATGATTTTGATATTGTAACAGAATTAATAGAGGTTTTAGATGATTCCTATCGAAGTATTACAGATAAATCTAAAAAGGCTGCCATAGAAAATAATCGCATGAATGAAATGTTTTTAGAGAGGCTAAAAACTATTGGATATATCTCGTCATATAGAGAAGATGATGATAAACTTCGTGTGAGTCATAAGCGTAATCACTAAATCAAATGGAAGGAATTGGAACAAATCGCAACTATCTGTGATGATTGTCTAGTGGTTAATAGTAATCAGGTAAGTTTTTATCGAGAAAGATTTTGTGTCGGGAATTAAAGTAACTTTTAAAGAATAAGATTTAGATATGATAATGTTGATTTTTGTTTTAATCGTATCAATAATATAAATGAATGGACAGACCTCTTTTGTTGTAAGTGGCATGAGTTTTTAATAGCAGTGGTGTTAGAAATTCCATTTGAGATTTTCTAACACCATTTGAGATTTTTGTATTATTTTTATCTATCCAATATCCTCATCACCACTACCACCATCGTAATTCCCAAGATTGCAATAACTCCACATGCAGCAACCATTCTCCAAATTAACCAGGAATGCAAAAATTCTAC
>ENA-OPNP01000105-OPNP01000105.1-human-gut-metagenome-genome-assembly--contig:-NODE-105-length-33382-cov-5.930387_pt1 | contig 33382 bp, 35 predicted proteins | sample MGYA00241539_ERZ501775 | MGnify/ENA primary metagenome ERZ501775 (study PRJEB25962, sample SAMEA2042651) | human gut metagenome | biome: human gut; feature: human-associated habitat; material: faeces... | reverse complement strand
TCTACTGTTCCAGTTTATAAAAAGAAAAAACGTCTAGTTATATCAGGAAAAGTCAGTTTGACTCAGTACTGCCAAGGAAGTACTCCAGTACTGTCAAAGGAGTACCGCAGTACTTTCAGGGAAGTACTCCAGTACTTCCACGGAAGTACTGGAACCAGGGAAAATTGTAGTGTTTTAAGTACAGAATGTCTTGCCTGAAGTGCTTTATCCTTGTATATCCTTTTTCAAGGTGAAGACAAATTCCAGTCCTCCCTTCGGCATGTTTTTGGCGAAGATGGTTCCGCCATGGAACAACACGGCGTTCTTCACGATGGCCAGTCCCAAACCTGTACCTCCTAATTTCCGTGAACGTCCCTTGTCTACCCGATAGAAGCGTTCGAACAGGCGGTTCAGGTGCTCTTCGGGTACTCCCACACCGGTATCAGAGAAACTGAAATAGTAGAATTTCTCATCCTCGCGGAAGCAGTTGATGGTGATTTGTATGTCATTACCCGCATAGGCTATGGCATTGTCGGTCAGGTTGCGGAAGATAGAGTAGAGAAGCGAGCTGCTTCCTGTCAGTATGACTTCCGACGGGAGTTTGTTCACCACAGTGATATGCTTTTCTTCCAGTCCGAGCGCCACCTCGTTCAAAATGTTTTCTACAATCTTGCTCAGGTTTACCTGCTCTTTCTCTACCAGTTCCGGTGCCTCGTCCATTCGGGTCAGCACAGAGATGTCGCGTAGCAGGAAGGTCAGACGGTTGCTCTGGGCATAGCTTCTTTCCAGGAAGACACGGACATTTTCTTGCGGAATGTTCGGGTTGCTGATAATGGTTTCCAGGTATCCCTGAATACTGCTGACGGGCGTTTTCAGCTCATGAGCGATGTTCTGTGTCAGCTGGCGTTTCAGGCGGGCCTGCTCTTCTTCCTGAGTAATATCGTTGATGGATATTTCGAACGACATATCCTGAAAGATAATGCATTCCACGGTAAACGAGCGAGCGTTCTTGTTGAGGTGCATGGCATACCGCTTTTCCTCTTTACTGAAATTACCCTCGTTCCGGTTTAAGAACTCAATGATGGGTTGTAGTTCCGGAATGTCGAAAATTTCATTGGTAGAACGCAGGTTGCGGTCGGATATGTTGTTGATGTATTGCGTAAACAGGTTGTTGACCAGGATTTCCTGCCGTTCTTTGGTAAAGACACCCAATCCCTCGTGTGAGGTTTGAAGGTGCGAAATCAGTTTCTCACGCTCAATGTAGAGAGCTTCTTTCGCCCGGTGCAGGCGTTTGTATATCTTAATGATGTGTTGTGAAATCTCTCCCAGTTCGTTCTTTGGGAAAGTTTGCAGGATGTCCATGTCAATCGGTTCGTTCCGGTCGGCCTTCATGGCAAACTGTTGCAGTTTGGTGATGGACTTGCCCAGCTTCCTAGTAAAACGGTAGAAGATGAAAATCAGTACCAGACAGATAATCAGCGCAAACCATAAGTAGCCGGAGTCAGCTTGCAAGTGTTCTGCCAGACTCAGGTTGTAGGGAAGGGCAGACCGTATGATGATGCGGTAGGGAGGATAATAGCGTGCGGAATAAAAATATTCCTCTCCCTGAATGCTTTCCGACGGGCGGCTGATGGAATAGCCGCTTCCGTACATGAGTGCGTCTTGCACTTCCTTGCGGGAAGAGTGGTTGGCAAAGCTTTTCCAGTTGGCATTTGTATTGTCGTACACTACTTTCCCTGACGGCTCAATAAGCGTAACCCGCAGGTTGGGCATCATGTGAGTCGTCACATAGCTCTGCATGGAATCAGAGTTGACCCCATGATGATCGGCCAGAAAGTCGCACAGCTGGTTGTTATAGTTTTGCAGCTGCGTGTTCAGTAATTCTATTTTGTAAGCCTTTTCGCGTTTGTATTGAAACAGCATGAAGCATACTGCATATCCCAGGAAAAGGAATATGACAGAAAGAAACAGCCTCTGACTGAAAGGGAGGATGCGATAAGAAAATTTTGTCATGATTGTGCCACCGTAATTTATTCACATTCGAAACAGTATCCATAACCGAGACGGGTTACGATACAAGCACCGTATTCACCGATTTTCTTGCGAAGGCGAGTGATATTCACATCAATCGTACGGTCGAGCACGTACACTTCATCGTGCCATACTTTCGCCAGAATGTCTTCGCGGGAGAATACGCGTCCCTGGTTCTGCAACAGGAGCAGAAGTATTTCAAATTCTTTTTTCGTTAATGAAATTTCCTCGTTGTTGATGGTTACTTTCTTCTTCGGAATGTTGACCGACAGTCCTTTATAAATCAGCTGTTCGGGCACCTGAGTCTGTACGCCGGCTGTGCGTCGTAACACCGCTTTTACTCTCATGATGACTTCACGCAGAGAGAAAGGCTTTGAAATATAGTCGTCCGCTCCCAGGTTGAATCCGGTCAGCGTATCGTTCTCCGTATCCTTTGCAGTGATGAAAATGATAGGAATGTTCTGTGTATCCTTGTTCTTTTTCATCATGCTGGCCATTTTGAATCCGGAAATTTCTCCCATCATCACGTCCAGCAGTATCAGGTTGTAACGTGGCAATTCAAGTTTCAAGGCTTCTTCGGCGGAATTGGCAGTATCTACCATGTATCCTTCCATTTCGAGATTGAACTTTAGAATCTCGCACAAGTCTTCTTCATCGTCTACAACTAAAATCCGGTAATCGTTCATGCGTATTTTCTATTAATTAATACAAAATTCAATGTGATTTAGTTTTCGTTACAAAGATGACCCTTTCTTGTTTCGTCCTTATGAAATAGATGTTACATTTAGGTTACAACACGGGCTTGGTAAACTCTCCGGCTATGGAACGGTTCATTTCGCTGCGTATTTCCTTGGGAGTAAGACCGTGGCCGAGCAGGAACATCAGCTTGGTGAGCACGCTTTCCACGGTGGCATCATATCCGCTGATGACGCCCGCATCGAGCAGGTGCAGACCGGTTTCGTAACGTGCCATTTCTACCATACCCGTCTGGCATTGTGAAATGTTAACGATGACAATTCCCTTTGCCGTAGCTTCTGCCAGCAAGTGGATGAACCAGGGCTTCTGGGGTGCATTTCCGGAGCCGTACGTCTTAAGCACTACCGCTTTCAGACCAGGCGTATTGAGCACCGTGCGCACGATGTTTTCTTGAATACCCGGGAAAAGTGTCAGGATAATCACATTCGTGTCGAAGACATAGTGTGCATGCATGGGCAGGTTGGGATCCACCTTCCGGATACGGTCGTATTCGTACTTGATGTGGATACCGGCCGTGGCCAGTGCCGGATAATTGTAAGAACGGAACGCGTTGAAGTTTTCTGCATTAATCTTGGTCGTACGGTTTCCGCGCAACAGGTGGTTCTCGAAGAAAATGCAGACTTCCGGTACCACGGCAGTTCCGTCCGGATGTTTCGCTGCGGCTATTTCGATAGAAGTAATCAGATTTTCCTTTCCGTCTGTACGTAGCACACCGATGGGCAGCTGGCTTCCGGTAAGGATGACCGGTTTGCTCAGGTTCTCCAGCATGAAGCTCAGTGCGGAAGCGGTATAAGCCATGGTGTCCGTGCCGTGCAGAATCACGAACCCGTCGAAGTTATCGTAGTTATATTGGATGATTTTGACCAGTTTGGCCCACAAGGACGGCTCCATGTCCGAGGAGTCGATAGGAGGGTTAAACTGGTAAGAGGAAATGCGGTAGTTGAACCGTTTCAGTTCCGGCACGTTCTCCTGAAGTTGGTCGAAGTTAAATGCCTCCAGGGCACCGGTTTCCGGATTTTCAATCATACCGATTGTACCTCCAGTGTAGATGAGTAATACGGAAGGATAATCTGGTTTTATCATTTGATGCTTCGTTTAGTTTGGCACAAAGATAGCAAAAATATGCTTTGACTGAAAGAATAAGCCGCTAAAAATAGCAGAATGATTAATTATCCTTCGTTTTTTAGCATTTCCAACAGTTTGTCGATAGCTTTTTCTGCATTTTTTTCTTCTTCGAGCAAGGTCACGAACTTGCTCCCGATGATGCATCCGGAGGCGTATGCCGCTGCCGATTCGTAAGTGGATTTATTGGAGATTCCGAACCCGATCATCCGTGGGTTTCGCAACTGCATTTGCTTGATACGCTGGAAGTAAGCCTGCTTCTGTGCATTGAATTCCTTTTGTGCTCCCGTCACGGCCGCAGAAGATATCATATAGATGAATCCGTCGGTATGCGCATCGATTTGCCGGATGCGTTCTTCGCTGGTTTCCGGCGTGATGAGCATAATCACGTGGATGCCGTATTGTTGTGCAATGGGACGATAGCTTTCTAAGTAGTCTTTATAAGGAAGGTCGGGAATAATCACGCCGTCGATGCCGCATGCCTGACATTGCCGGCAGAAATTCTCAAAACCATACTGCATGATGGGGTTCAGGTAGCCCATCAGTACCAGCGGGATGCGGACATCTGTGCGGATTTGCTCCAGCTGGCCGAAGAGCTTGCGGAGCCTCATGCCGTTGTGCAGGGCCTGTGTGGCTGCGTGCTGAATGACAGGACCGTCGGCCATCGGGTCGCTGAACGGGATACCGATTTCAATCATCTGTACTCCTTTCCGTTCTAAGGTGCGGATGACTTCGGCAGTACCTTCCAGGGTTGGGGTACCTGCACAGAAATAAATGGAAAGCACGTGGTCTTTATGTGTCTGGAATAATTGGTCAATGCGATTCATATCAGTAAGTTTTTTAGAGGTTGTACTTGTTTTGTTTGAAAGAGTCAATAAAGTCAGAGAGGGCAGCCGCATCTTTCAGGCCGGGAGCCTGTTCAAAGCCGCTGTTCAGGTCGATGCCAGCCCAGCGGGGATGGCTGAATTTCAGTAACGCATCCAGGCTTTCAGGCTTCAGCCCTCCGCTTAGCAGGAAAGGCGTCTCGCCGTGGTAGTGCGTCAGCATTTCCCAGTCGAAGCTTTTGCCGGAGCCTCCGTATCCGTTGCAGGGAGTGTCGAACAGAAAATAGTCGCAGCAGGCGGCATAGCTTTCCGTTGCCAGCAGGTCGTCAGGCGTACGCAGGGCGAAGGCCTTGATGACACGTAGGCCAGTCTGTTGCACTTCCCGGCAAAACTCTGGCGATTCCTTTCCGTGAAGTTGAACGTAATCCAATTGCCATGTTACTACCCTTTCCCGGATTTGCGAGAGGGAAGCATTGACAAACACTCCCACTTTCTGCACCGTCTCCGGCAGGTATTCCGGTACGCCCGGTACATAGCGGGGAGAACCTTCGTAGTCGATGAATCCCATCCAGTCGGCCCCTGTTTGCTCCACCTGGCGGATGTTCTCCGCCTCCCTCATGCCGCACACTTTGACAATCATAAGGCTACAGATTGAAGAAAGTCCGACAAAGCCTTTTCCGGTGAAGGCGTTTTCATGAAGGTTTCTCCCATCAGGAATCCTCTGAAACCGGCTTCACGCAATTGCCTGAACGTGTCGGGTTGCGAGATGCCGCTTTCGGATACCCACAGCAGTTCCTTCGGCAACTTCCGGGCCAGGCGGAACGAATTCTCCACATCCGTATGAAATGTGCCTAAGTTCCGGTTGTTGACCCCAATCAGGTCTACATGCTCGTGCAGGTAGTCGAGTTCCTTTTCCGTGTGTATCTCCAGCAGGACCTCCATCTCTAACTGGTGGCCCAATTTTCCCAGGGCTTTACATTCGTCTACGGTCAGGGCGGCTGCAATCAGAAGTACCACATCTGCACCGGCCAGCTTGGCTTGATATAGCTGGTAGGGACTGACGATAAAATCTTTTCGCAGCACCGGAAGGTGTGTCAGCGGGCGGACGGCCTGCAAATCTTTCAGGTTGCCGCCAAAGAATTTCGGGTCGGTCAGTACGGAGATGCCGGAAGCACCTGCACGCTCATAGCCGGGGACGATGACGGTCGGGTCTGCTTGTGGAGCAATATCTCCTTTCGACGGGGAGCGTCGTTTGAATTCCGCAATGATGCCCGAGGGCGATGCGGCCAGTGCCTGCTTCAGGCTTTTCGACGGACGGGGAGTGCCCAACTGCTGGATGAGGAAGTCTTGAGATACAGCTTCTTCCTGAAGGGCAATTTCTGTGCGCTTATGGGCCACAATGGTATGTAAGATATCAGTAGTCATCATTCGTTTATTGGTTAAGGGTAAGGAACTTGTGTAGAGTGGCCAGGGCTTTTCCGCTTTCGAGCGATTCTGTGGCCAGTGCCACACATTCTTCTATTTTCTTCTGAGGCTCCAGTGCCTGGATGGCAAATGAGGCATTGATCAGCACGCAGTCGGTCTGTGCCTTGCTGCCCTCATTATGCAGCACCCGGTCGAAAATGGAGGCCGCCTCTTCCGGGGTATTTCCTCCGTAAAGTTCTTCCTGGCGTACCATGGAAAAACCTAATTCCGAGGGACGATAGATGGTTTCGTAACGGTTGGTCATCACCTTGAATTCGTCGGTCAGTGAGATTTCATCGTATCCGTCCAGGTTGTTGACCACGGCAAACTGGATGCCGAGCTGCTGGAGCGTGTTGGTGTAAAGCCGCATCTGCGGGAGGTCGGCCACTCCTAACAACTGGCAGGCCGGATGGCAGGGGTTGACCAGCGGACCTAATAAATTAAATAAGGTACGTACGCCTAATGCCTTCCGCACGGGAGCTACGGTTTTCAGGGCCGGATGGAAGAGGGGAGCGTGCAGATAAGCCATGCCGCATTGTTCGATGGAACGTTTCAGTTTGTCCGCGTCGTTTGTGAATTTTACGCCGTAGTGTTCCATGACGTTGCTGGCTCCGCTCACCGAAGTGGCTCCGTAGTTTCCGTGCTTGGCTACCCGGTAACCGGCTCCGGCCACGACAAAGCAGGCACATGTGGAGATGTTGAAGGTGTTTTTCCCGTCTCCTCCGGTACCCACGATGTCAATGGGGTGAAATTCATGCAAGTCGACGGGCGCGCAAGCCTGAAGCAGCGCATCGCGGAAGCCGACCAGTTCGTCCACCTTGACTCCGCGCATCTGGAAGGCGGCAAGCAGGGCGGCTGTCTGTGCTTCATTCATCTCACCACCGGTCATTCTCTGCATCAGCGTGCAGGCTTCTTCGCGTGTCAGCTCTTCGTGGTGGAATATCCGTTTCAGTATTTGTTTCATATTGTGTATCTAAGTTTTATGAGTGAGAAAATAGGGTTTTCTTTATTGATGGTGTATCCAGTTGCCCAGCATCTGTTTCCCTTCGGGGGTGAGAACGGATTCCGGATGAAACTGCACGCCTCGCACATCGAGTGTGCGGTGACGGAGTGCCATGATGTATCCTTCTTCACTTACGGCGGTTACCTCCAGACAATCCGGGAAATCTTTTTGGTCGACTACCCAGGAATGGTATCTTCCTACCTGTATGGTAGAGGGAAGTCCTTCGAACAGATAGTCTGTCGCAGTCAGGGTAACGGGACTCTGTATGCCGTGGAACACCTCATCCAGGTTGGTCAGTTTTCCTCCGTACACTTCGCCGATGGCCTGCTCGCCCAGACAGACTCCCAATATCGGTTTCTTTCCGGCATACGTACGTATGACATCCAGCAGCAGGCCGGCTTCTTCCGGAACACCGGGACCGGGCGACAGCAGAATTTTGTCGAATTCCTCCAGCTCCTCCAGCCGGAACTGGTCGTTGCGTTTCACGGTGACTTCTGCTCCTAACTCTTTTATCGCATGACTCAGGTTATACACAAATGAGTCGTAGTTATCGATGATGACAATTTTCATGGTGTGTTATATTTTTTCGGCCAGGAGAATGGCTTTTTTCAATGCTCCCAACTTGTTGTTTACTTCTTGTAGTTCATTGTTCTCGTCACTTTTGGCTACGATGCCCCCTCCGGCTTGGAACCAGAGCTCGTTGTTACGGCTCACGAAGGTGCGGATGGTGATGGCCTGGTTCAAATCGCCGTTCAGCCCGATGAAGCCGATGCAACCTCCGTAAGCCCCCCGGTTGTGCGGCTCTATTTCACTGATGAGCTGCATGGTCTTTACTTTGGGAGCCCCACTGAGAGTGCCGGCCGGAAAAGTATCGATGAATGTTTTAATCGGGTCGGCTTCCTTGTCCAGTGTGCCGCTTACCCTGCTCACCAGGTGAATCACATGGCTGTAGTATTGCGACTGTTTGTAGAATTCCACGTGCGTGTCGTGGCAATTCCGGCTCAAGTCATTCCGTGCCAGGTCTACCAACATCACGTGTTCGGCATTCTCCTTCGGGTCGGCCAGCAGGGCTTCGGTCAGTGCGGCATCCGTCTTTTTGTCTCCGCTTCTGCGGGTGGTGCCGGCAATGGGGTCGATGGTGGCCTTTCCCGCTTCAATCTTGCAATGCGTTTCGGGAGAGGAACCAAAAATCCGGAAACCGCCGAAATCAAAATAAAACAGGTAGGGTGAAGGATTGATGCTTCTCAATGCCCGGTAGAGGGTGAAATCATCGCCCTCATAGCGCTGGATGAAACGGCGGGAAAGCACAATCTGAAATACTTCGCCTCTCTTGCAGTGGGCAATGCCCTTGCGGATATTGGCCTTGTGTTCCTCGTCGGTCAGCGTACTGGTGGTGTCGCCCGTCGCCCGAAAGGCGTAGGTGGTGTAGTTTCGGTTCAGTACCGCTTTCTCCACTTCGTCAATGTGACTCGGCTCGTCGTTGCCCTGCAGCTCCACCAGCACCATCTCGCTCTGGAAGTCGTTGAACACAATCAGGTACTTGTAGAGAATGTAGAGAATCTCCGGCGCATCGTTCTTCGGGTCGCTGCTGTCTTTCACCGGAATCTGTTCGAAGTAGCGGACGGCATTGAACGTGGTATAGCCGTACACTCCTCCGTAGCGGGCATATTCTCCTTCCACCTGAAACTGTCTCAGGAAATATTGAAAAGCATCTTCCACCTGGAAATCGGGAGTGAGCGGACGCTCTTCACGGCTTTTGTCTGGAAAGACCATGGTCACGATTCCGTGGTTTACGGAGAAACTGGCAATGGGGTTCAGTCCGATAAAAGAGCGGTTGTTTTCCACTCCGTGGTAATCGGAGCTTTCCAGCAGAATACTTTGCGGAAACAGGTCGCGCACCTTCAGGTACGTGCTCACAGGCGTATGCAAGTCGCCGGGCAGCGTTTTGTAGTGGGTGGTATAAGCAAATTTTTTCATGGCTTTTCTCGTTTAAAAAATTTCAGGGTTGTTTTTGTATTTCAGATAAGTGTCAATGTCTTTGTCGCCTCTTCCCGATACGGTCAGTACCACGATGTCCGAGGGCTGGAACTTCACTTTCTCCAGTGCTCCTAAGGCATGGGCCGACTCCAGTGCCGGAATGATGCCTTCCAGCCGTGTCAGTTCGAAGGCAGCCCGCAGGGCTTCATCGTCATTGACTGCCAGCACGGTAGCTCTTTTCTGTGCGGCTAAGTTGGCATGCATGGGACCGATGCCGGGGTAATCCAGTCCGGCCGAAACGGAATACGGTTCCAGAATCTGCCCGTCCTCATCCTGCATGACCAGGGTCTTGGAACCATGAATGATGCCCAGCCGGCCCAACTGGATGGTAGCAGCCGACAATCCCGTTTCCACTCCCTTTCCTCCGGCTTCCGCTAAGATGATTTTCACCCGTTCATCGTCCAGGTAGTGATAGATGGTTCCGGCAGCATTGCTTCCTCCTCCCACACAGGCCATCAGGTAGTCCGGATAGTCACGTCCTTCGTGTTCCATCAGTTGCTTTTTGATTTCCTCGCTGATGACCGACTGCAAGCGGGCTACCATGTCGGGGTAGGGATGAGGTCCCACTGTGGAACCAATCACATAGTATGTGTCCGCCAGATGGCAGCACCAGTCGCGTATGGCTTCGTTGGTAGCATCCTTCAGGGTCATGTTACCCGAAGTCACGGCTTCCACTCTGGCTCCCAGCATCTGCATGCGTTCCACGTTTACCCGCTGCCGTTCCACGTCGGTCTTTCCCATGTAGACCACACATTCCATTCCCATCAGGGCACATACCGTAGCCGTGGCTACTCCGTGCTGTCCGGCTCCTGTTTCGGCGATGATGCGTTTCTTGCCCATTCTCCGGGCCAGAAGCACCTGGCCGATGGCGTTGTTGATTTTGTGCGCTCCCGTATGGTTCAGGTCCTCCCGTTTCAGGTAAATTTTGCATCCGTATTTTTCCGACAAGCGTTGGGCAAGATAAAGTGGTGAAGGACGTCCTACGTAGTCCTTGAGCAACAGATTATATTCTTTCTGGAATCCTTCATCTGCCAGCACCTTGCGGTAGGCATTGCGTAATTCTTCCACACAGCGATGGAGAATTTCCGGTATGTAGGCTCCACCAAAATCTCCATAAAATCCTTCCTGGTTTACTTGATAAGTTTTCATGAGTGTATTTGTTTGCATTAGGGTGAAAAAACAAAAAGGGCCGTCGTAAAGTTACGACAGCCCTTCTGTGATACTATTACAATTGAGGTATATACATGCGACTGAGTTCCCTTACGACCTTTGGAGTTGTAAGCGGCGCCACCAGAAGAATGTATTTACCGTAGAAAGATTCATAATGTTATTTTTCTTGTTTTTTTTATTGTTTCACTCGCAAAGGTAATCATTAATGTGAAAACGCCAAACAAATGGATGGAAATTTTTCAATTTTTCCTATCTTTGTTCCACATTTTAAATCTTGCTATATAATAAGGTATGGAAGAGTTTCGACTGGACGGTCTGACCGTCAAAGAACATCTGCTGATACTGGCGGAAGATGGGAACCGCAAGTTTACCGAGGGACTTCACCCGGGGGTGGAACATGTGTTGGGCATTCGTTTGCCGGCGTTGCGGAAACTGGCTGCAAGGATTGCCAAAGCTGATTGGGAGCGCTATCTTGACACGGCCGACGGGTTCTATATGGAAGAACGCATGCTGCAAGGCATGGTGCTGGGATGCATCCGCCCCGACGAGGATGTGGAAGTCTATCTTCACCGTGTGACGCGTTTTGTGTGGATTATCAACAGTTGGTCGGTGTGCGATACGTTTAAGTTTGGAGGAGGAAAAGCTTTTATCCGCCGTAACGAGGCGCGGCTTTGGGAATACCTGAAAGAATGGATGAAGGCATCGGGTGAGTATGAGGTACGCTTCGGCGTAGTGATGGGAATGAGTTATTTCTTGGATGAAGCCCACTTGGAGGAGTATCTTTCCCTGCTCGACGGGATTCGTCATGAGGGATATTATGTGCGCATGGCTGTGGCCTGGGCACTTTCATTCTGTTTTGTCAAGTTTCCGGAACAGACCATGGCTTTTCTGCGCCATTGTCATCTGGACGATTTTACTTTCCGTAAGACTATTCAGAAGATCGGTGAGTCCTACCGTGTGAGTGAAGACATAAAAAAGGCTGTCAAGGCATTGAAGCGTTGACAGCCTTTGCTGTTATTTAGACAGCTTGCTTATTTCATGATAAATTTTACGGCAGCCCAGTTGTGCTTTTCGCGGTGATGCACGTATTCCATGCCCAGACTCTCTGCTTTTTCGCGCAGCACCGGAATGTCTTCCGTATAGAATCCGCTGATGTACAGTTCCGAACCTTTCTTCATGCAAGCCGCATAAGCCGGCATGTCCTGCAGCAGAATGTTGCGGTTGATATTGGCTATCACTACATCAAAAGGTTCCCGTCCGTTCAGCAGGGAAGCATCCCCTAGTTCTACGGTGATATTGGAAATGCCGTTCAGGGCAATGTTATCGCGCGAGTTGTTCACGCACCAGTCGTCAATGTCGATGGCAGTCACCTTTCCGGCTCCTCTCATGCTGGCCAGGATAGCAAGGATGGATGTGCCGCATCCCATGTCGAGCACCGATTTGCCTTTCAGGTCAGCTTCCAGCAGTTCTCCTAAGATAGAGCTGGTGGTTTCATGGTGTCCGGTACCGAAAGCCATCTGCGGATTGATGACGATGTCGTATTCGGCCTTCGGGTAATCCTTGTGGAAGGTACTGTGAATCACGCAGCGGTTGTCGATGACGATGGGCTGGAAGAAATTCTTCTCCCATTCCTCGTTCCAGTTCTTGTCTTCCGGCTCCGTGATGGAATAACTGATGTTTGCGCCGGGTATCGGAAAATCTTCCACTACTTGCTGGAGTGCAGCTTCGTCAAACTGGCTCTGCTGGATGTAGGCCTTCATGCCGTTTTCACATTCCACGAAACTTTCAAAACCGATGTCGGCTGTCAGTCCCGATAATACATCTGTGATAGTTTCATTGCACGGCTGTGCGGTAAAGGTCACTTCAAAATATTTCATACGTATGCGAGTTTAATAGAATGTCAGACAAATGTACGTAAAATCATTGACATTATAATGCTTGTTGGCTAACTTCTTTATGTTGCTAAAAAATGCGTTAGTGACAGGCTTTTTTGCGGAAATATGTTTGTCATATTGAAAAACTCTCTAACTTTATGCCCAGAAAATGCTTGCTGAGGGTGGATAAATGCTCCCCGTCTGCTTGCTAGTCAACGAACCTATGAACAAGTAAATACATGTGATGATGAAAAGCACATTCCGTATGCTGCAATGCGGTATTCTTGCTGTCGCGTGGCTTCTCTCCGGATGCAACAGCGATATTTTTGTTGACAGATTCCTGTCGTCAGAACCTTCTGTGTCCTTATCCGAAACAGAAAAAGAAGTAACTGTTTGCTTTGAAGCAGATAACTGGGACATTCTGGGTATAGAGAATATGAGAGAAGGGGTGGATGTGTCTGCCACAGATCTGGAAGGAAAAAACTCCAAATATCTTCCTTTTGAGGAAGGAGAAACCGGCATTGTGTATTGTAAGAATACGTTCCTGGATTTTCGTATAGAAAAAAGAAACGGTAATGAGTTACATTTTATTTCCGGCGAGAATCTCTATGACCAGCCGTTTGAAACATTTGTCAGGGTGGGCAACCGTTATGAAGAGAAGGTGATTCGCGTGTCTTTTTCTCCTACCCGTAAATATCAGATAGACAGTGTGGCATACGACTGGAGTCAGTTTTCTTCCTTCGATTACATGCTGGAACCCGTAGAACAGGTGGAAGTGAATACCCTGAATGCCAGTAGCCCCGCCACATTGTATTTTTATCCTTATAAAAATTCAGCCCGTATCGTGGAGTTTTACATGCAATATGGCGGCTGGGGAGGAGATGAAAACGATTTACGGAAGTTGCTGGGCGATGCTGCTTCCCAGGTGGAGATTCCGGATATCGTGAACGGCACACCGGGATTGTATGGCACGAAGGTCTCTTTCCGTCATCATGAACAACGGCTGGATGCGGGGCTCGACAAGGAGTTGAAGGTATCGAAAACGGTAGAGGCAGGCAAGCACGTACGTCTGGAAGTGTATAATGGAATAGAGCAGTATAACGTACCTTATAAGGCCTATCTTTCCAACTCGCTGACCGGAAAGAAGCTGGTAATTTCCGGTACGCTTTCCAGCAAGAAACCGTTTAATTATTTAATCATTCCTATTGCAATTACTGATGAAGATAAATAGACTTGCAGTCAGACTGTGCATGTGTGCGCTTGTATTTTTCCGTGCACTTTCTCTCTATGCCGATGGCAAGGACAGCCTTTCCCGAAAAATGATTCACATGGCAGGCATTGATGTCAAGCCGGCTTATATTTTCCCTACGCATGAGTTCTTTGCCGGGAACAATGCCACGTTTGCTCCCATCCGGAAAAATCTGTCGGTTCATTTGAAGTATGGTTTTAAGTTTGCGCCAGACTCTTATTTTGGCCGAATGTATCCTCATGCCGTACAGGGAATCGGGGTGGGGTATAACACGTTTTTCCATTCTTCCGAATTGGGGAATCCCTGGTCTGTATATGCCTTTCAGACCTCGCGCATAGCCAGTCTTACTCCCCGGTTGTCACTGGACTATGAATGGAATTTCGGAGCTTCCTTCGGATGGAAGAAGTTTGATGTGGAGTCGAATCCCTACAACAGAGTAGTAGGTTCCAAAATGAATGCGTACATTCACCTGAGTTTCCTGTTGAACTGGCAGCTGGATGCGCAGACGAACTTACGGGCAGGAATCGGTGCAACGCACTTTTCAAACGGGAATACCGGTTATCCCAATTCGGGAGTGAACACGCTGGGAGCCACTATCGGCCTTACGCGTTATTTCGGAGGAGGATCGCGTGCTGCGCTGGCAGATGCCTCTTCAGGCCTTGTTCGGCGTCCGCCTTTCAAACCCTACGTCAGCTATGACCTTATCGTGTACGGAGCCACCCGAAAGAAAGGGGTGTTTCCGGAAGGCGGAGACCCTGTGCTGGTGCCCGGTTCTTTTGGTATCCTCGGACTGAATTTTACGCCAATGTACAACTTCAGCCGTTACTTCAGAGCCGGTGTGTCGGTCGATGCACAGTACGATGAAAGTGCCAATATTTCCAATTACATAGCCAATAGTGTGGGGCAACCCAATGCAGAGACCATCAAGTTCTATCGTCCTCCTTTCCGCGAACAGTTTGCCGTAGGGCTTTCCGTGCGGGCAGAGGTTGTGATGCCGATATTCTCTATCAATCTGGGTATCGGCCGGAATGTCATCTGCAAAGGAGCTGACACCGATTCATTTTATCAGATACTGGCTTTGAAAACCGATATCACCAAGAATCTTTTCCTGCACGTGGGATATCAGTTGCATGACTTTAAAGACCCCAACAACCTGATGCTGGGGTTAGGGTTCCGGTTTAATGCAAAAGGAAGGGAATGAGCATCCCTTCACTCTTTCGGCTTACTCGCACAGCCTTATTTTAAAGTAGGGTAATTCAGTAGATTCTATAAAATTAGCCAACTAATCCATATACAAAGTATGGTGAATTAGTTGGCTTTTCTGTTATTTATGGCATGTTTCCCTTTCGTTTTCTCATGTTCTTTGGAAAACTCACCTGGTGAACTTGAGGTTATTCAATCATTTCCTTCAAGGTCTTTTTCATGACTTCATGGTCGCGGAAGTCGTTGCGGAGTTGATAGTGTCCGGACTTGTCCACCAGCACATACGAAGGAATACCGTCTATTTTGAACTGTTCACAAAGGTACTTCCATTGCTCGTCGTTCAGACGGAAATGTTTTCCTTTGATGTTTGGAATCGCCTGTTTGTAAGTGACGAGGGGAGACGTTTCGTTGGCCAGGTAAATCCATACCAGGTTGTCGCTCTTCAGTTCCTGTTCCTTCAGCAGTTCGTTGGCACGGATAGACATGCGGCAAGGTCCGCACCAGGTGTTCCAGAAATCCACCAGGATAACTTTTCCCTTGTAGGGCGCAATGATGACCTCGAAGAGCTTGTCTGGGGCAACTTCGGGTGTCTTTTCGATAATGGCTTTTCCTTCTACCTCCTTGAGAGCAATCTGCGCGTTTTCCAGCATTTTCAGAATTGCATCCCGATAGAACGGGTTGTGTACGCTTTCAAGTATTTTCCGGTCGGTCTCGGTCAGTGAGATGTTCGCGGCTTTCTGTACTAAGGGTATGACCCGTTGCAGGTCGTCGGCAAAGGTGCCTTTTAGTCCTGCTTCTTCGGGCCAGGCGATGAGTGGATTGGAGATGCTGCGGGCATAGGACATGATATTTTCTCCCATCAGCAGTTGCTCGTCGGCAATAGGGAAGAGTTTGCACAATGCGGCACGGTTTTCGGCTGTCAGCGAGTCTATTTTAATGTCCAGCGGTTTGTTGCGGTCCCATTGGTTATGTACCATCCGGTAATTATATGTACGAAGAGCGCCGCCTTGGGCCATAGCTTCCACAGCTTCCTGTTTCAATTTTAGCAGGGCTAGTTCTTTTCCTACAGATGGCAGGTCGCTTTGTGCGATACTATCGGAAAGTGACTGGTAAAGTTGGACGACATGCTGGGTATATTCGGCGGCCGTCATCTTGTAGTCTGCGGATTCCTTTGAAAAAAGATTCATGCTGTAAGGTTTATCCGGATACAATGCGGAAGAGGTCAGACCTGCGTATGTGCCTGTGGCATAGCATCTTGGTGCGCTTTTGAAAGGAGGAAGCTGTTTTTTCTGAGTCCGGCGGTCCATGAGCATCTGTCCGCTTTGGTGCATGTCAATATACAAATCAATTTCTTCACCTGGAGCCAGCCAGACCCTGTTTACTCCTATTCCTGCGAGAATAAAAGCCTGTGCGGAACCGTACTGCCAGAACTTGAATTCAGCCTCTCCCGTGTCTGCATTGATGGGGGCGGTGTAAGACTGCTGGCCGTTCAGCAGGGTATTGACATAAAGATTCACTTCCTTTGCCAGTCCCTTCCGATAACCTGAAAGATGGACATGTACTGCGGTTTCACCCATTTTGAATAAGGGAGCAGGAAGGGAAGAAGGTACGGCCTCGTTCGCACGGATGACTTCGGCCGGGATGTCAGACGGCACGGTGGCTTCCGTTTTTCCCGTCAGGTCGATACCGAACAGTTTGAAACAGTCGTCGCAGTCGGATTCGATGAAGTCGAACGAGCGTGTATTGCGGGGAGGGGCTCAAAGTTCAGCCGGAAGGAGGCTTCTCCCGTTTCGGGCATCCAGAAAAGAGAATCGGCCTCAATGCCTTGTGTGCCTTTCAAGGCATATTTCTTGCCGTCGGCTTGCAGGTAAGATTCGGAACTGATTTTAATCCAGTAGTGCGGGCGGAAATAGGCGTCCGTATAGAGCACCGTGGCCGTGTCGCTCAGTTCCACTTTCGCAATGTCGAGCGTCATGGTGTTGGCCGACTCGATGAAGGGGTTTTCTACGCTTCTGGGGACAGGTGTGTTTGCGGTGGTGCCCAGCCATGCTGTGGCGGCCAATGCCAGTAGGGCCATTTTATTTTTCATGTGGATTCAGGTTTAATTGTTTACGTGAATATAAGGAAAGGCGGATGAAAGACAAAATATGTGTCTGTTTTTTATGTTTTTTAGGAATCGTTTCCGCAGCCGTCTTGAAATGCGGCAGCCCTGTTTGCGTGGAACTGTATTCTTTTGAAGAGCGGCTCATACTGTACGGCAAAATCTCTCAAAAAAAAGAATGGAAAATTCAGTGCAGATTTGCTGAAAATCGAATAACTCTCTATCTTTAGAGGAAAGCATTAAATGCTTGTCGATAACGTATAAAATAAAAATGATGGAAACAGAGATAAAAATATACCAAAGTTGCTGGAAAAACCTGTGGCTGATACTAGGCTGCATGCTTTTTACGGTAGGTGGAATCTATATGATAACTGACGAGTCTTGTCGATTGGTGAATAAAATCATAGGGGGCTGGTTGGGTGTGATATTTTTTGGAGGAGGCGGATTGTGGTTGGCTGTCACCACTCTTTACAATGCCGTCAAGCGCATACCGTATTTAGTCATTTATGAAGACAGGATGGAGCAATATGTGCAATGGAAAGCAGCGCGTTACACCATTTATTTTGCAGATGTACAGAGGTTCCGGCTGATAAAAATAAGTAGCTCCAAGCAAATAGCCATTGACTACAAACGCACACATTTTTTGAAGAAGATGAAATCTAAAACCACTTCCGGCATAGTCAAAAAACTGATGACCTTTAATTTCCTGGTCTCAGGAGCCATTGAAAGTATTTATGTCTCTAATCTGAGCATGAAGGGAGAGGACATTTGTCGCCTGTTGAATGAGCACCTGAAAAGACAGGACGAATCCGAAGAGAAACCATCCTGAATATACAGTGTGGAAATAGGCTGTCGGTCATAAAAAAATAGATGCGCAGCTTGCTGCGCATCTACTGTCATTCCAATCTTCAATTTTCTTCATAAACTCCTTCCCGCGGCAGAGGCTTGTCGAGGTTGGCTACACCTAAGGCGGTGATGGCGGTGACAGTTGCCGTATGCTCCAGGTATTCCGGGATGTTCTTGGTGAACAAATCACGTTCCGTATGCCAGATTTCCCCATAATTGAAATTATATCCTTTGACATCTTTTGTGGTAAATCCGTATGTCGGGACACCATACGTGGCAAATACTTCCGAGTCGGTGCCACCCGCCACCTTCGGTAGTTTACGGGGCGGACGCACGGTTACTTTAAACGGAATGTCTGCCCGAATCTTCTGGATGGGTTGGGTTATCTTGACGAAATCATCATACATTGCTTGCGAGACCGCTATTCCGACGGGAGGTTCCGGCCCACCGTCACGGTTGAATACGTTGACAATCTTCGGCAACTCCTGCTGATGTTTCTTGCAATAAGCTTTCGAACCTAACAAGCCGAACTCTTCCCCGGCAAAGGCGATGAAGAGGATTGTTCTCTTGGGTTTGGCTCCCGACAATGCCAGCATGCGGGCAGCTTCCATCATGGGAGCAATCCCTGTGCCACAGTCGATGCCGCCTGTACCGGTATCAAAGGCATCTAAGTGTCCGCAGGCGATGACTTGCTCGTCCGGGTACTTGCTGCCCCGTATCGATGCCACCACGTTGTGGTATTTAATCGGTCCGAGTTTGAAATGATTGCGGATATCGAACTCCAGCAGAAAGTCTTCCCGCCGTTCTTTTACCATCTGAGCAATGATGTCGAATTGATGCCGGTCGAGCTTGATGTCAGGAACTTCCGGCAGGTTGTCGAACGTCATGCTGTCAATCATCTTCCGGTCATAGAGCGCGCGGATGGGCACCTCTGATGACTGAATGAATCCTAAGGCACCGGCTTCAACCATCTCATGGTAGTAAAGTGCCGGGAATTCCTTATAAGGAATCATCTTGTTGTTTTCACCCTTCTCCCAGTTCCTTTTTCGGAGTTCGGCATTCTTCTGGTCGATTTCTTTATTCTCTTGTTTGATAGCCTGACGGATAGAATCGGCCTGTGCCGTCCGGTCGATTGGCCAGCCGTTGTTTGTGCCGGAAATCAGTACCCAGGCTCCTTTTAATTTGAGTTTGATGCGTTCGAATTCCTGGTCGGTACGGGGCTCCATCAAAACGTGGCCGCGCTGTACCCCTTTCGTTCCGGAAGTATACGAAGGAGTCGCGAAATGGAGGCTCATTCCATGGTCGTGGCTCAACAACTTTCCAAACCAAGGCCCGCGGTTAAAACCGACAGAGAGTTCGCCGGCTTCTTCCAGTTGAGCATCCACTCCCCACTTTTTGTATTCGTGTACCATCCATTCGGCCGCATTCTCATACGCATCCGAACCGATAGGGCGTCCGCCAAAACGGTTGGTCAGTATATCCAGCTGGTGTGTGGCCTGATTATCCTGTTGTCCGATTTCAATAATCTTCTCAACGACGGCTTTCTGAGCGAAGAAAGGCTTTATCCATAATGACAGAAATGCAGTGCAGCAAAATAGTAGCTTTTTCATGTGTCAAAGAATTGAATGTTTTTGGTTGCAAAAGAAACGATAAAGCGGGTAAAATCAAAATAAAGAGTAAGCTTTTCTTTAAAGAATCTTTATGGCTTCAGCATTTCCGGTTCTGTAAATACAGATTTTAATGTCTTTCGGTTGTCCACCGGATAAATAGAAAAAGTCCCGTAAAACATTGATTTTACGGGACTTGTCTTAATTTGGCTACCTAATGTCTTAGGTTTCAGCGGAGAGACAGGTTTCTGAACTTGTCAGCCTATTCTCTCTGTATATCAGCGTTATAACATCAAGGTAAAGAACAAATGTAGCAAAATTGTAGCACATTTCTGAAGGCTTTTTGAAACCCTTTTGAATGCCTATGCCATCATTTTATCACGGTTCAAAGATACTAAAAAACGAACACATTGCCAAATGCTTTATAATAAATATTTTCAGCCACTCCACTGCTACACTTTTTAGTGCAAGGTGCGAGCCTATTTATATATATATAGGCTTGCACCTTGCACTAACGGAGACTGTGTGTGGCATTGCACCAATGACTACATTCACAAACAACATCTTACTACCAAAAACTTATATCAGTCATTTCCCGGTTATGGCGAATCATTTGGAACCATACAATACCTGTATTATTCGGAAGGCTTTGCCAAAGAAATCATGTAGATGTTTGTGAAAAGGCTTTCTTGAGACATTTATGCTTTTCAAAATATAGTTTATACAGGCCTTACCTATTGACTATCTCCTATTCGGAAATAGTTGAAGGTAAATTAGTGCCATTAGCTCCTATAGTGATGCTAATGGCACTTTTTGACGCCAATTCACTACTGTTCCTGTTGATTTTATGTCTCTTATATTATTTCCCTGAATTTTTTGTTGAACTTGCTTCTACGGAAATATTTTGTGCCCAAGAGACAAGAATTTGCTTGTTTGGGAAAGATAATTGCCGCTTAGAAGCTACTAACTTTATTTTTATGGAAAATATAGGAACAATGCTAAGAAAGCAACGTGAATTGAAAGGTTTTTCACAAGAGTATGTAGCTGGTTTAGTGGGCGTTAGTACCTCTGTAATTTCAAAGATTGAGACCAGTAAAACCAAGGCAAGATTTGATGTAATCAGCAACATTTGCAAGGCTTTGGATATGAATTGGTACGATTTACTTTCCCCAGAGGAAAGACGCAGTAAAGAAGACTGCCGGATCAACCTCAATATCAACGTTTCCAGCCCGCAACAACTGAAAGAATACCTTGACATATTGGGAAAAGACAACCTGCTTTCCCCAGAGGAAAGACGCAGTAAAGAAGACTGCCGGATCAACCTCAATATCAACGTTTCCAGCCCGCAACAACTGAAAGAATACCTTGACATATTGGGAAAAGACAACCTGCAAATCAAGAATCTAAAGAACAAATAGTATGGAAGTGATAACGATAGACAGCATTGCTTTTCAGAAACTGGTTGAACAGCTCAACCGGATTGAAAGCTACGTGGAGCGCACAACAGAGTTGTATCGTGATATAGACGATGCCTTGGAAATAAGCACCAAAGACCTGATGACCATCTTCTGTATCTCAGAATCTACGCTGTACAGATGGCGGAAAGGAGGTTCCATCAGTTTCAGATATACCGAAACCGGTGGCGTACGTTTTTCATACAGTTCCCTGTTCATGGCAATAAAGTGTTTCCGCATAAAGATTCCGGGTATGGCGAAGGAGGAAGCACTCAAACGACTGTCTGATTATAAAGACGGGATTCTTCTGAACAAATGCACAACTGAAACCAAATGATAGACAAGGAAGATATACTGGAACGCACAGGCCGCGGGCTTGCCGTGTTCAAACATTACATCAACTTTCCGGTGCGACCCGGAAAAAATTTCAGGAATCCGCTCTACGAAGACCGGATTGCTTCATGCAATATCTATTATGACCGGCATGCCCAAGTGTTCAAGATGAAGGATTTCGGAAATAACGAATATTCGGGCGACTGCTTCTGGTTCGTCGGCATGCTTTACGGATTGGACGTGAAAAGAGACTTTGTCGCTATCATCAACCGTATTGTATCGGACCTGAACATCACCATAGTCCACACAGGAAACAACGATATGCCTGCTCGTAAAAAGGCAGTTGAAAAACGTATCATTATGAATGAGAATGACAATCCAATAAGAAAGGACTACCATACAGAGGTTAAACCCTTTTCAGTTGCTGAACTTGCATACTGGCAGCAATATGGAATCAAGCCGGATACTTTAGAAAGATACAATGTACATTCCTTAAAGTCATTTGAGGGCTATAACCGTTCCAATAAAATGTATAAAATCAGTTCATCTGCAACAGAACCCATGTTTGCTTACATGGGCATTGGATTTACCAAGGTATACCGGCCTCGAAATCAGAATATGCGGTTCTTTTATGGAGGAGAGATGCCTGAGGTGTACTGTTTCGGTCTGGAACAGCTACCCAACAAGGGGGACATGGTCTTTATCACCGGAGGAGAAAAGGATGTAATGTCACTTGCCTCCAAAGGATTCAATGCCGTTTGTTTCAACAGTGAAACGGCCGCCATACCCACTTCACTGATTGAGATGTTTGACCGTAAGTTCCGTCATATTGTCTTTCTGTACGATATGGACGATACAGGCCGGAACGAATCTGCCAGACGCATGGATGAATTGTCCTCGTTTCATGTACTCAGAATGGAACTGCCTATATCCGGAGCAAAGGGAGACAAGGATATTTCCGATTACTTTGCTTCCGGAAAAAGTGCAGCGGACTTTCAGGTACTGATTACCTCCATGCTGGAGAAGCTTTACTCACAAACTATGATGCTTTTAAAATCTTGCGAAATGGACTACAACAATCCTCCCGAATCTTCCAAAACAGTGGTTTCCGTCAACGGAGTACCGCTTGGGACCTACGACAACCTTCTATGTATAACAGGTGGTGAAGGTACCGGAAAAAGCAATTTCGTATCAGCCCTGATTGCAGGTACACTTGCTGACGACACACAAAACATCGACACGCTTGGCTTTGAAGTTTCACCAAACTACTCTGATAAGGCCGTGTTGCACTATGATACCGAGCAGTCTGAGTTTCAGTTATTCAAGAATCTGAGCAAGACAATCAAACGTATCGGATTACCTGCACCACCGGATTTTTACCATACGTTCTATCTGGCCCCTATGTCAAGAAAGGAGCGTATCAGCATGATCCGTGACAGCATGGATTTGTATTACCACCGGCACGGAGGAATCCACCTCGTTGTACTGGATGGCATTGCAGACCTTATCCGTTCGGCCAATGATGAAGCGGAAAGCATTGCCATTGTGGATGAAGTGTACCGCCTGGCCGGAATCTACAAAACCTGCATCATCTGTGTGCTGCATTTTGTGCCCAACGGAATAAAACTGCGCGGGCACATCGGCTCGGAGCTGCAGAGAAAAGCGGCAGCCATCCTCTCCATTGAGAAGGATGAGAATCCCGCCTATTCCGTAGTCAAGGCTATCAAAGTCCGTGACGGCAGTCCGTTGGATGTACCCATGCTGCTTTTCACATGGGACAAACAGAAGGATATGCACGTATCTGCCGGTGAAAAGCCGGCCGAAGACAAGGAGAAACGGAAAAAGGAGGAGTTGCAGGGTATCATAAAAGAAATCTTCCGAAGCCGGAAGAAAATCACGTACACTGAACTCGTAACCGAACTGATGCAGGCGATGGACATCAAGGAAAGGACAGCCAAAAGCTATATCAGCTACATGAAAACGAACGGTATGCTGAATCAGGACAGTTCGAACAACTACCAGCCTTGATGCTTCCGCCATTGGGAATAGTCAATCTAACAATTTAATGCTTATGAGAGAAATGAAACCTACATGCGACCCGAACGGGGTCTATTCCGTCAAACGTGTATGCGCCGAGCTGGGCATAAGCTACAAGACACTCCGGAAATACAGGGAAAGCGGCTATATCAAGCCGTTGAATCCGGGCAATGTCTACCGGCCTAAGTATTCCGGACAATCCATCATTGATTGCTGGCATGTCCTATGCACCCTCTGAAACAACCGGCAGACTTGGACTCCCACCACACCAGTCCAAGTCTGTTTTCAGAAAAAAGACACAAAGCGAAATTCTATCTTTGGTTTTCAGATAAGGATTCCGCTTTGTGTCATCTATAAATAACCTGTGAGCAGACTCATGGGTCTTCATCTAAAACAATCCCGTCATGTATGCAGGCAAACAGAAAATATCCTTGTCTTTTCTTACATCTTTTGTGTAGAGAAGATACCTTTGCAGGATTCTTGAAGAAAATTTCTCCTGGAAAACATCAAGTGACTTATGGGACTTGTATCCGGAGGACTTCACTTCAATAGGACATATCTTATCTTTGCGGGAAAGCAGGAAATCCACCTCATAGTTACGGACAGTCTTGTTCCCGTCTTCGTCCTTGACTATTTCTTCCTGGAAAGTATAGTAGAATAATTCATTGCCGGCACTCTTGAGCATCTGGGCTATCGCATTTTCATATACATACCCCAGATCCACAGCAAGCTTATCCGAAAGAAGTTTCTGGTATATCACATTTTCTGTATAATCGCGATCCATAAAAGCGAGTGTAACGAACAGTCCTGTATCGGCAAGGAACAACTTGAAACAATCATAATCGGCATGAAGGGAAAAACCTACACTGGGGTCATTTGCATGATAGGAAAAGTTTACCGTCATCGAATCCGCCATATCCATCAGCAACTCACCCAGTCTGGAGGCAGTTGCATTCTCAATCACGCTTCCCACCTGATAACGCTTCGAATTTCGGGAGAGTTCTGCAGGTATTGAAGTAAACAAGCGTGAAGCACGTCCTGTCGGGTCTATTTTACGGAAATCATCAATATAGAGTTCGAGAATATTACGTTTTACCGCATCTATGGTTGAAAAATCATTCGATTCCAAATAAGCATTTACGGCCTGCGGCATACCACCTATAAGCATGTAAAGACGAAAATTACGCATAAGGTCACGATTGACAGCATCACCCAATGATTTTAAGTTTTGGTATGAGTATCTAATCAAATCGTAGGTTTGGGATTTATTGACAGCCCATAAAAACTCTTCGAAATCCAACGGGTACATAGAGATACGTGTTTCTTCACTCGGAATCACGATTCCTTTCACATTCTTTTTAATGGAAAGAAGTGACCCTGTTTCAATATAGTCATACCTCCGGTCCTTAACCAAGTGCTTGATGGCTTGTCGGGCCGGTGGATACAGTTGCACTTCATCGAAAATGATAACCGATTTTCGTTCATGCAATGAAACATTGAATAGTGACTGAATCCGCAGAAAAAAGTAATCCAAATCTGAAATATGGGAGAACAATTCTTTGACTGCTGCATCAGCTATTGAAAAATCGATGTTGATATAGGAGTCATACTCTCTACGGGCGAACTCCTCAGCAATGGTTGATTTTCCGATTCGACGTGCACCTTTTATCAAAAGTGCAGTCTGTCCATCACTTTCCTGCTTCCATTGGAGCATTCTTTCATAAATTTTGCGTTTGAATATTTTTTCGGACATATACTGAGAGTTTATTTGATTACAAAAATACACAATATGTCGAAATCAGCAAAATGTTTTCGGCAGTTTTTGTCGAAATCAGCAAAATGTTTTTAGCGGTTTTTGTCGGAATCAGCAAAATGTTTTTAGCGGTTTTTGTCGGAATCAGCAAAATGTTTGGCATCAAAAGAGATTGACGACAGTCATCCCCCTCTTCCGAGCCTCACGGCAAGTATAATAAGTCCCTCCTTTCTGTTTTCCGTCATAATAGGCAATCACAAAGTTTGAATGCTGCAGCATGAAGTCATTTCGTCTGAGCAGACATCCTTTATAATAGGTATCACTCAACACAATCACCTTGTCTGTCTTGGCAAGTATATGGTCATATCGTTGCTGTTCTGCCAAGTCCCAACGGCTGTTTTGTCCTCTGAACGGCACAACAGCTATCAGTTGCAGATAAGGAAGACGAGCTTTGAGGGAAAGAACTTCCTCCGCTGCGAGCATGTCGAAACCCAAAGCCATCCCACAGATACATTGGTACTTTCCTTCCTTGTAAGCAAGAGAAACGGCCTTTCTGAGCCGTTCTCTCACCTTATCTTTCTGTTTGGGTGCAATATTCCGATGCCCTGTAAAGGCTATGGAAGCCTCCTTTATCATAAATCTTTGTTTCATTGTCTGTTTACTTTATAGTGAGTTTTAGCCAGGAAGATGCCCCCGATAACATGTGCGCCCAAATTCTCCAACTGGTCAGCATAGGTAGCCCATGTGATGCCGCGAGTGATAACATCATCAAATGTCACTACGGATTTTCCACTGAACCAATCTTCATCAAAATCGATGATATGCACTTTGCGGATTTCCTTTTCCATCTTCCGGTTTTCATGAATGGCAAGCCGTCCGCCGATTACCCTTACATGCTCATAGCCGTTGATAGCTCCGGTCAGTTCACAAACCCTTTCACAAAAAACCTTGTAACGGAGTTCGTTCTTTGAACTTGTGGATGCCGGAACTTGAACGAAAACAATATTCTTGCAGGATTCGCCGTATTGTTCCTGCATGTTTGCTGCGGTCATTTGCGCTACCGCTTCAAAGCTTCTTCCGTCTTTGAAATCGTACACCATCTGTCTGTCGGAAATTTCCTTTTCACCGACGTTGCGAATACGCTTGGGAAAATACTTGCAGAACCATGTCTGAGGTTTTGCCAACTGCTTCTTGAGGTTATTGTCAATCTGTGCCATACGCTCTGATTTTTTTCCCTTCTGTTTTGCTGTTTTTCAGCTTGTCCGAAGGGATATTTTTTGCTTTTATCAGAGTGCTGGCAGCCCAATAAGGCAAATTCAGGGCAGAAAATACGCTCAACTTGTTTGAGGAAGATTTTCTGCAAGGGATTTGACGTTTGGTGATGACAGCAATACCTTTGCAAAAAAATATCCTCGCAGGCAGAGATGACAAAATAGAACTGTCACCGTCTATACCAATCCTGTTTCTGAACTTATACATCCCATAAACAGAAATCGCAAGTCATTCCCATATAAATCATTCAGGAAAGACCGAACTCACCTTGGCAACAAGTAATGAGTAATACAAAGTCTTTCAAAACATCACAATATCCCTCATTATCAAAGATTTTACCTATTGTAAGAATGGACCTGCATGAGTAACTTTACACCCAAAAGAATACTTATGAACTATATACAGCAAATACAAACGATTGTGATACTCCCGGAAAAAAGATATTCCGTGAAGGAAGCCTGTATCTTCCTCGGCATCCACCGGTGTACCATCTATGACTACATCAGACATGAGGAACGTCCGCTTCCTTTTATCCGGATCCATACCGATAAAAGAGGCATCGTATTCCAGGGAAGCGACCTGCTTGCCTATAAAGCGACAGGTCTCCCCAAGAAAGGGCGCAAATTCAAAGACAGCACATCTCGGTAGAAGGCTGTCTTTGAATAGTAGTAGAATATGGGGTCAGTTCCATTGGTTCCAGGGCAAGCCTGCCAGCAATGACTTTCCGTCAGCTTCCCTCAGTTCGCAAGCCAGCAGCCACGCATCAGTCCGGATGGCATCCATGTCGTTTACCGCCTGCTGATACCGGGAAGGAGCCATAGCACCTGACTGAATCATCCATTCCCCGGCACAAGTCTCAGGGTCAATGGCATCCACAAAGGATTCAATCTCCTTGATAAGGTTCTCCAACTTTCTATCTTTCATTTCAGCGGTGAAGGAAAACGGAACACCGCTCAAGGTTTTCCGATGGAAGTCAAAGAAAAGACTGCCATCTACACACTTTACAGAAACAGTCCAGCCAAGCAAGGCTGCAATGCTGAATACATTTTTATTTCTCATAAGACATAAAGCTACATACAGACCTGCCAAGTCCGTGATGGATATGGCAGGTCACTTTCTTGTTACAAATCATACGTTCAATAACCCATTCTTGCAAGGAACTCCTGCAGACGGCTGTCACGCAACTTTTTCAGTGGCACCGGATGGAAGTTTTCCTGCTGCCTTACTTGCAGCTTGCCGAAGCCTTGTTTGGTCAAATCCAACTCAATGTCCGAAAGTTCATTCAAAGAAATGTAGCCATACTCATCCTCCATCAGTCCGATGACGATACCGAACAGAATGGTGTCGTTTCCTTCTTTTTCACCTTCAAGGATGAACCACCGCACACCACCGAGCGCAAAGATGGCACGGCAAATAGCGTCCTTTCCCTTGCCGTCTTGGGAATAGAGAGGATAGCCTTTCAAGGATTCCTCCAACTGCGTTGTCATAAGTCTGCACATATCAATCCAAAATTATTTCGTCTTTATAAACATCTATTTCTGCACCACTGCTGAACTGAACCACAAAACCATGTTCAGAGAGGGCTACGATAGTTCCTCGGTGGTAGCCTCGCCAAGGGGTTATCAACTCACATTGTCTGCCGTATTCGGGAAAATCATATTCGTCCATAGTCCTGTCATTTAGAGGTTGGAAATTCGGGGTCAAAAATCAAGTCACACTCAATGAGCCGTTGATAGGCTTCAGTGGACAGCCGTGATGCCCACTCATTGCGGTCATCGTATCTTCCCTGCTGATAGTTGTATGCCAGCTGCTTCATGAAGCCGAGAAACACCTTGAACATCTGCTGTTGCAGGTAGCGGTGCGCCCTGGTCAGTTCCCTGCCAATCTGGTCAGGTGAGCACATACTGCCATTTACAAAGTTGGCAAACTCTTGTGCAAAAGCCTTGTCACGTTCGGAGATGGTAGCTCCGGATAATTCGGGATAATCCATAGTCAAAACAATTTAGATGGTTGTGATTCCGATTCTTCTCCCTCTTGTGAAGCCCTTTAGAGCTTCTTGGTCGGGAAAACCGTTTTTCGTGCCTTCTTACACTGCGGACACCAGGGAGAATAAGGCAAGTGTGAGGACAGAGAACTTTACGGAATACCCAATTTGGCACAAATTGTGGAAGGCTGCCGGAAAGTCCTCAGTCCGAAAGCGTCAGCGGCACTTGACGTTTCTCCCGTCCGCAGTACCTTTGCACGGATAAAACGAGTTGGACCAAGAAGTTCCAAAGGTTTTCAAGATTTTCCCGATTAGGACTCCAAGGGAAAGAATTAGTTCTAACAGGTCATCTCAAACATATTCCTTAGAAAGTCCGCGTAACCCAGCATCCCGACCGTCTTGAAGATGCACATCCCCGAAAACCGTTGCCGTTGTGAGAACCTACAAAGTGAAGCGAAGTGGAGCCTTGCAGGTTCTCTCTATGGCAACGGATTGGAATATTCCGCTTGTCGCAAAAGCCTATCAGCCGAGTTTTGCTTGGTGTCATCGACACGGAGGAAACCGGATGGTGTCTGTCTATAAATCATTAAACCGTCATTTCCAACTAGAATAGCAGCATTTGTTTAACTATCCACTGCTTAGTAATACCTTGTTTAGCAACTAGTACAATTAACAATGTTAAAGTCGAAAATAAATCAAGATATTGTTCTTTCATTTCAGAAATAGTATATACTTTTACGCGTTTTTTAAAAAAAACATCAGTTTAAGATAAACTTTTAAAAGAAAGGATTTTAGGTATGAAAAAGATGAACCTAGCCTTGGCAGCAGCTTTGCTGATTAGCATGGCAGCTTGCACAAACAGCCCTAAGAAAGAGGCTGCAACCACGGAACCGGCAACTACTGCAGCAGTCGCAACAGCTACCGATACAACAACCACTCTTGTCATGACAGGTACTTTTGAAGGTACTTTGCCTGCCGCATCATCTGAAGGTATCCGTACTTCACTGACTGTAAATGCAGACAGTACGTATTCTTACAAACAAGAATACATTGGTGAAAAGGATGCGAACTTTGAAACAAGCGGAGTTTATCACTTGATTGGCAAAGACCTGATCGAATTGGTCACTCCTTCTTCAGGAGAGAAGACTTACTATAAGCGTGTTGAAACTGGCTATATGCTGTCAGATAGTTTGGGTACAGTCAATCAAGGCGAACTTGCAGAACACTACATTCTGAAACTGCGCTAATTTTTTCATTTGATATAGAAACAAGGGAGGAAGTTTTACAGGCTTTCTCCCTTATATTTTTTGAGGATTACATATCCCAACCATTTACCTCTCGTTGGAATTTGTTCCATTTTAATCACTCTTCAAATTTCCTTATTCTATCAAACATCTGAAGAAACAGATGATTTCAACTGTATATACTTTCACATTGGGATGCTGTTTCTCTCTGGTAATAGGTTGACACCTTCCACTTGTTGCCAAAGCCAATATGTCAACCTTTGCTTGGTGCCAAAGGCACGAATAGAATTGGCTGTTTTTATAGTCTTCCTATATGTTCCAGAATTTCAGTTAAGCCATTTTCAAGAAAAGTACGGAAAGGCGTTATTTATCCATGAAAAACTTTCCGGTATTTGGCAATTAATTTATATCTTTGGGGAATAAATATGAGAAGTTATGGCAAACAAGATAAGTCGATTAGCAGATAAGATATATCAATTGCGTGTGCTTAGACGTATTCCTGCAAAAGATATAGCAGCTTTGATAGGTGTAGAGCCGCCACTCTATAGTCGCATTGAACGAGGAGAGCGTACGTTGAAACCTGATCAACTGGAAACTCTTGCTAATTACTATGAAATTGATTCAGAAGAGCTATATGCTTTACAGCTAGCAGATAAAATGCAGCAACTTACTGAAGGGAAATCTACTTCAATAACAGAAAAAGCCATTGAATTAATAAAAGGAGACTTGAACTCATGAGCAAATATAATTCTAGTATCAATGTGATGGGGAGCATTCCTGACTACGCTTCAATGATAGAATATATGATTGAAGAATACACTGGTGTGCAGTCTGAATACAAGTCTTTCCAATTTCGAACAGCTAAATCGTTGGATCGTTTCATTAAGGCGATAAACGATGCAGTGCTGGCGTTTAAAAGCAAACAGCATAAGCAGTTTTTCTATGATGCGTTAATGGACAAAGCTTTTTCCGAAAATGATAAGTTACTTATGATTTATTGGCAGATGCTTTATGGAAACCAACTTTTTCATGACATCACAGCCGAGGTCTTCATGAAGGCTGTCTATCAAGGCAAGAGTAGTTTGGGTACGAATGATATTTATAGTTATGTCCGCTACCTGAAGGAGGAGCATGCTGAAGAACTGAATTGGTCGGAAGCTACACTGAAGATTATTGGTTCCAAGTATCTCACTGCTCTTAAAAAGTTGGGATTGGCAACAGGTAATCAGCGTAAAGAAATCAAATATCCCGTCATAGGTGATGCTTTGTTCGTCTATTTTATTCGCTGGTGCCAATTAGTCTGTCCAGACGAAAAGACCTTGAAGAATCCATTTATCCAGTTTGCATTCCTTGATGAAATGATTTTGATTAACCGTTTAAAAAAAATAGATTTCATTCCGTATTGGGATATCACCCAAATGGGCAATGAAGTTACTATTGATCTAAAGAGCCTATGAACACGAGTAACTATGCGGTAGAGCATAACCGTTTAATGAAGGACCTGAAGTTGGCCATTCACGCAGATTTGGCGAAACTTTCAGTGGATGCCAATGGGGGAAGAAGCATCTTGTTTGTTTATCCACCCATTGACGAAGAGTCATATATTGCCGATGCCAAAGCAGAATTGTCGGGATGTGACTTTATAGACTTGCGTCAATTGTACGTGGAGTTCATAGACAACATCGGATTGGATGAATTCAAGGAAGCCTATCAAGAGTTCAGTACTGAACTTTTCTCCAGTGCGAATTTTGAAGAGACTTTTCACCATAGCATTATGGATGCCATCCGTGAAAGTTATGCTCATAAAAGGATTCCTGTATTGATACATACCGGTGTTATTTTTGGCATGGGTTTTTCCAATATCCATATTATGGAGCAAGAAGTGGTGATGCACTCGTCCATTCCGCTGGTGGTTTTCTATCCAGCTGCCATTCACCAAGATAAAATTATGTTTCTCGACCATCAGGTAGCTTCACACTACCGCTGCGTGGTAGTAAAATAAGCTAAAATTCAAGTTATGGCTAAGATTAAAGATATACTTTCTATTCAGTTAGAAGATGATATAAAGAGCGTCATTGACCTCAATTCTCAGAGTGAAGAAAACATACTGGAGGAACTCAACGGCTTTATCCTCACAGAAAGTCTGGCAAAACACCTTTCTGATTTTTGTGATTTTTATCGTAGCGGTACGAAGCAACCAGGCCTATGGCTGAACGGATTCTATGGCTCCGGTAAATTGTATTTTGCCAAGATGATAGGTTTGCTGCTGGACAATCGAAGTATCGTAGGTACTCCTATGCGCGAGCGGTTCCTACCTAAACTTCAAGGATTGAGCGATGCAGGTTTCTTGGAAAATTCCATTTACTCTATAGGTAGAACAGTGAACCATGTGGTGCTGTTTGATTCTGCCAAGGAGCATGGAGAGCATGGTATCAGTTATATGATGATGGCTGCCTTCCTTCGCTCTTTAGGCTTTGCAGATAATCAGATAGGCTTTTGGGAATATGACCTTTTCATTAACGGACAATACAACAGTTTTGTCCAAAAAGTGGAGGAAGGTGCGGGAATTCCCTGGTCTGAAGCTCGCAAATCCATGACCAAGGTGGTAAAAGCCTTAAAGACGGGACTTGCTGCTCTCGGCATTGATAATGAAAATTATCTGGAAACTAAAAAACTCATTGAAGAACGTATCCAGAGTTACGATGCAAACAAATTGCGTGCTGATTTGCAGCGTTTCCTTGATTTGAAGAGTGATGTGCGTGTGGTGTTTATGATTGACGAAGTGAGTGAAGCCATTACTCAGCATAAAATCAATCTTTTGGATTTGGAAGGAATGGCAGAAGCACTCGCTGATAGCGGACAGCGCATTTGGACGATTGCCATTGCCCAACAACGATTGGACGATGTCATTAACTCTGCCAATGTAGATAAGAATAAGCTGACCAAGATACGTGACCGCTTTAAAAACCATATTGATATCAAAGCCGAAGAAGTTGAAACAATCATCCGTCATCGCTTGTTGGCCAAAAATACAGAGGGCGAGAAACAGTTGAAAGGGTACTTTGAGAAAAACAGCGGTATGTTGGGCGATCTGACCAATATCAATGCGACCAATTTGAAGAAAACGGTTTCTGCCCAAACTTATTGCGGATTATTATCCCTTTTTTGAACATCAGTTCAAGATGTTGCAGTATTTCCTTTTTGGTACGCAGACTACCGTAAAGACACAAGTCGGTACGCGCGGTATGTTGATTTCTGCCTTTGATATTTTGAAGAAAGAAGCCGTCAAAGAAGAAGATGTAACTACTCATGTGAATGCCGCCCAACTTTGCCGTCAGGCTGAGGACAACGTATCCGACTCGCTCAATAATCGGTATGAACAAGCGGCAGGACTCATTAAAGAACCTGAATATAAGTTTGTAAAAGGTCGTGACCTTTTGCAGACCATTCACTTCCTGACACAGGCAGAGGTTATCAGCACCAATGCAGAAAACATTGCCAAATCGTATGTAAGCTCACCGGATGACTACTACCATGTGAAGGCAGAAGTAACCCAAGCACTCAATCAATTGGTAGAAGTTAATATCTTGATTTTAACAGGTAATCAATACCGTATTACCAGTGAAATTGAGCAACGAATCATCAATGATTTGAACGGCTTTGCTATTCCAGGTTACCGTATCAAATCGGATGCAGTAAAAATACTGAAGAATCTTTCTATTACACGGCATGCAACTTCTTGTACGGTAGATGCCCTCAGTGTAGATTTTGCAGTGAAGACCCATAATGATGAGCCTTTATCAGCACTTCAAGGCAGTGACTTGAACATTGTCTTTCATGAAGTCTTTGCTGCTCAAACAGACCGTAACCAGTATATTGAGCAGATTAAGGAGGAAACACAAGCCACCAAGAATACCATCAGTCTCATTCCGGATACAAAGGAAGCCAACGAGATATATAAACTGCTTGAACAGTTGGCACAGTATGGAAAATATAAAGTCACTTGACCCACTATTATAAAAATCACCTGACCCACCTT
>ENA-OPNP01000104-OPNP01000104.1-human-gut-metagenome-genome-assembly--contig:-NODE-104-length-33418-cov-7.557864_pt1 | contig 33418 bp, 27 predicted proteins | sample MGYA00241539_ERZ501775 | MGnify/ENA primary metagenome ERZ501775 (study PRJEB25962, sample SAMEA2042651) | human gut metagenome | biome: human gut; feature: human-associated habitat; material: faeces... | reverse complement strand
ATTACGAAAACCTTCTTCCCATGACAATATGCAAATAATAATCGTTAAATTTGTGAACTCTTTTTTAGACGGGTGCCTGCAGGCACCCGTCTAAAAGGGGCTACCCTAAAATTGGAAGTTTACGAAAGATGCCAGAATCATCCAACAAACGTATCGTTAAAAATACAATCTTGCTATATGTACGGATGCTATTTCTCGTACTAATTAGTTTATACACCTCACGTATCGTTTTACAGACACTCGGCGTAGAAGATTTCGGTATTAACAATGTAGTAGGAGGTGTAATTTCATTTCTAGGCTTCTTGACCGGATCACTTGCCGGAGCATCCTCCCGTTTCATAACCTTTGCCTTAGGCAAGGGCGACATGGACAATCTCAAGAGAATATTCGGAAACATCGTATCCATTCATGTACTGTTTGCCTTAATCGTATTGATACTTGGAGAGACCATCGGACTATGGTTCGTCACCACGCAACTGAACATTCCGGAAGGAAGAGAGACTGCCGCTTTTTGGGTATATCAGTTTTCCATTTTTACAGCAATGGGAAGTTTTATCAGCATGCCTTACAATGCCGCCATCATCGCTCATGAAAGAATGTCAGCATTTGCCTATCTGACCATAGGAGACGCCGTGCTAAAACTTGCCGCTGTGTTCCTTTTGATGATTTTTCCGTACGACAAACTGATTCTATATGCACTGTTCATTCTGTGCATCCAGTTTTTCGACTTTATCGTATATATCCTCTATTGTTCCCGTAAATTTAAAGAGACAAGACTTTCCCGGCCTAAGATAGATAAATCTTTATTTAAAGAAATTTTCTACTATGCCGGATGGACAATGAACGGCAATTTGGCCGTGTTCGGATACACGCAAGGCTTGAATATTCTGCTGAATATATTCTTCAATCCAGCTGTTAATGCAGCACGTGGCATCGCGGTGCAAGTGCAAAACATCGTGAACAACTTCAGTGTCAATTTTCAGACCGCAGTCAACCCACAACTGACCAAAAGCTATGCGCAGGAAGACTACAAACGGATGCATCAGTTATTAGTTGCTAGCTCAAAATTTTCCGTATTTCTGATGATTTTCATCTGCCTTCCTCTGGCACTGGAAATAGATCTGGTTTTAAAATGGTGGCTGGGAGAATATCCGGCACACACCAGCAGTTTTCTCCGTCTCATCCTGATTACCAGTATTCTGTTTTGTCTAGCCAACCCTGTAATCACTTCAGTACATGCCACAGGAAGAATAAAGAAATTCCAAATAATAGAAGGATGTATGTTGCTCATGATTGTTCCGATAGCCTACCTTCTGTTGAAGTTGTTCAGCATTCCTCCAGAAAGTGTCTTCATTGTTCATATATGCATTGAGCTATGCACCCAATATGCCCGCATTCGCATCGTACTACCCATGATAAGGATGAACATAAAAATGTATATTCAAGAAGTAATAAAACCTATTGGCAAAGTGATTATTATTTCCCCTATTGTTCCCGTTTTATTATACAATTATATTCCACAAAATACTCTTACCTTTTTTATCGTAGGAGTTGTATGTGTAATCAGTGTAACATCCAGCATCTATATATTGGGATGTACAGAGAAAGAACGAAACTTAGTAATGAATAAGTTGACAGCTAAACTAAGAAAATGAATACTCCTTTAATATCAATTATCATTCCGGTCTATAACATAGAACGTTATCTGAGAACGTGCATCGACAGCATATTACAACAATCTTTTCGTAATTTCGAACTTATCTTAGTTGACGATGGAAGCACCGATAGTTCCGGTGCAATTTGTGACTTTTATTCCCAAGCAGACTCTAGAGTCGTTTCTTTTCACAAAAAGAATGAAGGTGTCAGCGTTGCAAGAAATTACGGAATAGACAAAGCACAAAGTGATTGGATTTGCTTTATTGATAGCGATGACTGGGTAGAAAAAGATTTTTTACTCACTTTTTCCAAGTACTTATCGGATAAAAAAACTCTAATATATCAAGGCATTTTATTCGATTATGAAAATGCCCCCCAGAAAAACAGCCCTTTATGTAAATATCCCTCTATTTGTATTTCTATAAATGATTATAATCAAATAGCTCAATTCAATATTTTACATAATGGAGCCCCCGTAGCTAAATTATTTAATAAACAAATCTTAGACAATTACCACATTCGTTTTATTCCGAAATTATCAATATATGAAGACCTCTTATTTGTATGGAACTATTTACAACATATTGAAAGAATTCAATTGAGTGATATGGTTTCATATCATTACATGAAACGAAATATCAAATCTTTAACAACTAAGTCTCATTCACCGAAACAATTGATGTTTGTTATAGACCAATTGATTGACAGTATTTTTCAATTAAACAAGAAATGTAATTTAGTCAAAAGTGATTATTTAAAGAAAATACAAATTGACTTCCCCATCTACCAAATAATCAACATGCTAGGCTGTATAAACAATAAAAATTACAATTCTATTCTACTTTATCTCCAAAATAAAATTAGTTTATCCCAACTACCTATAACAAGTTTCAAGCAAAAAATTTTATTTCAACTATTAAACAGCAAAATCCCTCATAAAATAATATACATAGTTATTCGTTTATATAATAAGTACTTCAAAAACAATTTTTCATAATTTACTTTTATATGGAAACCTATATCATCAATCTAGAAAAAGATACTGATAGAAAAGAATACATCAGTACCCTTTTATCTAATTATCCATGTTTTCATCTAAACTTTATAAACGCAGTAAATGGAAAAGAGAAACCCTCCAACGAGCTGCAACATAAATTTAATAACATCAAAGCATTTAAACGGTACGGAAGAGAGTGCTCACCAGCTGAAATAGGTTGTACTTTAAGCCACTACTCTATCTATGAAAAACTTATCTTTTACAAAATCCCTTACGCCTTGATACTTGAAGATGACATAGAATTCATAGGGGGGGGGATGCGCAAAACATTATCTATCAACTAGATAAGCACATAAAAGGTATAAAGGAACCAACTATTATACTTCTTTCTGGAGCGTATACTTATTTTTATTCAAAAAAAGTATCCCCCGACATAACACTTGCAAATGTACATGGAGCCACATTAGCTCACAGCTATATAATTAATGTGCAAGCAGCACAAATTCTAACATCGAAACAAGCACCATACACCCTGGCTGATGACTGGAAATTTATATCACAATGTGGCATCAAAGTTAAAGCTCTCCTACCACATCTTGTTGATCAAAATAGGAACAAATTTGATATCACGCAAAGCAATATTTGGGAAGAAACTCATAGGTTCAGAAAATTAACATTAAGCAATATCTCTGAAAGTGTAATAAACAAACTACTTTCTTTTATAGGAAATAAAGAACAAGGATAAAAAACATGAAACTTCTTTTTGACTTATCAAGCAATAAAAGCATATACGATGGAGTTACGGTTTATGCCTTACGAATTTTAAGAGGATTCAAAGAGCACAACTATACAGACATATCCATATTAAGCAATCCGGCCATTTATGACTACATAAAACAAAATTTTACAGAATACATCTGCATCAAAGCCACAATTAACAATGAAAATGGCTCCCTGATAAAAAATGGATGGAAGTGGCATAAGCAAATCAAACACATAGATTGTGACATTATTTTCTCCCCTAACCCTTATTTGACATACTTTACTCACAAAAAAATTGTTCAAACTATACACGACTTACAACCATTGAAAGTATATAAAGGAAAGAGCTTATGGGCTTTCCGTATATTCTTACCATTAATATTATTTCGAAGCCATAAAATCATCACAATAACAGATTTTGTAAAGAATGAAATACAAAAGACCTATCCTTTTATAAATCCTAAAAAACTACACACCATATCCAATTGTGTAATAGTAGATAAAACCAGATATTCTTCATCACCCATTGCCGAAAAATACCTGTTATATGTCAGTACATTGTGGGAATACAAGAATATATTTACTTTATTACAAGCTTTGAATATCTTGAAAGAAGAAACCTCACACAAATTGGTAATCATCGGTAAACCCATGGATGAATATTGGAAAAAAGTATGCGTGCCATACATAAAAGAAAATAAACTGGAAGCACACATCATGCACATCAGCCAACCGGTAAGCGACCAGGAACTGGCACAATATTATCAGTTTGCAGATATTTTCATACATCCTTCTTTACTAGAAGGTTTTGGCTACACCCCCATTGAAGCCGCAATCCATAAAACCCCAGTCCTAACGACCAAAGAAACCGCATTATATGAAAGCACGATGGGAATGCTCAATTATTATGAACCCGCCACAGACCCTGAGGCTCTAGCGCAGAGCATTCGGCAGTTGCTTGCCCACCGTTCTTCCCCGGAAAAGTTAGCCCTAATATCAGAAACACTGCAAAACCAGTACGACTATTATAAGCAGGCCGAAAAAGTGTACCAACTTCTTAAAAACAAATAATATACAAGCAGCATGAAAGTATTAGTAGACATGACACATATCAACCCCGACAGTTTATATGCCAGCCTATCTATATATGTGTTCAGGATATTAAATACCATTCCTCACAAAGAAATGTGTAATTTTGTTCTGTTGATAACGCCTGAACTAGAAACATTCATCCAGCAAAAATATCCCGATTATTCGTATATCCTCTTCCCGACAAGCAGGAAACATGTTTCAAGAAATAAACTCATAAGAATAGCTCAGCAAATACGGGCTTACCGAAAAATTGTCAGTTCGTCCAACTGTGACGTACTTTTCATAGCGAATGATTTATATCCTTATACATACATAAAAACCAAAATGAAAAAGGTGGTGGTCATACATGACTTAAAGGTTATAAAAGAATCCGCACAGTCAATAGGAGGAAATGTCATAAAGTTCATAAACACTCAGTTTTATAAATACTTCATGAAGTATGCCGACATAATTGTAGCTATATCTAATTATACCAAACAAGATATACTGAAACACTATCCAACCATCACCCCCCAAAAAATAAAAGTAATCTATAATAGTATCTGTTTAGCATCATCATCAAAATGCCCCTCCCAGTTTCCTCCCACATTAAAATATATTCTTTACATAAATACCCTACAACCACACAAAAACATAATGACCCTGATAAAAGCATTTAACCTTATAAAAGAAAAGTACAAATCGCCCTTGGTCATTGTAGGTAAAGAAACGACTTACTGGAAAAATACAATACTTCCGTTCATTAAAAAGCATCAATTGGAGAACCGTATTATACATCTTCAAAACATCAGCAATGAAGAGCTGAAATACCTATACGAGAATGCCCAGCTATTTATCACTCCATCTTTAAGAGAAGGATTTGGCTATACGCCTATTGAAGCTGCCATCTGCAAATGTCCGGTAATCTGCTCTACTTGTGAAGCATTGCCAGACACTACAAAAAACAAACTTATTTACTACAATCCCCCTCAAGATGAAGTTATCCTAAGCAAAATTATCATGCAGACATTAACCTTTCCACCATCTTCCGAAAAATTAGCAGAAATATCTTTTGATTATTTGAAAACGTATTCACCCGTAAAACAAACTCAAGACTTAGTATCTCTACTCTACAGCTGTTAGCCTCCATGTTCATATATATAGGTATTTATATCCTGATTTTGCTTTTCCTAATTGCAGATTTTGCTTTAATAAAGCAAAAAAACAAAGTAATTGGCCTACTTGCAGTCATCTTGGTAACTTTTATCGGATTAAGAGGAAATAGCGGTGCAGACTCGCAAAACTACATAGATTTCTTTAATTATAATACTGACACTATCTGGAATTGGGAAGGTGTGGAAAAAGGATATGCAGAATATGGATTTTATTATCTTTCTGTCTTATTAAAAAGTCTATGGGACAATATTGATTTTTATTTTACAGTTATTTCTGCTATAACTATCTTTTTTTTAGTAAAAGCTCTTAAAGAGTTTTCTATCTATCCCATGCTTGGCTTTTGCGTTTATTATTCAAGATTCTTAATCATCAGAGACATGAATCAAATACGACAGGCACTAGCTATGGTAATTATTATATATGCCTTCAAGCTATTAATTGAACAAAAAAGGAAAGCATTTCTTTTGATTATATTGCTAACTACTTTTATTCACGCCAGCTCTATCATTGTCCTGCCATTTGCTTTCCTCTATAATAAAAAATTCAGCCTAAAACAAACGATTCTGATATTAGGAATAAGTCTCACGGCAGGCCTGGCAGGAAGTTTAGTTCTAAAAAAACTACTTTTAGCTACAGGATACATTGTTTTCCTCAGATACATAGATACCGCTAATTTAGGACTATTGAATCCCGTACTTATTTTTCAACTAGGAATATGTTTTCTGTTCTTCTATTATGAACCGATATTAAAAGATAAACAGAAAGGGTATTATATCATCCGGAATGCCTATCTATATTCTACCATATTGTTACTGCTAACTTGCAATATGGGAGAAATAGGAGGAAGATTAGCAACCATATTTGCAACATGTGAGATATTTATCTTGCCAGCTCTTTCTCTGACCATTAAGCCACGCATCGGAGGATATCTCATTTACCTATCGTTGACCGTGCTCTTGTTTGGCATGAACTTCTTAAAACTTTTACAAGATCCAACTTCATGGGAATACTTCTCTTAACATACCTTCTATGAGAATTGCATACATAATCCCCAAACCGGCCAATTCTGGTCCTATTTTAGTTGTTTTAGAACTTGTCAAACAAATGATGCGGCATGGACACGAATGTACCGTATATCACTTTGATGAAGGAAACGAAATAATTTTTCCGTGTAAAATAAGTAAGATTTCATTCTCACAAAAAATTGATTTTGATTCTTTCGATGTCATCCACACACATGGATTACGTCCAGACTGTTACTTATTCTTACACAAACCATTAAAATGCAAAACTTTATGTGTTACGACCCTGCATAATTACATCATCCCTGACTTTTCTTATCAATATAACAAGTTTATTGCATATACCATTGGCAACTTATGGATGATGTGTATTACTCGGCATGATAAAATCGTTACACTCAGCAAAGATGCAATACAGTACTATAAAAAAAGACTCCCGACAAAGAAACTAGCATACGTATACAACACACGCAATATTCCTTTATCATCTTCCATAACTGAAGAGGAAAAAAAAAAGGTGCTGGATTTTAAAGGTAGCTCCATTCTCATAGGAGTAAATGCAGCCCTGACAGACAGAAAAGGCATAGACCAAATAATTAAAGCTTTAAAACAACTTCCTAGTTATAAACTCATAATCATTGGAGAAGGTAAAAGCAAAAAGACATTGGAGCAATTATGCATGACCGAAAACGTTTCGCAACAGGTTCTTTTCTTAGGCTATAAGAAAGATGCTTATCGTTTTTTGCCATATTATGATTTATTTGCCTTACCCAGTAGAAGTGAAGGCTTTGGATTGACTCTTATTGAATCCGCTATATACAAAAAGAATGTGGTTTGTTCTAAAATTCCAATATTTCAAGAACTATGCCCACACAATGAAGTAGCATTTTTTGATTTAGAAAACATTCAGTCGCTGGTACAAGCAATCAAAACTGCAACCGAAAACAATACGCTAAAAGAAAGATTGTATCAAAGATACTGCGAAACATTTTCTCCAAATATTTTTTTTGAGAAATATTATTCTATATACACATCTCACTCATAAAAGAAACAAATAGCAATGTTCTCAGTACTTATATCTATTTATAGTAAAGAAAACCCTAAACATTTATCACAAGCTTTGGATAGCATAATCCATCAATCGCTGCAACCAACCGAAATTATTTTAATAAAAGATGGGACATTAACAAGCGAATTAGAAGAAGTTATAGTGAAATTTCAAAAAAAATATCCTATAATTTATTCTATTAATTTATCAACAAATCAAGGACTCGGGAAAGCATTAAATGAAGGATTAAAACATTGCACTTATGACATAGTAGCACGAATGGATACAGATGATATAGCAAAACCTGACCGATTTGAAAAACAAATTAAAATATTTGAGAAATATCCAAACATAGATATATGCAGTGCATGGATAGAAGAATTTGAAAATGATACAAACAATATTCTTTCCATAAAAAAATTACCTGAACGACATCAAGAAATTTTAAAATACGCAAAACACCGATGTCCCATAAATCATCCGGTTGTAATGTATAAAAAACAAGCTGTTTTAAAGGCTGGAGGGTATGACGGATTTCCTGAGGATTATAGATTATGGATAAAAATGCTTATGAATGGTGCTAAATTCTATAATATACAAGAAAGTCTGCTCTATTTCCGCTTCTCAAAAAATATGATTAGACGTAGAGGTGGATGGAAATACGCCATTGCGGATATTAAATCTCAGATAGACTTTTATAAACTTGGATTATTTGGAATTTCCACGCTAATATATAATATCTTAGTTCGCATAACCGTTAGATTAACACCCAATTATATACGTAGTCTTATATACCAAAAATTATTACGCAAATAATATTTCTAACTAAATCAACTAATAAATGGAAGGAAATAAGCAAAAAACAGAAATCAGTGAAATTGATATTGCAGCTTTATTCTATAAACTATATTTAAATCGAAAAAAAATATACAAAGCTATTGGTATCGGTATAGTGGCAGGTGTAGTGATTGGCTTTAGTCAGCCTAAAAAATACAAAGTGGAAGTAAGCCTCTCTCCAGAATCCGGAATCAGTGGAGCAAGTGGATTATCTGGAATAGCTGCCATGTTCGGATTGGGAAATAACTCAACTGGATTTGGAGAAGATGCACTGACTTTCAATATGTTTCCAGAGATTGTAAAGACAAATCCTTTTGCATTGGAAATGCTTCAAATACCCATTCAAACTCAAAAAGGAGACAGCATTATACTCTATGATTATCTAGATACAGAAAAGAAATCTTGGTGGGGTTATGCAATGGGAGCTCCCGGAATGCTTATAGGAGGAATAAAATCACTCTTTAAAGAAGAACAAAAAGATAGCATAAAAACAATTGACCTATTCCGTCTCACTCCGGAGCAAAATGGAAGAATCGGAATGCTGAAGAAAGTATTGGAAGTAGAAACAGATAAAAAAAGCAACATGACGAAAGTCACTGTTTCCCTGCAAGACCCGCTTGCAGCTGCAGTCGTAGCAGACAGTGCCGTACACAAACTGCAAGAATACATCACCGACTACCGTACCCGCAAGGCTAAACAAGATTATGATTTCCAGCTTAGTTTATGCGAACAATACAAGAAGGAGTATTTTGAAGCCCAACAGGAATATGCCAAATTTGCAGATGCTAACCGCAATGTCATTCTTCAGACCGTGACTTCTGAAAAAGAAAGATTACAGAAGAATCTAACTTTAGCAGAACAAATCTATAGCCAGTCCATGGGGCAGCTGCAGGTTCTGCGTGGGAAAGTACAGGAGGCCAAACCGGTGTTTGCCGTAGTAGAACCGGCCACCGTACCGCTTGCTCCGGCATCTCCCAAGAAAATGCTCATCATCATTGCTTTTGCATTCTTAGCTTTTGTGCTTGAGTCTGCATGGATTCTTTTCGGGAAAGATATTTATCATGATTTCAAGAATGAACTGAAAAAGAAAGATTAATTCCACAATTCTCTATGAAACTAAAAGCAATTTTACTCTTTGCTATACTATCCGGTAGTTTGTCGCAGGCACAGACTGAGAGCTCTTCCCTCACCTATCACGTAGAATTAGGAGCCACTGCCGGAGACGGTACGTACGCTCCATTGTGGTTTACAGGTAACCGTTACGGATTAGGAAGCACAAATCCGAACTCGGGATATTTGTTAGCAGGAATCTCTTACGAGAAACAATTCAAACGCGGATGGCGTATTGAAGCCGGATTAGACATAGCGGGAGGCATTCATCAGGCGCAAGATGTGTTCATTCATCAGATATACAGTGATTTTTCCTGGAATATGCTGACACTGAGCATCGGAGGTAAGGAACGACCGGGTTTTCCGCTGACCAAGAACACAGCACTAAGTAGCGGAATGATGGTGGAAGGTCCTAACACGCAACCAATTCCACAAATCAGAGGAGAAATCAAGGAGTTTCTAAACGTGCCGGGCACAAAAGGATGGCTGGCTTTTAAAGGACACATTGCATACGGTTCATTTACAGACAATGGCTGGCAGAAGGAGTTTGTACGTCCGGGACAGTATTTCACAAAGGATGTGCTTTACCATAGCAAATCGCTCATGCTGCGGTTAGGGAACAAGGAAAAACTTCCATTGGAGTTTGAATTTGGTCTTTTGATGGCAACACAATTTGGAGGTGATCAGTATCTGAAGCTGGAAGATGGAAGTACAGAGAAGGTGCTGGACATGCCGGACAATTTGAAGGCTTACTGGAAAGCTTTTTTCCCTCAAGCAGGAGGAAGTGATACTCCTGAAGGAGAACAAGTAAACGTGGAAGGAAACATGTTAGGAAGCTGGAACTTCGCACTGAATTACTATTTGGGACAATGGAAGTTCCGGGCTTATCTGGAACATTATTTTGAAGATACATCGCAGATGTTTTGGGAATATGGACGCTGGAAAGACGGACAAATCGGACTGGAAATTACTTTTCCGAAAAACCGGTGGATAACTTCGGCCGTATGGGAAGGACTTTGCACAAAAGATCAGACTGGTCCTCTTTTATATGACGGTTTCTGGGGGCAGTTCCCTGAATATCAAATCAGTGCCAACGATAATTATTACAATCACTATATTTACGGTGCATGGCAATATTTGGGAATGGGAATGGGTAACCCACTTATAACCGGACCTGCATACAATAAAGATCATAGAATAACGTTCCGTAGCAACCGCATAAGAGCACATCATTTAGGCATCAGTGGACAACCTTCTTCAGAATGGGGATACCGCATGCTTATTTCGTTTGCCCGCCACTGGGGTACATACGAAAATCCTCTTGACAAACAACGAAAGCAATTCAGTTCGCTCTATGAAGCTACTTACACGCCGAAATGGGTAAAAGGATGGAGCACATCAGTAGCTTTAGGACTGGATCGAGGCAATTATTTGGGCAATTCTACGGGAGGAATGCTGACCATCAGAAAAACAGGAGTGATTTTTTAATTGATGAAAAAAATTATGAAGCGAATTTTCTACATAGGGCTTTGCATGGTAATGCTGGCCATTGTATGTAACAGCTGTAAAAAAGAACCTATTAACAGTGATATTGAAGGCCACTGGCAATTATTAGAGTTCACCACGAAAGCGGACAATGAAATACATCCTTGCGAACGCATTTACTATAGTATCCAACTTTGGGTGGTGGAAGTGGCAGAAAAACAGGGAACCCAAGGATTAACCTCATTCCGCGGACGGTATCAATATGATGAAGCCACCCACACTGTCACAATGACGGACATGAGTACGTATGCGACTCCGGAAAATTCCCGTCCGGCTGAAATATGGGAATTAGAACCATACGGACTTAATAATGTAAACACGACATTCAAAGTGGTAGAATCAAGTGGGAAATACATGACATTAGAGTCAGATTATGCCATATTAAAGTTTAAGAAATTCTAAAGCAAAAGGCATATAATCAGAAGAAAAGCCCTGGCTGTCATTGGCAGTACGGGGCTTTTTCTATATCTTTGCGGGGTAAAATTTGATTATTTATGGAAAGAAAAGTAGCACTAATCACAGGTATTACAGGACAGGACGGATCATTCCTGGCTGAATTTTTATTGGAAAAAGGTTATGACGTACACGGTACCATCCGCCGTTCGTCAGTCGACTTCCGCGAACGTATTGCACACCTGGAAGGAAAACCGAATTTTCACTTGCACTATGCGGATTTGAGTGACTCGATGAGTATCCTGCAGGTAGTTAGCAAGGTACAGCCTACGGAAATTTACAACCTGGCCGCACAAAGCCACGTGCAGGTAAGTTTCGACTCTCCGGAATTTACCGCCAACGTAGATGCCACAGGAGTACTCCGCGTATTAGAGGCAGTACGTCTGTGCGGTTTGAAAGATACCTGCCGCATATACCAGGCATCTACTTCGGAACTTTACGGAAAGGTGGAAGAGGTTCCGCAGAATGAAAACACACCGTTTCATCCTTACAGTCCGTATGCGGTGGCTAAACTGTATGGTTACTGGATTGTGAAGGAGTACCGCGAGGCGTACAACATGTTCTGCTGCTCGGGTATCCTGTTCAATCATGAGTCAGAACGCCGCGGAGAAACATTCGTGACGCGTAAGATTACGCTGGCTGCGGCCCGTATTGCACAGGGAAAACAAGAGAAGCTGTATTTGGGTAATCTGGATTCGCTGCGTGACTGGGGTTATGCCAAGGATTACGTGGAATGTATGTGGCTGATTCTGCAGCATGAAACACCGGAAGATTTCGTCATCGCTACAGGTGTACAGCACAGTGTACGTGAATTCTGCTACCTGGCATTCAAGCATGCAGGTATCGAACTGGAATTCAAGGGTGAAGGTATCAACGAGAAGGGATATGACAAGGCTACCGGAAAATGCCTGGTGGAAGTCAGTGAGGATTTCTACCGCCCGACAGACGTAGTGAACCTCTGGGGTGACCCGACGAAGGCGAAAGCGAAACTGGGCTGGAACCCGTCGAAAACGACTTTCGAGGAACTGGTGAAGATTATGGTGGAAGCGGATATGGCGAAAGTGGCCGTGGAAAAGGCGGGAGAACAGATCCGTACAAACCTGGCAGAGTATCTGGAAAAGGGAATCGTGAAGTAGTTAACGGAAGTTTATTATGTTGGACAAATCGGCTAAGATATATGTAGCGGGACACCACGGACTGGTGGGTTCCGCTATCTGGAACAACCTGAAGGAGAGGGGCTACAATAACCTGGTGGGACGCTCGCACAAGGAACTGGACTTGCTGGATCCGATGGCGGTTAAGGCGTTCTTCGACGAAGAACAGCCGGATGCGGTGATTCTGGCGGCTGCACACGTGGGGGGCATCATGGCCAACCTGCAATACCGTGCGGACTTTATCTACCAGAACCTGCAGATTCAGCAGAACGTGATTGGAGAGAGTTTCCGCCACGGGGTGAAGAAACTGCTGTTTTTGGGCAGCACGTGCATTTATCCGCGTGAGGCTCCGCAACCGATGAAGGAAGAGGTGCTCCTCACCTCTCCGCTGGAATATACGAACGAACCGTATGCCATCGCGAAGATTGCGGGACTGAAGATGTGCGAGAGTTTTAACCTGCAGTATGGCACGAACTACATTGCCGTAATGCCGACCAACCTTTACGGTCCGAACGATAACTTCCACCTGGAGAACAGCCATGTGCTGCCGGCCATGATCCGCAAGATTCACCTGGCGAAATGCCTGAACGAAGGCGACTGGGATGCGGTGCGTAAGGACATCAACCTGCGCCCGGTGGAAGGTGTAAACGGAAGTAATACGGACGAAGAGATTCTGGAAAAGCTGGCGAAGTTCGGTATCACACCGGAAGCGGTTACGCTCTGGGGTACGGGAAAACCGATGCGTGAGTTCCTGTGGAGTGAGGAGATGGCAGATGCCAGCGTACACGTGTTGCTGAACGTGGATTTCAAGCAGACATACGATGCAGCGCAGAAGAATGCGGACGGCATCACGGAAATACGTAACTGCCACATCAACGTGGGTACGGGTAAGGAAGTATCTATCCGCGAAGTGGCGGAGAAAATCATGAAGGAAATCGGCTTCAAGGGGGAACTGCGCTGGGATGCATCGAAACCGGACGGCACACTGCGCAAGCTGACCGACGTGAGCAAGCTGCACAGCCTGGGCTGGCACCACAAAGTGGAGATAGACGAAGGTATTCACCGCTTGTATGAATGGTACCTGAAGGGTATCTGCATCAATCACCAGACTATATAAGCTGAATGGAAGCGAAAAAAGAAACACACTGGTATGCTTTCTATGTAAGAATGCATCACGAGAAGAAAACGGCAGAGAAATTAGAAATGCTTCACGTAGAGCATTTCTTACCCATACAGGAGGTGGTGCGTCAATGGAGTGACCGGAAAAAGAAAATCAAGCAGGTCGTAATTCCGATGTTGATTTTTATCTGCACAGATGAAAAAGGACGAATTGAACTGCTTCAGAATTTTCCATCGTTAACAGGATGCTTGATAGACCCGGCAACCCGACGACCGGCTATCATCCGGGACAAAGAGATGGAACAGTTTAAGTTCATGCTGGATTACTCCGAGGAAACGGTACGGTTCCAAAATGAGCCGTTGGCCCCAGGAGAACAGGTAGAAGTAATCAAAGGCTCTCTGAAAGGTCTTCAAGGTGAACTGGTAGAAATAGGAGGACACTCGCAGGTGATGATACGCATTGACCACTTGGGTTATGCCACCGTGGAAATACCAGTAGGATACGTAAAGAAAGTATAAGACAGGTTTCTCAAAAGAGAAAGCGGGGAAATAAAAGAAACGGCGGAAAGTTGCTTTTCAACATGTGCAACTTCCCGCCATTCTTTTTTTATTGGAAGAACACATCATCAAGACGTGTATTATTTTCTTCTTCTATTTCTGTCAATCTGTCTTTGCAAGGATCGAAATCCCCCGGTATATCGAATGTCTCATCTGGAGAGTATCCTAACGTTTTGTCAGCATAAACTTTCTGCATATAGAGCCCCCAGATAGGCAGTGCCATAGAAGCTCCTTGCCCGTCACGCATTGTATCAAAATGAATGTCTCGTTCTTCACCTCCAACCCAGCAACCAGATACCAATGACGGAGTAAAGCCCATGAACCATCCATCAGAGTTACGGTTCGTTGTTCCTGTCTTACCTCCCATGTCGGCCTTAATACCATACAAACGACGAACACGACCACCGGTACCTTCATTGATTACGGCACGCAGCATGACGAGCATCTTGTAAGAAGTTGATTCACTAATAACTTCATTTACTTGTGGAGTGAAGTTGGCTACGACGTTACCATCATTATCTTCAATGCGAGTGACAAAAAGCGGAGCAGTGCGAATGCCTTTATTGACAAAGGCCGTATAAGCACTGACCATCTCTCCTACCGAAATCTCACAAGGTCCAAGACAAAGAGAGACTGTAGGCTGGATATCCTTATTTAAGACACCGAATGAGTGTATCAAACGAACCAAATCATACGGACTGAGCTTACTCATCAGGTAGGCTGAAATCCAGTTATTAGAGTTAGCCAATCCCCATTTCAAGGTCACGATTTCTCCATAATGTGACTTGGAGCTGTTACGGGGCGACCAAGCTTTTCCATTTTCATCGAAAAGAGTCTGTTCTACATTGCGGACTTCATCACAAGGTGAGAAGCCGTTTTCCATGGCAAGCGCATACAAATAAGGTTTGATGGTTGAACCTACCTGACGACGGCCCACCATAGCCATATCATACTGGAAGTAGTTGTAATTAGGTCCTCCCACATATGCCTTCACATGTCCCGTAATCGGATCCATGGACATAAAACCTGCACGCAAGAAATGTTTGTAATACTTGATGGAGTCAAGCGGAGTCATGATTGTATCTTTCTCTCCATCCCATGAGAATACAGACATTTCGTATTTGGTATTGAATGCTTTCATGATTTCAGCTTCCGAACATCCATCAGCTTTCATGGTACGGTAACGGTCGCTCTGGCGAATGGAGCGGTTCAGAATCTGTTCTACTTCCTCTGGAGTAAGTTCATTGGTGTATGGAGCGGTCTTACGTCCTCTTTTTTCCTTGAAGAAGCGAGGTTGCAGATACTTGGCTACATGCTCATAAACGGCTTCTTCGGCATATTGCTGCATTCGGGAATTGATGGTAGTATAGATTTTCAAACCATCTACATAAAGATTATAATTAGTACCATCTTTCTTTTTATTCTTTGCACACCAACCGTACAACGGGTTAGTTTCCCACGCCAGAGAGTCTTCATAATACTTCTGCATCTGCCAGCCACGGTAATCGCTCCAGTCCGGTTTACGGGCAGTCATTACGCCACGCAAGTATTCACGGAAATAGGTAGCCAGTCCGTCTTTATGATCGACAGGCTGAAATTTCAACACCAAAGGAAGAGCCTGCAAGGAGTCACATTCTTCCTGAGTAAGGAAACCTGCCTTACGCATTTGGTCAAGAACCGTATTACGGCGGCCACAGGAACGTTCATTAAAACGACGGGGATTATAAAGAGAAGGGTTCTTACACATACCAATCAAGGTAGCGGCTTCTTCTATTTTCAGATTTTTGGGATCTTTGGCAAAATACGTCTTGGCCGCAGTCTTGATACCTACAGCATTGTTCAAAAAATCGAACTTATTAAGATACATGGTAAGGATTTCTTCCTTTGTGTAATAACGTTCCAACTTTACAGCAATTACCCACTCAATCGGTTTCTGCAACAAACGCTCCATTACGTTATCTGCTGTGGGTGAATAGAACTGCTTGGCCAGCTGCTGGGTAATGGTACTACCACCGCCGGCATGTTTCTGCATAAAGATTCCACGCTTGATAACCGCACGCATGAAAGCACGGGCATCGATACCAGAATGATCTTCAAAACGTACGTCCTCAGTAGCCACTAAAGCATGTACCAGATGAGGAGAAAGGTCCTCATAACCTACATACACGCGGTTTTCCTTACTAAGCGACCAGGTGCCCAACAGCTTGCCGTCTTCAGAAATGACCTGTGTGGCAAACTTCAGATTCGGATTTTCCAGTTCTTCTACCGGGGGAACATACCCTATTTTACCCTTTGCAATGGCCGTAAAAACGATGGCAACTGCGGCAATGCAGATGAACACAAAACCCCACATTGCATATATAAATATCTTTCTCATACTTTTATTATATTCATTAATTAGACTTTTAAGTCGCAAATTTACGGAAAATCTTTGTAACAAAGACTTATTTTCCGCAATATCCTCTTAAATGAGAAAACGTAGTCCGAAATATCCCAAAAACGGTGGGATTTCTATTTTTTTTACCTACCTTTGAACTCCGGTATTATAAAAGTAATCAAAAACAGCTAACATGGAAAATAGAAGTTTAGTTACTATCGCCGAACATTCCAAAGAGAAAATCATGTATCTTCTGGAAATGGCAAAAGAATTCGAAAAGAAACCTAACCGCCGTTTGCTGGCAGAAAAGGTAGTTGCCACTCTGTTCTTTGAACCATCTACCCGCACTCGTCTGAGTTTTGAAACGGCAGCCAACCGCTTGGGAGCAAGGGTCATCGGATTTACCGACCCGAAAGTGACCAGTTCCTCCAAAGGTGAAACCCTGAAGGATACCATCATGATGGTGAGCAATTATGCAGACATCATCGTAATGAGACACTATCTGGAAGGAGCTGCACGTTATGCCAGCGAAGTGGCTCCGGTACCTATCGTAAATGCCGGAGACGGTGCAAACCAGCATCCTTCACAAACAATGCTGGATTTATACTCCATCTATAAAACTCAAGGCACACTGGAAAATCTGAATATTTATCTGGTAGGTGACTTGAAATACGGAAGAACGGTTCACTCGCTGCTGATGGCTATGCGACACTTCAATCCTACTTTCCATTTCATAGCTCCGGACGAACTGAAAATGCCGGACGAATACAAGCTGTATTGCCAGGAACATCACATCAAATACGTAGAACACACTGATTTCACGGAAGAAACTATTGCAGATGCCGACATTCTGTATATGACCCGTGTACAACGGGAGCGTTTCACCGACCTCATGGAGTATGAAAGAGTAAAGGATGTATATATCCTGAATAACAAGATGCTGGAACATACACGTCCGAATCTGAAAATCCTCCACCCGCTTCCTCGTGTGAACGAGATTACTTACGACGTGGACGACAATCCAAAGGCTTACTATTTCCAACAAGCCAAAAACGGTCTTTATGCCCGTCAGGCTATCCTTTGCGACGTACTGGGAATTACGATCGATGAGGTAAAAGCTGATACTGAAAAATAATCCGGAAAATTATTCAATTCAAGTAACTATGAGTGAAAAGAAAGAATTACAGGTGGCTGCGCTGAAAAACGGAACAGTCATTGACCATATACCATCCAATAAATTGTTTACTGTTGTATCTTTACTCGGCCTGCAAGATGAAGATGCCAACATCACAATAGGCAACAATTTTGAAAGCAAGAAACTGGGCAAAAAGGGAATCATCAAGATTGCCGACCGCTTCTTTACGGAAGAAGAAATCAGCCGCTTATCTGTGGTAGCTTCCAAAATCAAACTAAACATCATCCGCGACTATGAAGTCGTAGAAAAGAAAGAGGTAGAAATGCCCGACGAACTGAAAGGTATCGTGAAATGCAACAACCCGAAATGTATCAGCAACAATGAGCCGATGCTGACCTGGTTCCATGTCATCGACAAGGAGAAAGGTCTCCTGAAATGCCACTACTGCGAAAAGGAACAGCAGAAGGACAACATCAAACTTCTGTAAACCATGAAGCAGGACTGGAAACCAGGAACTATGATTTATCCTCTTCCGGCTGTTCTGGTTACATGCGGCAGTTGTGAAGAAGAATATAACATTATTACCGTAGCGTGGGTAGGTACAATTTGTACCAACCCACCTATGTGTTATATTTCTGTCAGACCGGAACGCCACTCCTATCCCATTCTAAAAAAGAATATGGAATTTGTCATCAACCTGACCACCAAAGACATGGCTTTTGCCACAGACTGGTGCGGAGTTCGTTCAGGAAAAGACTACAACAAGTTTCAGGAAATGAAACTGACACCGGGAAAGGCCTCTATGGTACAGGCTCCTATCATTGAAGAATCTCCTCTCTGCATTGAATGTCGGGTAAAGGAAATCATGGCGTTAGGTTCGCATCACATGTTTATTGCCGATGTGGTCAATGTGAAAGCTGACGACAAATACCTGAATTCAGAAACAGGTAAATTCGAACTGGCACAATCAAACTTACTGGTTTATGCGCATGGAGGATATTATGAATTGGGAGAAAAAGTAGGCAAGTTCGGATGGTCTGTAGAGAAAAAGAAATAACTGAATTATGATAAAAGAAGCCCTATTTACCCTCATTGGAAGCGGTGTGCTGGCAGTTTGCAAATTGCAGGCACAAGCCGTAACCACACCTATGGTTACGCTGAAACAGCCCCGTTTCAATATAGGAGTAAAAGCAGGTTTCAATTCGTCCATGTTCTTTACGGATGAGATTTCAATTAACGGCAAAGAACTGGAGCTCGCCCAAAATAACTATAAAGTAGGTTATTTTGCGGCAGTGTTCTGTCGGTTCAACATGAAAAAGCATCATTTCATCCAGCCGGAGTTCTCCTGCAACATCACACAAGGAAGTGTCTCTATCCCCAGCACATTGGCCAACTCGGAAATCCTAAAAGAAAACGCCTTGATTAAAAGAAGAATGACCACGCTTGACCTTCCCATTCTTTACGGATATAAGTTTATAGACGTACATCCGTACGGAATGGCTTTCTTCGTTGGTCCCAAGGTAACATGGATATGGAAGAAACACAGTTCTACCGAATTCTCAGGATTTCATCAGCAAGGTATAAAGGAAGAGCAGTATCCATTCCAGTACAGCGGAGTAGTAGGACTGGCTGTAAATGTATCCAATATTTTCTTTGATTTCCGATACGAAGTGGGACTTCATAATACCATTCGCTCCATCACTTATGACACGAATCAGACCGAAGCTCCATATAATGAAGGAAAGATTAAGCTGGAGCAACGGAAAAATATCCTAAGCTTCTCAGTTGGAGTTATTTTCTAACAGGAATTTTCACTTTAAAACAACTATATCATGAAACGAGACGATTCTATTTTTAGCATCATTGAGAAAGAACACCAGAGACAATTGAAAGGTATTGAACTGATTGCCTCAGAGAATTTCGTAAGTGAACAAGTTATGCAAGCCATGGGCTCTTGCCTGACCAACAAATACGCAGAAGGATATCCAGGGAAAAGATATTACGGAGGATGTGAAGTAGTAGACCAAAGTGAACAGCTGGCCATCGACCGTATCAAACAGATTTTCGGTGCTGAATGGGCAAACGTACAGCCTCACTCAGGTGCACAGGCTAATGCTGCAGTATTTCTGGCGGTATTGAATCCGGGCGACAAGTTCATGGGCTTGAATCTGGCACACGGTGGACATCTGTCTCATGGCTCCGCTGTGAATACTTCAGGTATTCTATACACTCCATGCGAATATAACCTGAACAAGGAAACAGGTCGCGTAGATTATGACCAGATGGAAGAAATAGCTTTGAGAGAGCACCCGAAATTGATTGTGGGTGGAGGCTCAGCTTATTCACGTGAATGGGATTACAAACGTATGCGTGAAATTGCCGACAAGGTAGGTGCCATCCTGATGATTGACATGGCACATCCGGCCGGACTAATTGCAGCAGGTTTGCTTGACAATCCGGTAAAATACGCACACATTGTAACATCTACCACTCACAAGACATTACGTGGCCCACGCGGAGGTATCATCTTAATGGGAAAAGACTTCCCTAACCCATGGGGAAAGAAAACTCCGAAGGGTGAAATCAAGATGATGTCACAGTTACTGGATTCAGCTGTATTCCCGGGCATTCAAGGTGGTCCGCTGGAACATGTCATTGCAGCTAAGGCTGTAGCATTCTACGAATGTATGCAGCCAGAATACAAAGAATACCAAATTCAGGTACAGAAGAACGCACGTGTATTGGCTCAGGCCCTAATGGACCGTGGATTCACCATTGTATCAGGAGGAACTGATAATCATTCCATGCTGGTAGACCTGCGCACCAAATATCCGGATCTGACAGGAAAAGTAGCTGAAAAAGCACTGGTAGCAGCAGACATCACAGTAAACAAAAATATGGTACCGTTTGACACACGTTCTGCATTCCAGACATCGGGTATCCGCCTGGGAACTCCAGCTATTACTACCCGTGGAGCCAAAGAAGAATTAATGTACGAAATTGCAGAAATGATTGAAACTGTGCTGTCAAATGTAGATAATGAAGAGGTAATTGCTTCTGTACGCCATCGGGTAAATGAAACGATGAAAAACTATCCTATATTTGCATATTAACTAAACGATTAAAAACGAAACAAAATGAAAAAAATGAATTCAATGGCTATTTTACTGAGCGCATGCTTGGTATTTAGCGGATGCGGAATGACAAATACAGCCAAAGGCGGAATGATTGGCGGTGGAAGTGGTGCTGCTTTAGGAGCAATAATCGGAGGTGTCGTTGGCCACGGAAAAGGAGCTGCCATCGGAGCTGCGGTAGGTGCAGCTGTGGGTACAGGTGCTGGCGTATTGATTGGTAAGAAAATGGATAAAGCTGCTGCACAGGCTGAACAGATTGAAGGTGCCCAGGTAGAACAGGTAACCGACAACAACGGCTTGCAGGCTGTAAAAGTAACTTTCGACTCTGGTATCCTGTTTAATACCAGCAGTGCTACGTTGAGTTCTTCTGCGAAATCTGCACTAAGTAAATTTGCCAATAACGTGCTGAACCAGAACAAAGATATGGACGTAGCCATCTACGGATATACTGATAATACCGGCTGGAAAAACAGTACAGCAGAACAAAGCCGTCAGAAGAATCTGGACCTTTCACAAGAACGCGCCCAAAGTGTATCAAGCTATCTGCTGGCTTGTGGTGCTTCTTCCAGCCAGATTAAGTCTGTAACAGGTATGGGTGAAGAAAATCCCGTAGCAGACAACTCTACTGCTGCCGGACGTCAGGAAAACCGCCGAGTAGAAGTATATATGTATGCCAGCCAGCAAATGATTCAGCAAGCTGAAGCTGGAACTTTACAATAAATTACAAATTTCATAGTAACAAACATTCATTATGCCGGGTCTTTCAGACTCGGCATAATTTTCATCCCAACACCCGGCACTAATGAACAGCAAACGAATTCTAAGATACCTACGTAATCTGATTATCTTTTTCTTTGCATCGACCATCCTTTCCGTCATTGCGTTAAAATTTATCCCAGTCTATATCACTCCCCTGATGGTGATAAGAAGTGTTGAACAACTGGTAAAAGGCGAGGAACTGATCATGAAGCACAAATGGGTACCAAAAGAAAAAATATCACGTCATCTTCCGATGGCAGTCATAGCCTCTGAAGACAACCGCTTTGCCAGCCACAACGGATTCGACTTTAAAGAAATCAGCAAGGCTATTGAAGAAAACAAAAAGCGCAAAAAAGCCAGAGGCGCAAGTACCATCAGTCAGCAGACAGCCAAGAACGTATTTTTATGGCCCTCTTCTTCCTGGATCAGAAAAGGCTTCGAAGTGTATTTCACGGTATTGATAGAACTGATGTGGGATAAAGAAAGAATCATGGAAGTTTATCTGAACTCCATCGAAATGGGAGATGGTATATATGGAGCAGAAGCCGTGGCGAAAGCTCACTTTCACACCACGGCCTCTCAACTTACCCGCAAACAATGTGCGCTTATTGCAGCCAGTCTCCCGAATCCAAGAAAATATAATTCCGGGAAACCAAGTCCTTACATGTACAAACGCCAGCGGAAAATTATGTATCTGATGAAATGCGTTCCTACTTTTCCGGAAAAGTCCAAGAAATAAAGGAACCGGGGTCAAGGCTCCGGATCTCCTTTCAAAATCGGAAGAGTAATTTTATATTTGACTGCCAGAATACGAGCTACAAACACTGTGATTCCTCCAATAATCTGCGCAAGCACAGATTCCATATCCAGCATCAGACAAATCCAGTAAACCAGTCCACCAATCACACAGGCCATAGCATAAATCTCTTTACGGAATATCAGCGGAATTTCGTTAATAAATATATCACGCAACACCCCTCCTGCTGCACCGGTAATACTTCCCATAATAATAGCAATCCAGAACGGATACCCTAATGTATACGCCTTACTAAATCCGACGATTGTAAACAGCGCCAAACCAATGGTGTCAAAAATAAAGAACGTATTGTTCAGTCGGATGACATATTTCCCGAACAAAATAACGAAAAACATGGCAAAGGCCGTACAAATCAGGTACATCGGGTCTGTCATCCAGGCTGGAGTTACATCCAGCAGCAAGTCACGAATCGTTCCTCCCCCAATAGCAGTAGCCAATCCAACCACATAGGCACCAAACCAGTCAAACCGCTTGGCAGAGGCAAGCCGTATACCACTAATGGCAAAAGCGAAAGTCCCCACAAAATCCAGTATCGTTACAAACGAAGGCATCTGAAAAAAAACGTCCATAGCAAATATTTTACCAAGTATAACTTAAACCAAAACTAAGCAGCTCCTGTAACTGAAAATAGCTTTTATCTTCTTCACGAGTCACCCCATCGTCAAATCGGCCATGGACAAACAATTTCGTCGAAAGATATTTATTAATTGTAAAAGTGAACGTATTTTCCCATTCACCCAACACTTTCTCATAGTTGGTAGTATAAGAAAGACGAGACTCCCACATCAAAATTGAAAACATTTTCCATTTCAATGTGGACTCCAAACGAGAACCCCATACGCTTTCTCGTTTATGACCTGCTTCAATGTTAAACTTCGTCGGATCTATCCTGTCACTGGCCACACTATACAAAGTGTAGTTTATCGGGTTCACCAGCACAGACAAGTTGCAAACTCCATCCTTCACGAACTTGTAGTCCATACCGAGACCGACGTTCAGTTCAGCCGGCGAAAAGAAAGCAGAAACCAGGTTGTCAGAGTTAGTCTCATAGTTTGAGAAGAACTGCGTCTTAAATTCTGCCGACAATGTATAGTACCATGTACTGAATGCCTTATAACCCAGTTTTGAGCTCAAACGAAGAAGGTCATTATTAGCTTTGTAACTATGCACTGTATCTGAAGGAGCTGTAATAAAGCCTAATTTCCACTCAATCTTATTTTCAAACTGAACACGTTGTCTGTCATCATAGTTAGCCTGCCAGGTAAATCCGGAGAGTAATGATTTTGTACTTTCACCACCCTTATACCAGTTTTTGGAAATATAGTTTTGCGAAAACTGCAGATAACCGTTTCCACCAAAGGTCCAGAAATTAGGTTTGATAACCAGCAAGTCTTTTTCTGTCACTCGATTAGGAAGTTCATCATTCTGCATCATATCGAGCAAATTCTCTGTCCGCGGCTGATCCACAATCACTTCACCATATATTGGTTTTAACCCTTTTAAATTTTCCTCATTCTGTTTCACCAAATTCGGATAAGACAAGTAAAAAGAAAGCAACTGTCGGTTTACAGCCTTATCTACCTGAACAGAATGGCGCAAATCGGCTACCTGAGGCAACTGTTTTTCCAGTACATTCTCTTTTATAAAAGGTATCTGAGGCTTCCAATCAGAAATACTGAAAGCCTGCTCAATCGGTGCCTCATAATAAGTGGCCGGCATCGACAATTTATAATAATCCGGATTAGGACGAATACCTGTAATCAACAAGTAAATATCGTCCCAGCGCTCCAGCTGGGCATTATAATCCTGACGGAAATTCTGCAACATCCGCCAGAAATTTCGTACTTCCAAAGGAGGTAATTCCACCTTCTTTTTCACTACCGGAACTACTTTTTTTTCTAAGGGCGTCCGCAAACTATCCATAGAAGCGGTCACACTCAAAGAATCTACCTCATTTTTTACAGAATCCGAAGAAACCTCAATATTTTGTGCAGCCAACCCACCGCACATTGTTAATAATACCACAAAAAGACCCGTCTTTTTCATTATTCGTCATTCTTAAAATCTTGTGCAAAAGTACGATTTATTTCCCAAAGAAGTTTGCTTTCGTACCTACTAATTACACAATAAACTATTTTCTATCCTCCATTGTTTAAAATTTTACTTGTACATCTACCAGAAAACTTAAGGATATTTGAAGTTAAACACGGTTTTACTCTTCTTACTTTTGTGGGTTCAGCTTTTTTTTATAATTTTGCAAACTTGAAGAAGTAGTTCTTTCATGTGGGAAAAATATCGTTTCCCGCTTTCCTGTAGTTACTTTTTTAAGAGAAAAGAAAGTAGACTACATTAAACTGTTGAATTTAATTTTTAAATATTCATATTGTGGCAGAAACAAAGTATATTTTCGTAACAGGTGGTGTAGCCTCTTCATTAGGAAAAGGAATCATCTCATCATCTATCGGTAAGTTGCTGCAGGCCAGAGGCTACAGCGTAACCATCCAGAAGTTCGACCCGTATATCAACATCGACCCGGGAACCCTGAATCCCTATGAACACGGAGAATGCTACGTAACTGTAGACGGACATGAAGCCGACCTTGACTTAGGACACTACGAACGCTTCTTAGGCATCCAAACTACCAAAGCCAACAACATCACTACCGGACGTATCTACAAGAGTGTAATCGACAAGGAACGTCGTGGTGACTATCTTGGCAAGACTATCCAGATTATCCCTCACATCACTGACGAAATTAAACGCAATGTCAAATTGCTGGGCAACAAATACAAATTCGATTTCGTCATTACTGAAATCGGAGGAACTGTGGGCGATATCGAATCACTTCCTTATCTGGAAAGTATCCGCCAGCTGAAATGGGAATTAGGGAAGAACGCTTTGTGCGTACACTTGACTTATGTACCTTATCTGGCTGCTGCCGGTGAATTGAAAACCAAACCGACACAGCACTCTGTTAAAGAACTGCAGTCTGTAGGTATCCAGCCGGATATTCTGGTGCTTCGTACAGAACACGAGCTCAGCATGGGACTGAGAAAGAAAGTTGCTTTGTTCTGTAACGTAGACGACAACGCCGTTATCCAGTCAATGGACATGCCGACCATCTACGAAGTACCTTTGTGTATGCAGGAACAGAAACTGGATGTAACTATCCTTGAAAAGATGGGACTTCCGGTAGGCGAAACTCCTACCCTCGGCCCGTGGAGAGACTTCCTGAACCGTCGTCACAATGCGACAGAGAAGGTAAGAATCGGACTGGTAGGAAAATACGATTTGCAGGATGCCTACAAATCAATCTTGGAAGCCCTTTCACAAGCAGCAACTTATAATGACCGTAAGGCCGACATTCACTTTATCAATAGTGAGAACCTAACCGACGACAACATTGAAGAGCACCTGAAAGACATGGACGGTGTCATCATCTGCCCGGGATTCGGACAGCGTGGTATCGAAGGTAAGTTCGTAGCTATCAAGTACTGCCGTACACACAACGTACCGACATTCGGTATCTGTCTGGGTATGCAGTGCATTGCCATCGAATTCGCACGAAACGTACTGGGATATGCCGATGCCAACAGCCGTGAAATGGACGAAAAGACTCCGCACAATGTAATCGACATCATGGAGGAACAGAAATCCATCACCAACATGGGCGGTACCATGCGTCTGGGAGCTTACGAGTGTGTTATCGACCCGAACTCCAAGACTTATGAGGCTTACCAGAGTGAACATATCCAGGAACGTCACCGCCACCGCTACGAATTCAACAACAGCTACAAGGAAGAATTCGAAAAGGCGGGCATGAAGTGTGTAGGTATCAATCCGGAATCTGACCTGGTGGAAATCGTGGAAATCCCGACCCTGAAATGGTTCATCGGTACACAGTTCCATCCGGAATACAGCAGTACGGTACTGAAACCACATCCGCTGTTCCTGTCGTTCATCAAGGCAGCTATCAGCAAATAAACCAAACATAACATTGTAAAAAAATAGAAATGGACAAAAACACGTTAGTGGGCTTTATCCTGATTGGAGCGGTCATCGTGGGATTCGGTATCTACAACCGCCCCAGCCAGGAAGAAAGAGCACGCGCACAGCACTATCAGGACTCTATCCAACAGGTTATCAAGCAACAAGAAGAAGCTCAGGAAAAGCAGGCTGCTGCAGCCATTGAAGAGGCACGCCCTGACAGCACTTCCCTCTTCTTCCAGGCCGCACAGGGTACGGAACAGTTTACCGTACTGGAGAACGAGTTGGTTCAGCTGACTTTCTCCAACAAAGGCGGACGAGTAAGCAAGGCCCTGCTGAAAGAGTATAAAGACCAGAAGAAGCAGCCTCTCGTTCTGTTCGACGGCGAAGATGCTTCCATGAATTTCGGTTTTGAAGGAAAGAACGAGAACATCCTCAGCCAGCAGATGTATTTCGAGGCGACCAATGTGACCGATTCTACCGTGACCATGCGACTGAACGCAGCCAACGGCGGACATCTGGACTTCAACTACCGACTGCTGCCCAACTCCTATATGGTAGACCTTACCGTTCAGGCCAGCGGCATGCAGAATTTCTTCTCTCCTTCTACCAAGAGCATGAACATCGAATGGAAACAGCGTGCCCGCCAGATGGAGAAAGGTTACAACTTCGAACAGCGTTACACGTCATTGACCTACAAACCGGTGGACGACAGTTTCGATTACTTGAGCGAAACAAAGGATGAAAAAGAAACCATTCCTGAATCACTCGACTGGGTAGCTTTCAAGAATCAATATTTCTCCTGTGTGTTCATGGCAGAGCAGAACTTTGACAATGCCACACTCGAATCAAAAATGGAACAGCAGGGAAGCGGCTACATGAAGAACTATGCAGCCGACATGAAGACAGCTTTCGACCCGACAGGTGCCAAAGCTTCGCACATGCAGTTCTACTTTGGTCCGAACCACTTCAAGACACTACTGGCCAGCAATGACTTGAGCTTTAAAGATAAAGATCAGGAACTGGAAGATCTGGTTTACCTGGGATGGCCGATTATCCGCCTGATTAACCGCTGGTTCACCATCAACCTGTTCGACTGGTTGTCAGGCTGGGGACTGAGCATGGGTATGGTTATCTTGCTTATGACTATCATCGTCAAGGTACTGGTACTCCCTACCACCTGGAAGTCTTTCATATCATCTGCCAAGATGCGTGCCTTGAAGCCGTATGTAGATAAGATTAATGCCAAATATCCGAAGCAGGAAGATGCCTTGAAGAAACAGCAGGAAACCATGGCCCTCTATCGCCAGTACAATGTCAGTCCGATGGGCGGCTGTCTGCCGATGTTGTTGCAGACTCCGGTCTTCATGGCCCTCTTCTTCTTTGTGCCGAACGCTATCGAGTTGCGTCAGCAGGGATTCTTGTGGGCTGATGACCTTTCGGCTTACGACGACCTGATTAGCTGGAGCTACCACATCCCGTTGTTAGGCAACCACCTGAGTCTGTTCTGTCTACTGTTCAGCATCACTACGGTGCTCAACCAGATCATCATGATGAAACAGCAGGATATGGGCAACAATCCGCAGATGGCTGCCATGAAATGGATGATGTACATCATGCCTGTGATGTTCTTCTTCATCTTCAATGACTACGCATCCGGATTGAGCTACTACTACTTCATCTCCGGTCTGATTGGTATCATTACCATGTGGATTATGCGCCGCATGACCGATGAAAAGAAACTGCTCGCCCAGCTGGAAGCCAACAAGAAGGAACCTTCACAGCAAAAGGCAAGCGGACTGATGGCCAAATTGGAAGCCCTGCAGAAAGAACAGGAACGTCTCCAGAAAGAACGTCAGGAACGCATGGGAGGTAAGAAAAAATAAAAAGATATCTCACTTAACACAGCAGCGCGCCCCTCAATGGCATACAGACAAGCCATCGAGGGGCGCCTCTTTTTTCTGCTACATTCCTCTTTTTCCATTTATTGTCTTACCTTTGCAGAAACAAAGGTAAAGCCATGAACTACTTTTCAAAACTCTATACCCGATGGCAGCATTTCCTGCACAATGAAATGTTAAAGCAGAAAGTATATTCCATCGTTTTCGAATCAGACACACCAAAAGGAAGACTGTTCGACATCATATTAATCAGTAGCATCATTGTCAGTGTGCTGATGGTCATATTGGAAAGCATGCACCTGTTTTCTCCCACGGCTTACTGGGTATTACGATTATTAGAGTATCTTCTTACTCTCTTCTTTACCATAGAATACCTGGCCCGTATTTACTGCCTGACAAATCCCCGGAAATACATATTCAGCTTCTTCGGGCTGGTCGACCTGCTGGCTATCCTGCCGGTTTACCTGAGCTTCTTCCTGAAGGGAGCACACTACCTGCTAGTCATCCGGGCCTTCCGGCTCATCCGGATATTCCGCATCTTCAAACTGTTCTCTTTCATCAGTGAAGGCAATCTGCTACTGCGCTCCCTACGCATCAGCTCACCGAAAATATCCGTATTTTTCTTTTTTGTCCTCATCCTGGTTACCTCCATGGGAACAGTCATGTACATGATTGAGGGCGACGTACCCGGGTCTGAATTCAACAATATCCCCAACAGCATCTACTGGGCCATTGTTACCATGACCACCGTAGGTTATAGCGACATCACTCCCGTTACTCCGGCAGGACGATTTCTGTCGGCCATCATCATGCTCACCGGTTACACCATCATTGCCGTACCTACAGGAATCGTATCGGCGGCCATGGTAAGCCAGCAGAAAAAGCAGGCAGAACGCCAGTGCCCGCATTGACACCAGACAGGTCACGATGCAGAAGCCGTCTATTGCAAATACTACGGAAAGGAACTCGAGAGTGACTCAAAAAGAAAAATCCACAACGAAGAATTTTAATCATCAAACCATCAAATAAACACATGAAAAAAACAGATTTTATGACTATGACAGCAGCCATGATGCTCGCCACATCGGCCTGTGTAGGTCCTGAAAAAGCCGCACAGGCAGATGGCCCCATCATCGGCAAGCAGGAGGTTACGGTAAAAGACGGCCGTATGACCCCTGAAACACTCTGGACCATGGGGCGCATCGGAAGTTCCTGTGTATCGCCCGATGGCAAACGCATTGCCTACACGGTGTCTTACTACAGCGTGAAAGAAAACAAGAGCCATCTGGTAATCTACGTAATGAATGCCGACGGCTCAGGCAACCAGCTGCTCACTACTACAGCTGCCAGCGAAGGAGAACCTGCATGGATCAAGAACGGCAGCAAACTTGCTTTCCTGGCACCGGATGCCGATGGCAACAGCCAGATTTGGGAAATGAATCCCGACGGCAGCGAACGCGTACAGCTGTCTTCATTTGCCGGAGGAATTGACGGATTCAAGTTCTCACCCGACGAGAGCAAGGTGCTCTTCATCTCACAGGTGAAATACGGCGAACGCACCGTCGACAAATATCCTGACCTGGACAAGGCCAGCGGAATGGTGATAGACGATCTGATGTACAAGCACTGGGATGAGTGGGTACAGACCGTACCGCATCCGTTCGTGGCTCCGTTTGCCGGAAACAAGGTAGGCGAAGCGACCGACATCCTGGCTGGCGAACCCTACGAATCGCCGACGAAGCCTTTCGGTGGCATCGAACAGCTTACGTGGAGTCCTGACTCCAAATCCATCGCATATACCTGCCGCAAGAAAACTGGACTGGAATACGCCATCTCTACCGATTCGGACATTTACCTGTATAATCTGGAAACCAAGCAGACCCGCAACCTCTGCAAGGAAGACGCTACCGACAAGAACATGGGTTACGACACGAACCCGCAGTTCTCCCCCGACGGCGGATTCATTGCCTGGCAAAGCATGGAGCGCGACGGATACGAAAGCGACCGCAACCGCCTTTGCGTAATAGATTTGAAGAACGGCAAGAAGACTTACGTTACAGAAGCCTTCCAGTCGGGTGTAGACAGCTACTGCTGGGCTCCGGATAACCAGACTCTCTATTTCACCGGCGTATGGCATGCCACCAGTATGATTCACCGCACGAACCTGAAGGGAGAAGTGGAACAGCTTACAGAAGGCATGTACGACTATGCTTCTGTAGAAATGCTGGGCGACGGACAACTTCTCACCAAGCGTCACTCTATCAGCGAAGCCGACGAGCTGTTCACCGTCAACCTGAACAAGGCCAATGAGGTAACCCGCATCACGCAGGAAAACGACCACATCTTCAAGCAGCTGAAGTTAGGTAAAGTAGAAGCCCGCTGGATAAAGACTGTCGACGGTAAAGACATGCTCTCGTGGGTAATCTATCCGGTAGACTTCAACCCGAACAAGAAATACCCTACCCTGCTGTTCTGTGAAGGCGGTCCGCAGAGCCCCGTCAGCCAGTTCTGGAGCTACCGCTGGAATTTCCAGATTATGGCTGCCAACGATTACATCATCATCGCTCCCAACCGTCGCGGTCTGCCGGGATTCGGCATGGAATGGCTGGAAGAAATCAGCACCAACTACGGCGGACACTGCATGGACGACTACCTGACTGCCATCGACGACATTGCCAAAGAACCGTACGTAGACAAAGACCGTCTGGGCTGCGTAGGTGCCAGCTTCGGAGGATACTCAGTGTACTGGCTGGCCGGACACCACAACAAGCGTTTCAAGGCCTTCATCGCACACGACGGATTCTTCAACATGGAACAGCAGTATCTCGAAACCGAAGAACTCTGGTTCACCAACTGGGATTTGGGTGGCCCGTACTGGGACAAGAACAACCCAGCTGTAAAGCGCAGCTATGCCAACTCTCCTCACCTGTTTGTCGACAAATGGGATACGCCTATCCTCTGCATCCACGGCGAGAAAGACTACCGCATCTTGGCTTCGCAGGGTATGGCCGCATTCAACGCTGCCAAACTGAGAGGCATTCCTGCCGAACTGCTGATTTTCCCAGACGAAAACCACTGGGTATTGAAACCGCAGAACGGTATTTTGTGGCAACGCACTTTCTTCAACTGGCTTGATCGCTGGCTGAAACCACAGAAATAAGTCACGCATATCCGGATGCCCTAAAAAAAAGATTTTTTCTATTCCATTGAATTTCAAACGATTTTAAAAATATCCGAAAAATTCCTGCAAAAAAAGAGCATCCGGATTTGCATATTAAAATAAAAAGCCATACCTTTGCATCGCTTTTGAGAAAGACACTTCGGGGTGTAGCGCAGTCCGGTTAGCGCACCTGCTTTGGGAGCAGGGGGTCGTGGGTTCGAATCCCGCTACCCCGACAGAAGTCAAAAAGAGTAAAAGTTATTACATTGTTCGGGGTGTAGCGCAGTCCGGTTAGCGCGCCAGCTTCGGGAGTTGGAGGTCGCTGGTTCGAATCCAGTCTCCCCGACAAAAATCAAAACCTTTGCCTTAAAAGGCAAAGGTTTTTTACTATGGGCATACGACGGCTATTCATCGCCGAAAGTAAGGGTACAAGAAAAAAGGATTCCGCTTTATCAAGCGGGGTCCTTGATTTTTGTACACCCAATAAGAGACTCGTCCGGAAGCGAAGCAGAGCGACGCAATCCAGTTTTCCCGACCGAGAGAAGGGATACGAAAACATTCCTTTTTTCATTTCCGGACAGCGACATGTCACACGGCAAACGAACAGCGATAAAAAACTGCCTGCGGAACAGCTTTTGTTTGTGTATTTCCCATCAAGGAGCTATTTGACAAGTCGCGAAGCAACGCAATCCAGATTCTTATTTTTATTTTCCAACGGCAATTCGTTTATACAAAGGCGGATGAAGATAAAAAGTCATTCGCGAACGACTTTTCTTCGTTTCGTCCAAGGGTTGCTGCTATCGGGAAAGTGGAGAAAAGCGACGCAATCCGAGGCTTCGAAAAATCAGAGTAATCTTTCCTTTACGGGAATTTTTATCGTCGTAAACTGCCGTTGTAGTCGGCGAAAGGCCACACGGACACAAAGAGTTTCATCAGGGAGTTCTCAATTTCAGGTCTGCCCCTCTTCTTCCGAAAACCGCCATATCATCCGGCTTTTCGGCAAAACCGGGACTGTAGCTTACAGGCAAGGTTTTTCACAGCCACCCACCGAACGCAGCGGCTGCCCGACTGCGCATCGACCGTCTATCGGAACCGGCGGAGCATCTTCCCGAAATCCAGTAATGCACGGGGCACAAAATTTGCGGATTACCCAAACACATTCTATGATTTACCGATATGAAACTGATAAAAACCATCGAAGAACGATGGAGCCCCCGCTCATACGACTCCCGTCCCGTCAATGAAGAACAACTGGCATTGCTGTTCGAAGCGGCACGCTGGGCTCCTTCCTGCAACAATGCCCAGGAGTGGGCATATTACTATACGACTCGCGAATATCCGGAAGCTCATGCCCGGCTCGCGGAGTGCCTCACCGGAGGCAATCGAGCCTGGGCGCCCGATGCTCCGGTGTTGCTGGTTTCCTGCGGATACAAGAATTTCCCGGGGACGGATGTCTATAACCGGCACTGGATGCACGATGTGGGCGCCGCGAACATCTCGATCGCCCTGCAAGCCGCCTCGATGGGAATGCAACTGCATCAGATGGCCGGCTTCGACGTGGAAGCCTGCGCCCGGCTGCTGGGCCTCGACACGGAAAAGATCGAACCTGTAACGATGATGACGCTCGGCTACCCCGGCCC
>ENA-OPNP01000088-OPNP01000088.1-human-gut-metagenome-genome-assembly--contig:-NODE-88-length-36934-cov-25.307845_pt1 | contig 36934 bp, 27 predicted proteins | sample MGYA00241539_ERZ501775 | MGnify/ENA primary metagenome ERZ501775 (study PRJEB25962, sample SAMEA2042651) | human gut metagenome | biome: human gut; feature: human-associated habitat; material: faeces... | reverse complement strand
TTTTCATTTCACTTACATTTTAAGGAGTCAACCATATGTACAAAAAGACATATATTTTTTGTTCTTGTGAATTACCTTTTCCCAGATGAACGTTTTAAACGTATATCTTCTTTCACAGGGGCAAAATTAGTAAAAATTTAAAAATGTCGCCTTTTTGTATTTTATTTTTTCGCAATTAATTACGAAAACGTTTACGACCCCCCTCCTTACGTTTTATCTCTCAATCACTATCTTTCGCTTACTTTCTACTGCCAACTTCGTCATTTATACATAAAAAAAGACAGAAAGCAAATCTCCCCATTCCCTATATATAAAAGGTATAAAGGGAGAAAAAGAGGGTAAAAACAGTCATATACCACAAACGTGGTAGTAAGAATGCCACTATTATGCGATTTCATAACTCGTTTTTTCGCCGTACCTTTGCATCGTCAATCAGAAATAATAAACAATTTAAAGAAAGGACATAGATTATGAGTACAGAAAAGAAACTTCGCTTTGAGACACTTCAGTTGCACGTAGGTCAGGAAAATCCAGATCCAGCTACCGACGCTCGTGCGGTGCCTATCTACCAGACCACAAGTTACGTGTTCCGCAACTCTCAGCACGCTGCCGATCGATTCGGACTTCGTGACGCAGGAAATATCTATGGTCGATTGACCAACTCTACTCAGGGTGTATTCGAAGACCGTGTGGCTGCCCTCGAAGGTGGTGTGGCAGGTCTTGCCGTAGCTTCTGGTGCTGCCGCTGTTACCTACGCTCTACAGAACATCCTTCAGAATGGCGACCACATCGTAGCAGCCGACAATATCTACGGTGGTACTTATAACCTCATCACTCATACATTATCCACACAGGGCGTCAGCTACACCATCGTGGATCCTCGCAACTTCGAGCAGGTAGAGGCAGCCATCCAGGACAACACCAAGGCTCTCTATGCAGAGACCTTCGGAAATCCTAACTCAGATGTGACCGATATCGATAAGTTGGCAGAGATTGCTCATCGCCACAACATCCCATTGATTATCGACAACACCTTCGGCACTCCATATCTCATCCGTCCTATCGAGCACGGAGCCGACATCGTGGTTCACTCTGCCACTAAGTTCATCGGCGGTCACGGTTCTTCTCTCGGTGGTGTCATCGTAGATGGCGGTAAGTTCGACTGGAAGGCCAATGCCGACAAGTTCCCTACTCTCGCTAAGCCAGACCCATCTTATCATGGTGCAGTATTCGCAGATGTAGCCGGAGCAGCAGCCTTCGTAACCCGAATCCGTGCGGTCATCCTTCGTGACACCGGTGCCACCATCTCTCCATTCAATGCCTGGATTCTTCTTCAGGGCTTGGAGACATTGAGCCTCCGTGTAGAGCGTCACGTACAGAATGCATTGAAGGTAGTGGAGTATCTGGAGAACAATCCAAAGGTAGCTAAGGTCAATCACCCAGCCGTTCCTTCTCATCCCGACCACGAGCTCTACAAGAAACTCTTCCCTAACGGCGGTGGTTCTATCTTCACCTTCGACATCAAGGGCGGCGAGAAAGAGGCATGGGAGTTCATCGACCACCTGCGCATCTTCTCTTTGCTGGCCAACGTAGCCGACGTGAAGTCACTGGTTATCCACCCAGCCACCACCACCCACTCTCAGTTGAGTCCAGAGGAGTTGGAGGAGCAGCACATCTATCCTTCTACTGTTCGATTGAGCATCGGTATCGAGAACATCGACGACCTGATCGAGGCACTCGACGAGGCATTCACTTACGTAAAGTAAACATTACAAAACATTTGTCTCAACTTCTTTAACTTCAAAAAACAAAAAAAATGGCAAAGATATATAAACAGATTACTGATTTAATCGGTAAGACCCCATTAGTAGAATTGGGTAAGTATTCAGCATCCAAGGGTTTGGAGACTCCTGTGATTGCTAAGGTAGAATTCTTCAATCCAGGCGGAAGCGTAAAAGACCGCGTAGCCCTCGCCATGATAGAGGATGCCGAGAAGAAAGGCATATTGAAACCAGGAGCCACCATCATCGAACCTACCAGTGGCAACACGGGTGTAGGACTGGCATTGGTATCTGCCGTGAAGGGCTACCACCTCATCCTCACCATGCCCGAGACGATGAGTATTGAGCGACGCAACCTGGTAAAGGCTTATGGTGCAGAGGTAAGACTGACCAGTGGTAAAGACGGAATGACCGGTGCCATCAAGGCAGCCGAGGAACTCCGCGACTCCATCCCCGGCGCTGTCATCTTAGGACAGTTTGTCAATCCTGCCAACCCAGCCAAGCATTACGCCACTACAGGTCCTGAGATTTGGGAAGACACCGATGGCAAGGTAGACATCTTCGTGGCAGGTGTAGGAACAGGCGGCACCATATCGGGTATTGCCAAATACCTGAAGGAGCAGAATCCTGACGTGAAGGTCATCGCCGTAGAGCCAGCCACATCGGCAGTTCTCAATGGTAAGCAGAGTGGTCCTCACAAGATTCAGGGCATCGGTGCCGGCTTCGTGCCAAAGACCTATTCTTCGGAATATATCGACGAAGTGTTCGACGTACAGAACGATGATGCCATCAAGGCTGGCCGCGACTTGGCTCAGACCGAAGGCATCCTGGTGGGAATCTCTTCTGGTGCTGCAGCCTTTGCTGCCAGCGAGATTGCAAAGCGTCCTGAGAACAAGGGCAAGAAGATTGTAGCCCTCCTGCCAGATACTGGCGAGCGATATCTAAGCACTGTACTCTACGCTTTCGAGGAGTATCCTCTGTAATTCACAATCGGATATTTCTGAAAAAGCAAAATCTATCATAATTTCCCCAACCAGCTTTCATATAGTGGGTTGGGGATTTTCATTTCCCAGAACTTCATATATATATTTGCAAATGCGATACCACCGCCCTAACTACCTATTTTTATATAGTTAGGGCGGTGCTATCGCTAAAATTCGAGACCATTTACCGCATAGAGCGGTACATTCGTAACCCAATCTTCCTGCTGATAATCATTCATGGAGATGCGATAGGCCTTCTTTGACTGGTTGTCTGCAACAAACTGGCGCAGGCTCTTTGCCTTGACATTCGTCTCGGCTTTCACCTCCAACGGAACAATCTCATCCTCCTCATCCTGGAGCAGGAAATCAATCTCCTGAGTACTGTTGGTCTTGGCATAATAACAGGGTTCATACCTGAGAATGAGCTGCTGCAAAACATACTGTTCCGTCAACGCACCTTTAAACTCGGTAAAAATACTGTTGCCAGCCACAATTGTCGTTGCCTTGAGATTAGACATCGCACCTAAAAGCCCGACATCCAGGACGAAGATCTTGAAGGCCGCCCGGTCTTCATAACTGGCAAGCGGCAGTCGGGGAGCCTTTACATTATATACCTTATATATCAGTCCGGCATCCAGCAGCCACTGCAAGGCCAACTCATACTCCCGGGCTCTTGCTCCCTCACGCACCACTGCATAGATAAACTTCCTGTTTTCCTTACTCAACTGGGCTGGCAAGGATTTCCACAAATCAGTAATACGGGGAATAATTTCCGATGGAGCATGCTTAGACATATCCCTCTGATAACTGTTCAGAATGTCCTTCTGTATGGCTCTCACCTCTTTCCAGTCACGATTCTGGCTAAAGCTAAATACGGCTTCAGGCATGCCTCCCACATAGTAATAATACTTTAAGAGTTCCTGAAACTTGGGAGCAAACATCGTTATCATATTCCAATCTTTCATTTGCAGCAACTGCGCCAGATTCTTCTCCCCCATAGCCATCACGAACTCGATAAAGTTCATTGGATAGAGAGGGAGAAATTCCACCTTACCCACAGGAAAAGATTCCCCCTGATGCAGTTCGATACCCAGCAGAGAGCCAGCCACGATGACATGATAGCCTGGCGCATTCTCTGCAAAATATTTGAGAGAAGTAACGGCATGAGGGGCAGCCTGAATCTCATCCAGGAATATCAGCGTTTCGCCCTCTGTGCAGGTTACATCCGTTGCAGCCCCAATAGCTGTAAGAATTCTATGGATATTGAAGTCCAGTTCAAAGAGATTCTGCAGAATCTTCATCTCTTCAAAGTTCACATACGCCAGCTGCTTGTAATTCTGGCGGGCAAACTCCTTCACCAGCCAAGTCTTTCCCACCTGTCTGGCACCCTCAACAATAAGAGGTTTACGATATTGTTTATTCTTCCATTTCAGAAGTTCATTGATAGCTAATCTTTCCATAATCCGTATCTTTAAATCACATTTTATGAGGGAACATCCTACCTCTTAATCACATTTTATGAGGGAATAATCACTATTCCGCCCACATTTTATGGGGGAATAACGCTACAAATATACACATTTTATGAGGGAATTCTGCAACTTTCCCACACATTTTATAAAAGAGCACCCACTTTTTAACTGATTTTAAAGAAAGCCTCCCCCATCTCATAGAGGCTGTATCAGTCATGAAAAACGACATTAAAATGCATCTTTCCTCCAACCCTGCATCACAGGGCTGATTCATGTTCTAAATAACGAAGGTGAACCAGCGGAAAATCGAACTGTAATCGTAATCAGTATCCCTTGCATTCCTCCCAGCCCATTATACACATACTTTAGACTCTACTCATCACCTATATATAATAAGGTGTAACCTATTTTTTATAGTTAGGGCGGAGTTATCGCAACTTATTCCATTCTTCACCCCCTTGCACCATAGAGGAAGGACACCTTTACGCAACGGGCTACATGGAAGGAAAAAACAGCTGAGGAGGTGCGGACGACAGTACTTTTTATGCACACAAAAGCATAAAAAAACTTTCATCATGCTCTTTTCTGCTGCAAATTCTGTATTTTTGCAGCCAGAACAAGTTTATTACAGACATGCAGACAAGCAAATATCTATTGGCCAACGAACGTGACAAAGAATGGGGACTCACCGTGAGCACCATAGGGTACGAGATGATCGAGCCGGGAGAATCCTATCCCACAAAAGGACATGCCGACGGCTATTACTTCGACCTGAAGAAGGGACGCGAGCTCGATGAATACCAGTTGCTCTACCAACCCGAGGGAGAAGGCGTGTTCCAGTCGGCACATATCGCAGAGACACCTATCAAGGCCGGTGACATATTCCTGCTCTTTCCTGGCGAATGGCACACTTACCACCCCTGTCCTGAGAAGGGATGGCACAGCTATTGGATAGGCTTCAAAGGCAAGAACATCGACGACAGAGTGAAGGCAGGATTCCTTTCACCCGAGAAACCTATTTACCATGTTGGGTTCAGCAACGACATACTAAGCCTCTACAAGGAGGCTTACCGCATAGCACAAGAGGAGGCCGCCTACTCGCAGCAAACATTGGCAGGAATCGTCAACCACCTCATCGGCATGATGTACTCTCTGGAACGCAACATCATCCTGAACAAGAACACAGCCCATGTGGATATGATCAACAAGGCCCGACTACGCATACGCGAATCCTTGGAGAGCGACCTCACCATACAGAAGATAGCCGAAGACCTGGGGGTAAGCTACTCATCGTTCCGCAAACTCTTCAAGGAGTTTACAGGCATCGCTCCTGCCATGTATCAGCAAGATCTCCGACTGCAAAGAGCTAAGGAACTGCTCTCCACCACCGACGAGAGTATCAAGGAAATAGCCTACAGACTCAACTTCGAGTCGCCCGACTATTTCTCATCGAAGTTTAAGAACCAGACCGGTCTCAAGCCCTCTGAGTTCCGCAACAAAATGAGATAACAGCACCTGCGAACCCCGGAAGAGCATTATTCGCAAGAAAAGAAGCAAGGAGAAAACAAAGAGCTGAAGAAAGGAGAAAACAAAGAAAAGGCAACCCGTCGCTACGACAAGTTGCCTTTTTTATTTCATCGACTCAAAAGAGTCAGCTTACACTGCATAGAGGAAAGTGCGGATAAACCAGTAGCATACGATACCAGCCAAATAGCCTACGAAGGCTATCCAGGAAATGTGCTTCATGTACCAGCCGAAGGTAATCTTCTCCAAGCCCATGACAACCACACCAGCAGCACTACCGATAATCAGCATAGAACCACCGACACCAGCACAGTAAGCCAACAACTGCCAGAAGATTCCGTCAACAGCCATATCGCCTACAGCTGCCACAGGATACATACCCATACAGCCTGCTACCAAAGGCACATTGTCCACAATACTTGAAAGTACACCGATGATACCTGTTACGAGGTAGTGATTGCCGTCGAAGGCAACATTCAGTCCCTGACCTAAAGCTGTCAGTACGCCGATTTCTGCCAGACAAGACACAGCCATCAAGATACCGAGGAAGAAGAGAATGGTGCTCATATCCACACGAGAGAGCAACTTGGTTACTCGCTTCTGTGTACCCTCAGCATCCTGTCCGCGATGCAAACTGCGATAGAACACCTCGGTAGCAGTCCACAGCACACCCAATACCAAGAGGATGCCTACGAATGGAGGCAGGTGGGTAATGCTCTTGAAGACAGGAACGAAGATCAAACCGCCAACACCCAACCAGAACACAGCCTTGCGCTGACCTTCTGTGAAGTCGCTTACAGAAGCATTCTGCTGGGCAGAAACCTCAGGCATCACGAGTTCGCCCTTCAACATGGTCTGAAGAATCAAGGCAGGAAGAACCATGGAAACCACAGATGGGATGAAGATCTCGGCGATCACACCAGCTGCGGTTATCAGTCCCTTGTTCCAAAGCATGATGGTGGTAACGTCGCCGATGGGCGAGAAAGCGCCACCCGAGTTGGCTGCAATGATGACAAGCGAGGCATATACCATACGGTCCTTGTGGTCGGTAACGAGCTTACGCAGAATCATAATCATCACGATACTGGTAGTCAGGTTGTCGAGGATGGCAGAAAGAAAGAAGGTAAGGAAGGCTATGCGCCACAGCAGAGCATGCTTCGACTTTGTCTTCATCACCTTGCGAACCCAGTTGAATCCGCCATTCTGGTCTACTATCTCTACGATTGTCATGGCTCCCATCAGGAAGAAGAGGGTCGTTGCTGTATCGCCCAGGTGTTCCTGGATAATACCCGTTACCTTTTCTACCATTCCTGCAGCACCACATGTATAGTCAGGGTGCATCATCTGAAGATACTGCATAGGGTCAACCATGTAGAGTGTCCAGCACCCCACGAGCATGAGCAAGGCTATCGCAGCCTTGTTTACCTTCGTCAGGCTCTCTGTGGCTATGAGAGCATAGCCAAGCACAAAGACGACGATAATCGAAATTGTTAATGTTGTCATTTTTAATTGTTTGTGTTAGATATTTTTTTATATTTGTTTGTATTGGATCGTATTTTTGCCAAACGGGTGCAAAGTTACGAAAAGAAACGCAATATCTGTCCTTTTCCTTATTATATTTATATGAAATCGTTTACTTACTTTTACTTTTGTCCGAAACAGCAGGTGTTTTCTTCTATCTGTTACTATTCCACGTAGCCTTCCTGACGACAGAAAAATCAGCGGGTCAAAAAATAAGGATGAAAAATCAAATAATCGTGGTCGGCAGCTTCTTTTAGTACTATCTTTGCAACCGTAAACAACATAGGAAATCTAACGACCTAATCGAATGAACAACAAAAAATACTATTTTGCGGTAGACCTCGGTGCTACCAGCGGACGAACCATCATCGGTTCTTTGTCGGAAGGTAAGTTCTGTCTCGAAGAACTGACACGCTTCGACAACAACCTGATACAGACAGGCGGACACTTCTACTGGGACATCTATGCCCTGTATCAGGAAATCATCAAAGGTCTGAAACTGGTGGCACAACGCGGCATCAACATACAGAGCATCGGTATCGACACCTGGGGATGCGACTTCGTATACGTGGCCAAGGACGGAGCCATACTGCGCAATCCGCTGGCATACCGCGACCCACACACCGTGGGCATGATGGAGAAATACTTCGACGAGAAGATAAGCAAGGAAAAGGTATACGAGAAGACGGGCATACAGTTTATGAACTTCAACTCGCTTTTCCAGCTTTATGCCATGCGCAAGGCTGGCAACGTGGCGCTCGAGAATGCCGACAAGATACTCTTCATCCCCGACGCGCTGAGCTATATGCTTACAGGCAATGCCATCTGTGAATACACCGTGGCTTCCACCTCGCAGATCCTCAACCCTATGACAGGCGACCTCGACAACGATCTCGTAGAAAGCCTTGGACTGAAGAGAGAGCAATTTGGAAAGATGACCCATCCTGCAACCATCATAGGCACCCTGACCGAAGAGGTTCAGCAGATGACCGGTCTGAAGGCTGTGCCCGTTATTGCCGTGGCTGGACATGACACAGCCAGTGCAGTAGCTGCCGTGCCTGCCAAGAACGAGGAGTTTGCCTACCTGAGCTCTGGCACATGGAGCCTGATGGGCATTGAGACCAAGAACGCCATCATCAACGAGAAGAGCTACGAACTCAACTTCACCAACGAGGGAGGAATAGAGGGTACGACCCGATTCCTCAAGAATATCTGCGGCATGTGGATTTACGAGCGTTGCCGCAAGGAATGGAAAGACGAGGCTGCAGCCCATCAGAAAGACATGACAGCCTTGGGACATGGCGAACTGATAGCAGAAGCGATGAAGCAACCAGCCTTCCAGAGCATCATCAACCCCGATGATGACTGCTTCGCCAATCCTTCGAGCATGACAGAGGCCATCCAGCAATATTGCGAAAAGACCGGACAGCATGTGCCACAATCGAATGGCGAGTTCTGCCGTTGTATCTTCGAGAGTCTGGCTCTCCGTTATCGTCAGGTATTTGGCTGGCTGAAGGAGTTTGCCGACATCGACCTCAATGTTCTTCATATAATAGGTGGAGGCTCGCTCAACAAACATCTCAACCAGTTCACCGCCAACAGTTGTGGTGTCAGCATATTGGCAGGTCCTCAGGAAGGAACAGCCATAGGCAACATCATGTTGCAGGCAAAGGCATCGGACGATGTGAAGGATATATGGGAAATGCGACAGATCATCGCCAACTCTATCGAGTTGCAGCAATTTGAGCCTCAGGACAAGGAGGCATGGGATGCGGCATACGAGAAGTTTTTAAAGGTAAAAAGGTAAAAACTTCTGAACTTGCTAAAATTCAAAAAAATAATAACAACAATAATAAAAAACTTAAAAACAATGAAAGCAGATTTGATTTTAAAGAATTACGAGATTGCCAAAGAGCGCTATGCGGCTCTTGGTGTGGATACAGACAAGGCTATTGCCACATTAGAGAAGACTCCTATCTCCCTGCACTGCTGGCAGGCTGATGATGTAGTAGGTTTTGAACGTGGCGAAGCTGCATCGGGTGGCATACAGAGTACAGGCAACTATCCCGGCAAGGCCCGCAATATAGACGAGCTGCGTCAGGACATCGAGAAGGTGAACTCTCTTCTGGCTGGTACCTTCCGTCTTAACCTGCATGAGATTTACGGTGAGTTCGGTGGCAAGCAGATTGACCGCAACGAGGTAACCGTCGACCAGTTCACAGGCTGGATGCAGTGGGCTAAGGAGCAGAACATGAAGCTCGACTTCAACTCTACTTCTTTCTCTCACCCTAAGAGTGGAAGTCTCTCATTGTCAAATCCCGATCCTGCTATCCGCGAGTTCTGGATAGAGCACACCAAGCGTTGCCGTCGCATTGCCGATGCTATGGGTAAGTTCCAGAACGATCCATGTATCATGAACATCTGGGTACACGATGGCAGCAAGGACATCACCGTAGAGAAAGGCCGCTATCGTGAGATTCTGAAGAACTCGCTCGATGAAATCCTGGCAGAGGAGTTGCCAAATATGAAGTCATGCCTCGAAGCTAAACTCTTCGGTATCGGACTGGAGGCTTACACCGTAGGTTCTCACGACTTCTACGCAGGCTATTGCGCCAAGAACAATGTGATGTACACCCTCGATACAGGTCACTATGAGCCTACAGAGAATGTTTCGGATGCAGTTTCCGCACTCCTTCTCTTCGTGCCCGAACTGATGCTCCACGTATCTCGTCCTATGCACTGGGATTCTGACCACGTGACTCTCTTCGACGACAACACCCGCAACCTCTTCTCAGAGTTGGTTCGTGCCAATGCACTCGACCGTGCACACATCGGTCTCGACTATTTCGATGGTTCCATCAATCGTATCGGAGCTTATATCATCGGTGTACGTGCTGCCCAGAAGTCATTGCTGCAGGCATTCCTTGAGCCTCTCGATACTCTCCGCAAGTATGAGGACGAGGGCAAACTCTTCCAGCGCTTGGCTCTCTTGGAGGAAGAGAAGACATTGCCTTTCGGTGCTGTATACGACTACTTCAACCTGAAGAACAATATCCCTATAGGCGAGGAATACATTGCCGACATCGAGAAATACGAGGCAGAAGTTCTCGCTAAGAGAAACTAAGATATTGAACATTTGTATGTTCAGGAGTTAAAGAAGTTAAAGGAGTTAAGACAACAGTCTTTGCACGTAGTTTTTAAGCAACAAGACATACGTCTTAACTCCTTAACTTCCTTAACTCCTTTAACTTCTTTATATACTAAAGTTCAGTAACCTAAAAACCAAACTATTAACAATATGGAAATATTAATAGGACTTTTAATCATAGCAGTGGGCGCCTTCTGCCAGTCGAGCTGCTATGTTCCAATCAATAAGATAAAGGACTGGAGCTGGGAATCCTACTGGATTGTACAGGGCGTCTTTGCTTGGCTTATCCTTCCTTTCATAGGTGCCATGCTTGCCGTTCCAAGCGGCCATTCGTTTTTCGAACTCTTCGACGGCTATGGCTTCGAGGTGATGATGACCATGCTCTTCGGTATGCTCTGGGGAGTGGGAGGTCTTACCTTCGGACTCTCCATGCGCTACTTGGGAGTGGCATTAGGACAGAGCATTGCCTTAGGTACATGTGCTGGCTTGGGCACCATCATGGGTCCCGTGTTGCTCAACATCTTCTTCCCCGAAATGGATGCCTTGTCTTCGCTCACCTTCAGCGTTATCCTCGGAGTGGTGGTCACCTTGTTGGGTATCGCCATCATCGGTGTGGCTGGAAGCATGAAGGCCTCGTCGCTCTCAGAAGAAGAAAAGAAGGCTGCAGTCAAGGATTTCAACTTCCCCAAGGGTTTGACTATCGCACTGCTGGCAGGTTTCATGAGCGGATGCTTCAACGTAGGTCTGGCTTTCGGAAGCGACATACACTTCGGCACCTTCACTCCCGATATGTACAAGACGCTTCCTGCTACCTTCCTGGTAACAGTAGGTGGATTCATCACCAATGCCATCTATTGCTTCTATCAGAACTCCAAGAACCACACTTGGGGTGATTATCTGAAGCGCGAGGTATGGAACAACAACATCTTGTTCTGTGCTTTGGCAGGTGCCTTGTGGTACAGTCAGTTCTTCGGACTGTCATTGGGTAAGGGCTTCCTCAACGAGTCGCCTACCCTCATGACGCTCTCCTTCTGCATCCTCATGGCACTCAATGTTGTATTCTCCAACGTATGGGGAATCATCCTGAAGGAATGGAAGGGCTGTTCACCCAAAACCATTGCCGTGCTCATCCTCGGCATCGTGGTGCTCATCATCTCGAGTTTCTTACCACAATGGGTATAAGAAGAATACTACCGACATTTCACTTTTATTGATGATTTAGATTAGATAGGGGGCACTCCTTGTGAGTGCTCCTTTTTTTGTAACATCTTTGTCTTATTTTCGTCAATACCATTCAATCTCATCGCAACCACCCTGTAACAATACCATCGTATCTTTGCATCCGAAAAGAAGAGGGTTATCATAACCCAATTCCCGACAAAGAGAGAGGGAGCTGAAACAAGCAGTCCTCTCAGACAAAAGAAGATGTAACAAGAAAAAAGAAAAAGGTATGAAACTAAAAAGGGGAATCATTGCTTTGGGATTGCTTTCGGCTGTAAGCTTGCAGTCGTGGGCGCAACAACTCAAGGGAGTCGTTATCGACAAAAACTCGAAAGAGACACTCATCGGAGCCGTTATCAGCATAGAAGGAACCGATGTGAAAGCAGTAACCGACGTGAACGGAAACTTTTCGTTCGAAGGATTGAAAGATGGTACTTATACATTATATATTAAATATGTAGGGTATAAAACTCTAAAAATTGACGGGGTTCAGATGAAGGATGCAAACCTGACGATTGCTTTGCAGCCTGATGAACAGCAACTGAAAGGCGTTACCGTTACCGCAGTGGAAAGGCGTAATACGGATGCGGCAATGTTACAGGTAGCCAAAAGCAGTCCCGTCATCGTGAGCAATGTTTCAGCACAAGAAATAAGTCGTACGCAAGACACCAATGCGGGTGAGGTGATACGCCGTGTGCCAGGCGTGAGCCTCATCGACGACAAGTTCGTCATGGTACGTGGACTGTCTCAGCGTTACAACAATGTTTGGGTCAACGGAGGAGCGGTGCCCAGTTCGGAGGCCGACTCAAGGGCATTCTCCTTCGACATCATCCCAAGTTCGCAAATTGACAATCTTACTATCGTGAAAAGCCCAACCGCAGAATATCCTGCCGACTATTCGGGCGGTTTTATCATCGTCAACACCAAAGAGATTCCGGCAGAAAACAGTTTTTCTTTATCTGTAGGTGGAAACTGGAACACAGCTTCAGCCTTCCAGGACTTTGCTTACTCTAAAGGTTCGGCAACCGACTTCCTGGCTTTCGACAACGGGATGCGGAGCATTCACGGAGGTATCAATGCCTCCTTGACTCCTCAGCTCGATGCCAACGGCAGCCCGATAGACAACTATGCCACATCCCTCTTGGGTAACCACCTGAACAACGACTGGATGGTAAAGAGCAAGAAGCCCCTGGGCGACCTGAAGTTGGCAGCCAGCCTGAACCACCGATGGATGTTGGGAGGCAGAACACTCGGCATGCTTGCCGCACTGAACTACACCAATGAATATCGCACCTACGAGAAGATGGAGAACAACCTCTTTGGTATCTATGATGCTGCTAACGACAAGCCCAACTATCTGCGTCATTCTGTCGACGACCAATATAATAATAATGTCAGACTCGGAGCCATGCTCAACTTCACCATCCTCTCCAAGGACGGCAACCACAAGTACCAGCTCAAGAACATCTTCAACCAGTTGGCTACAAGCCGATATACCTGGCGTGACGGTGTGAGCGCACAGTCGAACCTGGAGCGAAGTGCTGAGTATTACTACCGCAGTCGAACTACATATAACGGTCAGCTTACCGGCAAGCACACCTTCACCAGCGATGCCCTTGACTGGAGTATCGGGTATGCGTATGCCAACCGTCATTTGCCTGACCGCCGTAGATATCTCATCGACGATGCTCTCGAAACGGGTGTTTATGCCCTGAGCACCGGAAACGACATATCACGCGAGTGGACACAACTCGACGAGCACATTCTCTCTCTTGGCATCAACGACAAGCACCACTTCAAGTTTGGCAACTTTGAGCCAGACTTGCAGGTGGGTGCCTATGGAGAGTATCGAAGCCGCAAGTACCAGACTCGCGAATTTATCTACAACTGGAATGTTTCTGACAATAATATGCCATCCGACTTCCGCCACAGCGACATCCCTACCCTTCTTTCCAATGAGGAGAACATGGGCTACGACAAGCTGTACTTGCTTGAGCAGAAACAGATGCGCAACAACTATCGCGGACACAACACATTAGGCGCAGGATACCTTACCTTGTCTCTCCCCTTTGGGCTGTTTGGCATCCACGCTGGTGTCCGCTTTGAGCACAACGACATGGAGCTGATCTCCAATACCCGCGACTACGAGAAGAGCGAGACAAGCCGCCACTACAGAACCAGCGACTTCTTCCCTTCACTCAATACCACCTACAAGTTGAACGACCAGCATCAGATTCGTCTGTCGTATGGCCGCAGCATCAACCGACCTGAGTTCCGCGAGGTTTCATCATCGGTTTACTACGACTTCGACCTGGCAAGCAACGTGCAGGGAAATACAGAGTTGAAGAACTGCTATGTCGACAATCTCGACTTACGCTACGAATGGTATCCATCAAGAGGCGAACTCATCTCACTGGCTGTCTTCTACAAGCACTTCGACTCGCCCATAGAATGGACCTACACCGTGGCTGGCGGTACCGACCTCATCTATTCATACAAGAACGCCAAGAGTGCCAGCAACTACGGAATTGAGTTGGATATCCGAAAAAGTCTAGACTTCATCGGTCTTCGCAACTTCAGCTGGTCGTTCAATGGAGCCCTGATCAAGAGTAAGGTGCAGTTTGAGAAAGGAGCCAAAGAGGAGAACAGACCCATGCAGGGACAGTCGCCCTACCTCATCAACACCGGACTCTTCTATAAGAACGAGCCACTCAAGATGGACATTGCCCTGCTCTACAACCGCATAGGAAAACGAATTATCGGTGTGGGAAGAAGCGAAGGAAGCTCTGGCGACGACTCCAATGCACGAGTGCCCCACAGCTACGAGATGCCTCGCAACACCATCGACCTCTCGTTTGCCAAGAAGTTTGGCAGCCACCTGGAACTGAAACTCAACATCAGAGACCTGCTGGCAGAAAAGGTTTACTACAAGCAGTTTGCCGACGTGACCTACAGCGATGGACGAACCAAAGAGGTTGAGGAGATTACAAGATGCTACAAACCTGGTAGAAACATAGGTTTGCAGGCGATATATAAATTTTAGGAAGAAGTTTAGCAAAGGTAACAACTCAGCCCCCTATAGCCATAAGTAGTTACTTTAATACGATACAAATTGTTTTCAGTTCGTTATGATTTGTTCTGTCTCTTTGATTAAATTTCCGTTCCATAGTTTGGAAATGTCTGTTCAAAGGCTTTGAACCGACATTCAAAGGCTCTGAACGTACATTCAAAGGCTTTGAACGGACATTCAAAGGCTTTGAACAGAGATTTTATAAGGCAAAGAAAACATTTATATAGTATAAGAGTAAGATTTCTGTGGTTTAAAAAGAAAATATTAGATGTTTGTTAAATAAAAAATTTAAAACAAGAAACAATGATGAACAAGATGTATTTAATGGGATGCATAGGCATTCTCGCAGCATCTGCCATGTTGAGCAGTTGCAGCAGTGACGACGAGGGTAATGGAGGTAGCACTACCGAGTACAAGTGGACTACCAATGGCGGTCTTAAGGCTTGCGACCACATTCTCTTCGAAACTGACAACAAGGAGAACGCCAACGGAACACAAATCGGAAACGGCGACCAGGAATTCGTTTTCACAGGAAAGCAGACTTTGAAGAAAGGCACTTATCTCCTCAAGGGATGGGTATATATCGCAGATGGCGCTGAACTCACCATCGAACCAGGCACCATCATCAAGGGCGACAAGCAGAGCAAGGCAGCCCTCATCGCAGAGCGTGGCGGTAAACTCATCGCCAAAGGTACAGCAACAGAGCCTATCGTCTTCACATCTGAAGAAGCTGCAGGCAACAGAAAGCCTGGCGACTGGGGTGGTGTCATCCTCTGCGGTAAGGCTAAGAACAACCAGACACAGCAACAGATAGAGGGTGGTCCTCGTACACAACATGGCGGCAACGACGATGCCGACAATTCGGGAGCCTTGAGCTATGTTCGCATCGAGTTTGCAGGTTATCCTTTCCAGAAGGATAAGGAGATCAATGGTCTTACCTTAGGTTCTGTAGGTTCTGGCACACAGATTGACCACGTTCAGGTATCTTACTCTAATGATGATTCCTTCGAGTGGTTTGGTGGTACTGTGAATTGCAAGTACCTCGTTGCCTACAAGGGCTGGGATGACGACTTCGATACCGACAACGGTTTCTCAGGAAAGGTACAGTATGGTCTCTCTATCCGCGACAGCAAAATTGCCGACACCTCTCAGAGCAACGGTTTCGAGAGCGACAACTGTTCTGACGGTGCTACCGTGGATCCTCGCACTACAGCCACCTTCTCCAACATCACCTTCGTAGGTCCAAAAGTTTTGGATGACAAGTTCCAGAACAATACAAACTATATCAACGCCGGTGCATACAATCCCAACAACGGTTCTGCCCTCGGCAAGTTCCAGGCAGCCATGCAGATTCGCCGTTCTTCCAATCTCAACTGCATCAACTCTGTAGCCTTAGGCTGGCCTATCGGCTTGATTATCGACGGTGAGAAGGGTGAAACTGTTCAGAATGCCAAGGATAAGAAGTTCAAACTCCAGAATGTTTATTTCGCAGGTATGGACGCGATAGGAACCGATGCCAACAAAAAGTATGAGGATTACCTCTACGATGCAGCCAACAAGACGGATCTCGACAAGAATAAGGATTCATACAGCCACACCTTCTTCCTCTTACCCGAGTTGAACAACAAGTACTTCGACAGTTGGACCTCACTGGTAGGTGCCGACGGTTACACTCCTATCGCTGGCAGCCCTCTGCTCAGTGCAGCATCATTCTCTGGCTGGACAGGCTTTGATGTAGTAAGCTTCATTGGTGCATTCGATGGCAGCAACAACTGGCTGAACGGCTGGACCAACTTCGACCCTCAGAACGCAAGATACTAACTAATCGATTCTTTTTTGACTATAAGGAGTTCTATGTATCGGGCATGGCGCAAGCGATTTGCGCCATGCCTTTTTTGGAACTGCAACTCGAAGATGATTGTATTAACCATAGTGGCAACAAAGTTATGGATGTCCAACACAACAACTTAGTGACGGGAAAAAATAACTTGATACGATTTGAGTGAAATTAGTCGAATATTGCAGATACAGAATATAAAGGATAATTAGCAAGCCAATCCTGCTCTCTATAAGGTGACATGGATCGGCGCATACCTTTCAATCCCTGATTGCGCTCCACAAACACCCTCAGACTCTTAGCCTGCAAATTCTCCTCAGCCTTTACTTCTATCGGAATGATTCTTTCCTCATCCTGCACCAGGAAATCTATTTCACCACGTGAATTTTCTGCCGACCAATAAAAGTCGTCCTTAAAAGTGTGGAACATCGCAAAAAGTCGTCCTTAAAAATGTATTTACAGCAGCCATTTCCAGACAGATCCAAACCCAAAATGAAGGGTGAAGAGATTTGATGGAATAACCTATACATAGACTATTACTACTCGATTAATTATATATAAAAAAGGCAGACAAATGACCAGTGCTGTTGTTCATTCCAACAGAATTGAAGGTACCAAGGAAGATAAATCTGTAGAATTAGAAGTGAAAAAGCTTCTGATAACGTCAAAATATAACCTAATTAATTTGGTGACGCGGCGTTTTCTTCGTATCTTTGCCGCAAAATATGCGGCGTTTTTGGATAAATAATGCCGCAAGAGTATAAAAACTTCGTTATTAAGATTATTGCATGAAAAAACGACATAACAGAAAAAAACGCATGGCTCAATATGCCATGTATGCATACTGTTTTTTTGCGATTCTTTCACTCGCAAACACGGTTTGTGGAAGTCTTGGTGTTGCAGTCAACATTCCATCCATCTTACTCACCATCAAACAATGGGTATTAATGCTTGCCGCCATAGTATTATGGGGAATATTCCGATTAATACAACCAAGAAACGAAAAGTTGCTGCGACGTTGCTGCGAGGTGATGGTATTTTACTATGTGTTTTCATTCGTTCTGTCAATATTTTTTAAGTTCAACCTAATACCCGTGACACAAAATGGCTTGATAACCAGGACTGCAACTATCCTCACTTGGACAGAAAGCAGCATCGGCTTGCTCTCTGTCATCGCATCACTGATTGCCGGTTGCCATTTAGGAAGAAAACATAAAGGAAGCATGCACAAACTGGGTACAGCACTTATCCTGGTTTTCATCGTATGGCTGATATGTGTAAACATCCTCCCAACCACTATATTTTATCTATTGGGAATCAGTCATCCAACAGCCTTCACCTGTGTCTATATGTTCTCTGCTTTTTCCAACACACTCGTTTATATATACGCATACTATAGAATGTATCGCACTATAAACAACTGATTACGATTTAAGAAGTAGGGTTTATTCAGCCTTCTATTAAGCCACAGGTTGGTCATCTGTCATGACACCAAAAGGGAATAAGAAGAGAAAAGAATAGCAAAAATCTATAAAATATCTGTTTCTTTTGGTAGAGTCTTTAAATAGCCGTATCTTTGCACCATAAAAACAGCAACAAGATGGCAAAGATATTGATTATAGAAGACGATTTGGCATTTGGAACCATGATTCAGACATGGCTCAGAAAGAAAGGTTTCGAAGTAGAGAAAGCCACATCGGTTGGTGCTGCCTTGAGGTTGTTGCAGGAAGACAGCCAGCGCGATCTGATTCTCTCAGACCTCAGACTTCCCGACCACGACGGACTCACCACACTGAGATGGCTCCACAAGCAGGGCCTTCACATTCCCTTTATCGTCATGACAAGCTATGCAGAGGTACAGAACGCTGTGCTCGCCATGAAATCGGGAGCCAATGACTATGTGGCTAAACCGTTTCATCCCGATATCCTGTTAGAGAAAATCAATGAGGCTATCAAGCAAGCCTCATCAGCACCTGTTCCGGCAAACTCTCCTGCCACACCGACTCAACAAGAACCCCCTCAGCAAACTACCACACAGCCCGACGAAGACGAGGCGCCCAAATACATAGAAGGCAAGAGTGAAGCCTCGCAACAGCTATATAGATATGTGTCACTCGTAGCACCTACCCCTATGTCGGTACTGATACTCGGAGCAAGCGGCACAGGCAAGGAATATGTGGCGCATCGCATACACGAATTGAGCAGCCGTGCCGACAAGCCCTTCTTCGCCATAGACTGTGGAGCCATACCAAGAGATGTAGCTGCATCCGAATTCTTCGGTCATGTGAAAGGCGCCTTTACTGGAGCCGAACAAGACAAGAAGGGAGCTTTCGAAGTAGCCAACGGAGGAACACTCTTCCTCGACGAGATGGGAAACCTGAGCTATGATGTGCAGGTGCAACTGCTTCGTGCCCTACAGGAGAGAAAGATAAGACCCGTGGGAGGAACTAAGGAAATCGACATCGATATCAGACTGGTGTGCGCCACCAACGAAAACCTGGCACAGAGAGTGGCTGAGGGACAGTTCCGCGAAGACCTCTTCCACCGCATCAACGAGTTCACCATCTATATGCCCGAACTGAAAGACCGCGGCACAGACCTCTTCCTCTTCGCCAACCTCTTCGTCAAGCATGCCAACAAGGAGTTGGGACGGCACGTGCTCGGGTTCGACGACAAGGCTTCAGAGATGATTGCCTCGTACAGCTGGCCCGGCAACCTGCGCGAACTCAACAACGTGATGAAGCGTGCCACCCTGCTGACCAAGGGAAACTATATCGGAAGGACTGAACTCCAACAGAGCATGAGTCATCTGCAACAACCCACAGAGACCTTGACTTTGCGGGATGAGCAAACCGAGTTGCAACGCATAGAGGCAGCCCTGAAAACCGCCAATGGCAACAAGAGTAAGGCTGCCCAACTGTTGGGAGTGGACAGAAAAACCCTCTACAACAAAATCAAGAAATATAATCTGTAGACCTCTGCAACTTCCTATAACACATAGCAAGGACGGACTGTAAACCCAATGGGGTTCATAGTCCGTCCTTGCTGTATGATAGCTTTTCTATCATGTCCCGACATCCTGTGCCAATTCCCCATTCCCCAATAGAGTTCCACAACTTTTTGGGGAAATATTCCACACTCTTTCCACCCTATCCACACTTCCCCGCTTTTTGGCACAACCATCCCAACAACTGATTATCAAGCACTTAGCAAATCTTCTTCATTTTTGGCACGCTGATTGTGATATTAGATAGTGAACTCGCAAACGAACTGAATGTTCAACAAGAGTTTCAACAGAGAATATAAACAAAAATAGAATATTAACAATTTAAAACATTACAATTATGAAGAAGTTATTTTTCGCAGTTATCGCAGCAGCATTCGTTTTCGTATCAGCAAACAACGTATTTGCAAGTAACAAAATGATCAGCACATCAGCTTACGAGCCAACTGATACAGTAGCTCCAGCCGACACTACAGAGACTACAACAGAGAAGCCTGCGGAAGCATCTTTGGTAATGTCACTCAGCGACATCGAGCCAACTGACACTGTAGCACCAGCCGAGACTCCTGCTCCAACAGAGACTCCTGCTGACACAACAAATACTCCAGCCGACTCAACAGCAGAACAGGCTCAGTAAACCGCTCCACCTTCAAAAAACAGTATACATGCAGCTTTTAAAATGAAAATATCTTGTCTTCTCCTCCGAAGGCAAGATATTTTTTTGTATTTTTGCACCATGATAAAAAACAATATTCCTCTCAAAGTAGCCTTAGGATATGCTGCCGTAGCCGTGGTGATGGCTCTGGCAGTAGCGCTCGTATACAGCAATACGCAGTCTATCCTGAACATCGACAAGGCTTCACGCGACTATACCCACAAGCGCAATATGGCCGACAGCCTGGTGTACAGCCTGCTCGACGTGAGCAACAACGAACGTTCCATCTATATGGAGACATCGGGAAACTGGGAGGAACTCAACCACTCCATCTCAGAAGCCAAGGTGCAGGCACTCAAACTCAAGGCGCTGGAAAAGGACTCCCTGCAGAAAGCACGCATGGACACCCTCGTCAGTCTGCTCAACCTGAAACAAGTCAACCTGAAGCAACTCCGGAGAGTGTTGATAGCCAACAATCATGAGAGTTTTCTTCACGAAAAGGTGAGCAATCTGAGCAGCGGAAAAGACTCGGTAGTGGTGCACCCCAAGACTGCACAAACCCATGAGAACAAAAGGACAACCGTTGAGGTGGTGAAGACCCGAAAAGGCTTCTTCCGCCGACTCGCCGACGCCTTCAAGAAAGGCGTCACCGACACCATAGCCATACACAATGATGTCAACCAAACTACAACCGACTCGATTTCCACACCTGTCGACATCGCCGGAGAGGTGGCACAGGTGCTGTCGCAGATAGGACAGGAAGACAAACAGAACACACAGAAGAAGGAGAAAGCAGTAAACAAAGAGGTGAGCGACCTGCAGAAAGTGAGCGCCCAGCTTGCCGAACGTACTTCCCACTTGCTCAACACCATCCGCCAAAGCGAGATGCAGTCCATGCAGCAGGCTTTAGGCAAAGCGCTGAATGCCCGCCGTTCACTTCTGTGGCAGATCACCCTTATGGCTTTGCTTGCCATGACCGCCGCCGTAGTCTTGCTGTGCTACATCTTCAAAGACACCAAAAAGGAACGCATCTATCGTGAGAACTTGGAAGAGGCCAACACCGAGATTCAGCGCATCATGAACCAACGCGAAAGACTCCTTCTTACCATCACCCACGACATCAAGGCTCCCGTGGCTTCCATTTCGGGCTTCATCGACCTGATGAGAGAACATGTGAGCGACGAGAAAGGCATGAACTATATCGACAACATAGCCAGCTCTGCCTGCCATCTGTCAAGATTGGTGGCCTCGCTCCTCGACTATCACAAATTGGAGAACGGACTGCTGGAACTCCATCCCTCCAGTTTCTCGCCAGCCTCGCTCATTCGGCAATGCACCGAAGGCATGAGGATGCAGGCAGAGAAGAAGAACCTGGTGTTAAGTTCCTCTTATCAGGATAAGGCTGCCGAGCTGCAAGGATTAGCAGCCGATGCCGCAATCACCTATCAGGCAGATGCTTTCCGCATCCGTCAGGTGTTGGACAACCTCATCAGCAACGCCATCAAGTACACCATGAAAGGAAAGGTTACTGTCACTGCCCTCGTCAAGCCAGCCCCATCGGCAGGCATCTGCCACCTTATTATAAAGGTAGAGGATACGGGCATGGGCATGACTTCTGAGGAATGTCGAAAAGTGTTCAAGGCTTTCACACGTCTCAAGGACGCACAGGGCATAGAAGGCACAGGCTTAGGACTGTCCATCACACATGAACTCGTCACTCTCTTAGGCGGACATATCAGTCTGCAATCAGAGAAAGGCATCGGCTCCACCTTTACCATCATCCTTCCTATCAGGCAGAATCCTCCTTCCGTTCAGGAAGCATCGATGGGCGAAGCTGCCGAAAAACAGCCGACAAGTATCAGCGCCGCGGACACAGAACTGTCATCAGCGAACCAGCAGCCCCTTGCCAACCATAAGATTCTGATCCTCGACGACGACCGTCTGCAGCTGCAACTGCTCCAGGAGATGTTGCACCGCAAGGCCAATGACGACTGGCAGATATTTGCCTGTCAGCATGTTACCGAGGCTCTTACCATTCTGCACAACGAGCAGCCCGCCCTGATGCTGATGGATATAGAAATGCCAGAGATGAACGGAACGGAGATTATCCGCATGATCAATCACAGACACATGAAGGTGATTGCCATGACAGCCCACGACATCAGCATCAAGGAAGAACTGACGGAGGCTGGCTTCGACGACTGCCTGTTTAAGCCCTTCCGCCCTGAAGCCTTAGAGAGTTTGTTGGCTCCTGCTGCCCGAGAAGCAGCTACAGAAGAGCCTGCCGCTGAAGAAACAACTGCAGAAGAGCCTGCTGCCGATGTATCTGTCCGTGAAAGGCTGTCTTCACTTTTGATCTTTGCCGGAGGCGACAAGGAAGCAGAGATGGAGATTGTGAAAACTGTGACGGCAGAAATAGAAACTTACCGGGAATCGTTGAACAAGTATCTGCCTGCTGCCGAAAAGGAAAAAGAGGCACAGGAGAACAATACACAGGCGGTACAGGTGGAACTCAGCCAGGAGGACAAGCAGAATGTGGCAAGAATCGCCCACAAACTGCAACCCATAGCCCAGATGATGCAGGCGGAATGTCAACAGCAGCTGCAGGCTCTCTCGCCCGAGCACATCGGCGAACAGGAAGAAAAAAAAATCCGAGCATACATCCAGGCCGTCTTCGACGACTTAGGAAATATGCTCGGAGAGTTGAGAAATATTCTTTCTGAGTAATCGTTCTTACAGTTCCACATTGTCTATGTGGAATTTCATCAGTCCGGCAGGCACCTTCACCATGACCTCATCGCCGGCTTTCTTACCCAAGAGAGCCTGTGCGATGGGCGACTTGATAGAGATTTTTCCACTATGAAGGTCTGCCTCGTGAGGATTCACTATGGTGTAAGTCATGCTGCACTTATTGGCCACATTGGTAATCTTCACCTTGCTCAACAGTCCCACCTTGTCGCTTTGCAGTCGCGACTTGTCTATTACACGGGCATTCTCCAGAATCTTCTGCTTGAAACTGATTCTGCTCAACAGCTTGCCCTGCTCTCGCTTAGCAGCATGATACTCAAAGTTCTCGCTGAGGTCGCCCTTGTCGCGTGCCTCGGCTATGGCGTCACGCACAGCAGGCAGTTCCACCTTTACCATGTGTTGAAGTTCAGCCACGAGTTCATCGTAGCCTTCCTGAGACATATATTCCATAATGTTTTTTTCTTTTTGTTTTTTTCTTCGGCGTGCAAAGGTACGGAGAAATCATGAAAAAGCCAAGACTTTGCCCGAGTTTTACGCAAAAAGAAAGCCGTGCATAAATATTCACAAGCATACTGCACTTAACTACGAAAAAATTTTTTCTCAGTTAGGAAAAATTATTTCCCCAGTTGGGCAGATTCATTTTCCCAACTGAGAAGCCGTTTTTCGGCAATTCTTGTATGAATATACTTGCGCTGTAAGAACACGTCATTGCCCCGGATGATTTTGCAAGACAAGGGGAAGCATCACGCTCCCCAAACCTCCTCGGCGATTTCTCGCACAAGATCCAACTTGGCCCACTGCTCTGCCTCTGTCAGTTTGTTGCCTATCTCGCAAGAAGCAAAACCACACTGAGGACTCAGGCTGAGACGCTGGAGAGGAAGATACTTCGCCGCCTCATGAATGCGGGCTATGACTGTGGCCTTGTCCTCGAGCACAGGCGACTTGCTGGTTATCAGACCAAGAACCACCTTCTTGCCTTCAGCCACATACCGCAGAGGCTCGAAGCCACCCGAACGCTCATCGTCGTATTCAAGATAGAAGGTGTCGGCATCCTCGCGGGCAAAGAGATAAGGAGCCACAGCATCGTAGGCGCCCTTCGTGGCATAGCATGAATGATAGTTGCCACGGCACACGTGCGTGTTGACGGTCAGCCCCTCGGGCTTTCCCTCTATGGAGAGGTTGTTGACCTTCAGATATTGCAGGGCCTCGTGTTCCAGGGTAAAGCCCGTGCCTGCCATCGACTTCCAGAAATCGTCATCTACAATCATGCCCCAGGTACAGTCGTCCAACTGTACAGTTCGACAGCCTGCTGCATAGATCTCGTGGAAGAATGTGCGATAGGCCTTGGCAATGTCTTCTATCAGCTCTGTGGTGTTGGGATAAAACTGACGGGTGTTCTCGGCATTCTTTCCTCGGAACAGCTCTGCCAGAAACTGTGCCGGTGCCGGTACGGTCTGCTTGGCCTCTACGCCCTCCTCCTCAAACTGCTTCACAAACAAGAAATCTTTGATGAAGGGATGGTTCTCGCCTGTTATCTTTCCTGTAAGACGGAGGGAGCCTTTCGTGGTTTCCTCGCCATGAAACTGATAACCATGATCCAACTCTATGTGCTCTACGCCGCCAAATCCCCACATAAAATCGAGATGCCAATAGCTGCGACGAAACTCGCCATCTGTAATATAGCGCAATCCGTGCGCCTTCTGCTGTCTGACCACTTCTGTGATAAGCCGGTCTTCAATGTGACGAAGTTCTACTGCCGAAATCTGTCCCTCGGCAAACTTTACTCTGGCTTCCTTCAACTCTGCTGGGCGCAAATAGCTGCCCACTGCCTCAAAATGTTGATTTCTCACGTTGCTCATGTTTTTATTTCCCTTTCTTTAATATTATGTGTAATGATGACTGTCTGCATCCTGCCCCACTGTCGGCAGAAATGCTTCTTTTTCGGCTGCAAAGGTAGAAAGAAGAATTTTATCCGCCAAATATTCTTCATAATTCAGAAAAATATGCTAACTTTGCAGTTAGAATAATCGATACACAGAATATTATTCTGTAAAAAAAATGCACATTTAAAGAAGAACAGATTATGGCAACAGAAGAAAAACTCGACGACATAGACATCAAGATACTGAAGTTGCTGCAACAGAACTCCCGGCTCACCGTCAAGGAACTTGCAGCAAGAGTACACCTTTCTCCCTCGCCTACCTTTGAACGTCAGAAACGACTGGAACGGGAAGGATACATACAGCGATATGGAGCCATCGTCGACCATCACAAGATGGGGCACAACGTCATCGTGCTATGCAATATCCGACTGAAGCAGCACACTCACGACCTGATACAGCAATTCATGGACACCGTGCAGAACATAGACCAGATAACGGAATGCTACAACACCACGGGCGACTATGATTTTCAGATCAAAGTGTATGCACACGACATGAAAGACTATCAGGACTTCATGCTCAACACCCTCGGCAACATTGACTGCATAGGCAGTCTTCACAGTATCATCGTCATTGGCGAAATAAAAGACTCGCATTACATCCCGGCAAGCAGATTGTTGGCGAAGACACTCCTCCTTCTGTGCATCATGCTCTCTCCGCTGTTCTGTATGCCCTTGAAAGCACAGAACCCAGGCGAGACTGTCACAGAGCAAAGCATCAGCAAAAAGGGAGAAAAACATTACTTTTATGCCGTGCCCATTCCCGACAACATCTTCAGCATGATGAAGGGAAAAACATACAAGAAGAATTGTACTGTGCCAAGAAGCGAGCTGCGCTATCTGCGCTGCCTGCACACCGACAAGGAAGGCAGGAGCATTGTGGGAGAAATGGTGGTCAACAAAGCCATAGCTAACGATGTGCTCGACATTCTGTACAAACTCTACCGGGCAAAATATCCGATAGAACGAATGCGGCTCATCGACTATTGGAACGCAGACGACGAACGGGCCATGAGAGCCAACAACTCATCGTGCTTTAACTTCAGGTTTATCTCGCATACCCACACCGTATCAAAGCACGGCAGAGGAATGGCTGTAGACATCAACACCCTCTACAACCCCTACCACAAACGACTGAGAAATGGCAAAGAAGTAATAGAACCTGCCACAGCCCGTCCTTATCTCGACCGCAGTAAGAAACACGCATACATGATTCAAAGGGGTGACTTGTGCTATCGCCTTTTCAAAGAAAAAGGATTCAGATGGGGTGGCGACTGGAAGCACAGCAAAGACTATCAGCACTTCGAGAAATGACAAAAATTTACCCACGTACTCTGAATCAGAAATTCAACAGCACGTGGGTAAAAGCTTCAAACAAGATGCTTAGCTGTACCAAATAGAATTATATTCTCTACGATCATCTTCTTCGTTGTAGATGTTCTCATACTCCAGGTTCTTTGCCTCGAATGCTTCTAATGACTTTTTCATAATCCACCCTCCTATATGTTAAAGTTAATAATCTGCTTTGTGATTGCAAATATAGGAAAAAAAACAGAGTCACCTTGTCAATAATTCAGAAAAGTTGTGTATTTTTTTGCAGCATTGTAAAATGTATGAACATTCTCATTATAAAACCACAGCATGAAACTATCAAATACTTTCAACCGACTAAGATGGCGACACTGGTTGCTCCTGTCGTTGCTCGTCCTCGTTCTCGTCATTAAGTGGAGCCCATACTTAGGCTACATTTACACCTTATATATATACAGCACCATCGGGAGAATACTATCTTCCTTTTCGGGCATCTTCCCGTTTGCCATAGGCGACATCTTCATCGCCCTCAGCATCGCATGGGTCATTCTTTATCCTCTCTACGAGATTGTCCGCCGCAAACGACTTGCCCGCCGTTACGCCTTCCTGGCAGCTAAAGGGAACAGTTATCCCAAAACAAAGACGGTATGGGGAAGAGTGGCAGAATATCTGCTATGGATCTACGTATGGTTCTACATGGCCTGGGGACTCAACTACTCGCAGCCCAACATCTACCTGCGCACAGGCATGATGCCGGCCAAGGTAAGCGAGAAAGTATTCAGAGAGTTTGCCTATCGCTATGCCGACAGCCTCAACTCGCTGAGCGAGGAGCTAAGCATGATGAAAGTGAACGGCCTGGCTGCCGAAAGCTGTAGAAAACAGATGGAAACTGCCATTCTGAGGGAATACGACAAAATAGGGCGCAAAGAAGGCATCAACCCTTCCTTCAACCCTCATCCCCATGTCAAGACCATGGTGTTCACTCCCCTCAGTTCGATGGCGGGTGTCACAGGCAGCATGGCTCCTTTCTTCTGCGAGTTTACGCTGAATGGCGACATTCGCCCTCACGACTATCCTGCCATCTATGCACACGAATATGCACATTTCTTAGGAATAGCCAATGAGGGCGAAGCCAACTTCTACAGCTATATTGTCTGCACTTCATCAACCAACCAAGCAGTAAGGTTCAGCGGATATTACCACATCTTCTTCCATGTGCTCCACAATGTCTTCGATATCTTAGGCGAAAAGGAGGGAGAGAAATTTCTGAACCATATCCGGCCCGAGATCATCCGGCTGGCAAAGGACGACCGCCACTACTGGCTCAGCAAGCGAAGCAAGGTGCTTGATGCTGCACAAGACTTCGTCTTCGACCTTTACCTCAAGGGCAACAACGTCTCGGAAGGCAGGAAAAGCTATTCGGGTGTTGTCGCCCTGATACTGGCATGGGAAGAAAAACAGAAAAGTTAGGGGAAGCCAGAGAAGTTAGAGAGACAAAATGACCACGAATGACTATTTTTTGTTACTTTTGCACCACACTTCATGAGTGACGACAAAAAATCAAGACTGACTATAGAAGTATGATAGACCGCTGTTATATAGAAATAACCAACACGTGCAACCTGAACTGCCACTTCTGTCCGAAGCACAACAGAGCGAAGAGACAGCTCACGGCAGAAGAGTTCGACTTGCTCACCAGTAAGTTGAAAGGCAAAGTGTGTTTCCTCTACTTCCATCTCATGGGAGAGCCCCTGCTCCACCCTCTGCTGCCACAATTCATCACTCTGGCAAGAGAGCGTGGATTCAAGACCGTGCTTACCTCCAACGGCACCCTCCTGCATCGGGCCATGGAACTCTTAGACACGTTGCCCCATAAGATTCAACTCTCTGTTCACTCGCACGAGAGCAATGCACAAGGCAGACTGTCCGACTATATGGATGAGGTGATGCGCTTCTCCACTCAGGCAGCAGCCAAAGGCACCTGTATGGTGTTGCGCCTATGGAACCAAGGAGGCATGGGCCAAGAGAACGAAGAGGTGATGAGCCTCATCGAGAAGTACGTGCCTAAGCCCTGGAAAGAGCGTCCCGACGGATTCCGCCTCAGCGACAATCTCTACTTGGAGTTTGACAGAAAGTTCGAGTGGCCCAACTTCGACAACAAAGAAGAAGGACAGGAAACAGGCAACAGCGAGGAAGACAAGAGTAACATCAAGGGAAGAGAGGTGTTCTGCAAGGCGCTTATCAAGCAGATAGGTGTGCTGGCAGACGGAAGCCTCGTGCCCTGCTGCCTCGACCATAACGGCGATGTCGTGCTGGGCAACCTCTTTCATCAGTCGCTCGAAGATATTCTCTCCTCGCCAAGGACTACGGCATTGATAGAGGGTTTCAAACATCATCATGCCTCGGAAGCACTTTGCCGCGACTGCGAGTCGGCACTGGCACGAAACAGCTTCCGAGGCAAAGCAAGAAAACAGATATAAGACAAGAAACAGACATGAAAGAAGTATTAATCGTAAGCATAGGCAGCTTCTTTGGAGGCGGCCTGAGATATTGGATTTCCAAGATGGTGCAGTCGTGCAGCCTCATAGCTTTCCCCTTCGGCACCATGACAGTAAACGTGTTGGGCTGCTTCATCATCGGATTTCTCTCCGGCATTTCGTGGAATGGCGGCGGATGGATGAATCCCTCCACCAAGTTGCTGCTCACCACAGGCTTCTGCGGTGGCTTCACCACCTTCTCCACCTTCATGAACGAAGGTTCATCGCTGATGAAGGATGAGCAATATCTCTACATGATGCTCTATCTCTTCGGCAGCCTCATCCTTGGCCTCATCGCCGTGATGGCTGGACATCAGTTGGCAAAGTTTTTCTGAAAAAATGATTCTCTGCTTAATTTTTCCCCTACATTTATCTTATAACTCAGCACCCCTATTGAAAACTTTGAATAGAAAAGGCTCGAAATATGAAAACGGCTTCGTAAGCAGTTGAAGCCTATTGCATTATTCTGATAGAAACTATAAAAATATAGTTGACCACATTAAACTTTATTAATAATACACGTTGACTCACATTAACGTATCAACTCATGACAATATGGGTGAACTGAGTAGTTACAACTATTATAGTCGATGTAGCGAATGGTGACGATGAAAGAATGGTGAATGCGCTTGCACTTATCATCGTGGCAGATAGCCCCTTGTCGTTTTTTATTCATTTTATCCATCGTACTGAATAAAATCAGCACTTTTTTATTCAATACAATGGATAGAATGAATATTTTTTTGTATCTTTGTCTCGGTTTAATCAATTCATCTGAAGAGAAATGAGAACAATTATCAGTAACCAGAAAAAGGAACGGGATATTCTGCTTTCCCGTCCTTACCTTACACGTCATACCAAATATGATGAGGATGAACTGTTGGCAAGCAAGCAAATCAAGTTGATAACGGGTCCCAGAAGAACTGGCAAATCGACAGAGGCTTTGCTGATGCTGAAAGGCAGGAACTTTGCCTATCTGAATTTTGATGACGGCAAACTCCTGAGTGCATGGGACGATGATTTGGTTTGGGAAACATTACATGCCGTTTATCCCGACTTCGAGTATCTTCTGCTTGATGAGGTTCAAAATCTGGATGGTTGGCATTTATGGGTTTCCAAACTTTACCGCATGGGAATCAACATGGTTATTACGGGAAGCAACGCCAAATTGCTGAGTAGCGAAATGGCAACATTGCTCACAGGCAGATATATCCAAATAGAGATGCTACCTTTCAGTCTTTCTGAATTCTTTATCTGGAACCACAGAAATCTTTCGGAAGTATCAGAGATGAAAGACAGCGCATCAGACCTCTCGCTTATTGCAGACTATCTGCACCATGGTGGCTATCCAGAGACTGTAGCAGCAAGAAGCCTGACCCAAAACTATCTCTCCACACTCTTTGATTCCATCATTTGGAAAGACATTGCCAAGCGTCATAAAGTACGCAATGTAGAGGATTTGAACAACCTGGCCATGTATCTGGTTTCTAACTTCTGCAATCCATTCAGTGCCAACGAACTGGCAGAAACGCTTGGATTTTCAAGCGTAGCAACCACCAAGAAATTTATGGGATATTTAAGTGAACCCTATCTCTTGTATTATCTGCCACGTTATAACAACAAGTTGAAAGTGATGAAGAAAGCTCCACAAAAAGTATATGTGGTTGACAATGGTTTTGTAGAAGCCAAGGCTTTTAGTGTGAGTGAGAACTTAGGCAGGTTATTGGAGAATCAGGTTTTTATAGAGTTGGTTCGCAGGGGATATCATGCAGAAACATCACTTTTCTATTATCGCTCCCGTAATGACAAGGAGATTGATTTTGTTACAAGGCTGGGTGCTCATGTAGAAAGTCTTATACAAGTATGTTATGACCTCTCATCCGAACGAACGCTCAAGCGGGAGATAGATAGCATCATAGAATGTGCAGGGGAACTCAAATGCTCCAATCTAATCATTGTCACGATGAATGATGAAAGAATAATTGAGAAAAATGGTTATAAGGTCAAGATTTTGCCTATATATAAGTTTTAATGAGCTGCAACACTGTGGATACCGATTTGCTAACAAGGATTTTCTACCGATATGTTCTTAGTTCTTCTATCGGATAGCCACGCTTTTTTCTCCTAAAACACTTGCGAAACTTGAATCTTATAATATTTAAATAGGAGAAAAATTGGGCAAAGAAGCCCTTTTCTCCTCAAAAAACTATATATTTGCAAACAATTAAAACAATATCGCAAATGATATGAGAACAAAGGAGTCAGCATCCCGAGAAGCAGTTCCTGGTAACACCCATCGGTTGCGGCATTGCCAGCTTTGACCAGAGGGCATCGCCCCACTGTTCAAGGAGGCAAAGGTGATAAAAAACATCACCTCCCCGAGAGTTTCTGGGAGGTGATGGAGTAAATGTCAAAAAGTACATATCAATGTAGCGAATGTTTCGCAAGTTGAGTCAATTATTTCACGTACTTCTTTCCATCCTTGATATAGATGCCGCTTTCTGGCTCCTGACTCAACTTGCGACCTTGCAAGTCGTAGATGCCATGCAGAATATGTTCCTCTGCGGTATTCACATTCTCTATGCCAGTAGCATAACCTTCACCTATCACATAAATAGGCATAGTCTTAGCGTCGGAAGACAAAGGTTCATCTGCACCTCCAAAAGGACTCTCGCGTATAGTTACGTTCATATACCAACTTTGTGGCGCAGGCACATCATCGTCAGTTCGCAAGACCAGTCCACCATCTTTTATGATGTAATTGATAGCATCCTCCGAGTTAGACGCAAGGTTTTTATTGGCTTGATAAACACCATTAAAAACATATTTTCTTGTCATACTCATACAGTCGATAAATTTTTCCTTCGATGCAGAAAGTGTGACATCTGCCAACTCGATGGTCTTTTCTCCATCACTCTCACACATAATCAAGCTTGGATAGTTTGCTTTCGAGAAACCAGACTTCAACTTCTTTACGTTCAGTCGTGTAACAGTCTTATTGACCACTTCGATGTCCACTGGGGTTGCCACGTTTAAGCCATTGCTTGTCAACTGTTCAAGACTCATCCTAAATGGCACATAGAGCGATTGCCACTTGTAGGCATCAAATGTACGAATGTACTTGAAGTCAGCCACCTCTATATCTACTGGGCTATTATAAGCCTCGCCATCTGTGAGCGTCACTGCCTCGGCAGTGTACTTACCATCAGCGTAGGTCAGTTTCAGGTTGTTGCCAAGAATGCCACAGAAGTGCTGAATGTATTTTATGTTCTCATTGTTTGCATTGCAGTTGATACACACATCCCCATAGAGTCCATTGGCATCTGGGTGTCCAGCCATCTCAAATACGTGTGGAACAGCTCCATCCTCACCGAAAATGCTATTATCATTGGTATAAACATCAGTTATCTTGTCACATTCCTTACCATGATATACAGTATTGTCACCAGTAGATTTCAACACAGGATAAGCATCACCATTCTCACCAAGTTTCTGATACCAAGCCAAATCGCCAGAAGTTTTATTGTCATTTAACGCCAATGCCACCTCGCCACTCTTTATCTGCTGTTTGGTGAATGCCTTGACCACGTTCGCTTCTTCCTTTCCGTCTTCGAAAGTCAGACTTCCTGTACCAACTATTTTGATGTTCTCAGATGAGTTGTTCAGCAAAGCCTCCTTGTTGTAAGCTACAATGCCCTTTGCGGTTAGTGTACCACCTACATAACCTATAATGATTCCTGAAGAGCCATTTGTATTCGTCACATCTCCATAACTGAACACATTCTGGATACTGCTGTTTTTCAATGTACTTCCTGCTATGCCACCGGCATGCCAACCTGTACTTGTAATCTTGCCATAGTTGGCGCAATCTTCGATACATGTTCCATAAGCATAACCTATGATTCCACCAATATATTGATTTCTACCGTTTTCAACGGTTCCGTAATTGGTACAGCGCTTGATGTTTCTCTCAAAGCTATCACCTGCAATTCCGCCAACACTTCCTGTACCCTTCACGCTGGAGCGATTCTCGCAGTTTTCGAGATTTATTTTGGCTATTCCAACGATACCGCCAGTATCTTCTTGTCCTATAACAGTACAATTGTTTGTGGTTTTAATGCCCTTTATATGTGCTGGAGAATCTCCGTATGCTTTTCCTGCCAAGATACCAGTGTAATCTGTCTTCGTGTTTGTTGTGCTCACATTCTCCACCTTGGCATAGTCAAAGATAAGGTCTTGGATAGTCGCACCGTCAGTAAAGCCGAAAAGCCCCACATAGTTTTGTGCTGTCTTGATGTAGAGATTGGAGATGGTATGTGCCTGACCGTCCATATTTCCCTTCCACCGATTATTGTCATTGCCTATTGGAAGCCAACTCAAGAGTTCCTTGCCGTCTTCAGCCGCATGGCAATAGTTCTTGAGGTCGATATCCGCAGTCAGCTTGGCTGATGCCGAAGGGTGAGTAGTTCCAGCTGTTTCGCCATCGTCCACGATAGTTCCGTTCACATAGTCGCGGAACCAAGCCAAGTGGCAAGGTTTGGATATCAGGTACACCCCACTTTCCTGTGAAGGCTTTACAGCCACATAATGCTGGCACTGATTGCAATAGCCATCTTCATCGTTTTTATGTCCAAGGGCAGGCTTCTCTGCGATTGTTACATCAGTCAATTCTTCTGTCAATTGGCTGTCGGAATATGTCCTAAGGCAGTCCTGACATTGCCAATATTCCTTGGTTGCCGCCTCTGTACAAGTAGCGTTTGTTGCAACGTGGTGATTTATTGTCTGTCCGTGTTGATACTTGATTGCGGAACTGGTAGTATTGTTGGTGAAACTACCTGAGATTATCTCGTACGTCATACAATTTACAAGTGAATTATCTGAATAAACTGTATGTTCCGAACCAATGACGGGATAACTGTCTCCATCATTAGCCAGATTTTGTCCCCATTTCGCTTCGCTCGAAGCGTTTTGCTGGAGCAGATAGGCAACAACACCGCTTTTCAGTTGGGTTTCTGTAAATCCTGTTGCGTTATCTTCTGAGAGATTGTCGCTTCCGAAGGCTTTTACAGTTTGCTCTTGGCTGTTTACGGTCAGCTTTGCGCCACTATAGTATGCCACCATGCCTTCAGTGACCCCTTTGCTGGAATAACCGCATACCATGCCTCCACGTTTAGTATTATTTGTAGCTGACACATTGCCATAGCAGAACACGTTCTGCATCTTGCCTTTGGATACATAACCTGCCATGCCGCCGACATTATTGGTTCCTTCTATATTTCCATAGTTGGCGCAGTCTTGGATCGTTCCGCTACTGTAATAGCCAACCAAGCCACCGACAGTATTACTTGTTGCCGTTACATTTCCATAGTTGGCACAGGCGGTCATAGAATTACCAGTTCTACTGTAGTAGCCAAAAAGACCGCCAACATCTTCTTTTCCTTGTACCGTGGCGTAGTTCACGCAGTTGCTTGCGTTGCCATCAAGTGAACCTGCAATACCGCCAGTGTAATTACCTCCTTTTATCTGGCAAGTATTTGATATTTTGATATTTTGAAGGGTGCTTCGCCAAAATGCATTACCAACCAAAACTCCTGCGTAACTGTTCGTATTTGTCACATTCGCATACTCAAAGGTTAGGTTCTTGATTGTACCTTCATAGGTATAACCGAAAAGTCCCATATATTTTTGTTCTGCATTGATATAAAGGTTGGTGATGGTCTTCCCATTTCCGTCGAAAGTGCCTTGGTATGGTTTATTAGAATTTCCAATAGGCACCCAACTCTGTTCGTCTATCTTTTTAGAGGCATCAGCCGCATGACAGAAGTTCTTTAGGTCTATGACCTCAACATTATCTGCAATCTTAGCGCAGATTTTTTTATTTCCGCCATTCACCTGATCGCGGAACCACGCCAACTCCTCAGCTTTGGTGATGATGTAAGGATTGCCTACTTTGCCATCACCTTTGGAAGGCTGCGTTTGTGCCCATGCCCCCCCATAAGGCATGAGGATAGCCATCACGAGCAGCAGCATCGTGAATAGCCTGTTTCTTTGTTTTTTGTTATTCATATCTGTAAATTATTATTATTATACTTTCTTACATATTTTCTCTCATTGCCATCAGATATACTGTAAATCCCAGGATGATGACGAAAGTCAATCCGAGAAACAGATAGATATAATATCTCCCCCTCTTGATGAAATCACAGAAGCTGTAGCGAGCCTTGTAGTTTTCATCAAGATATATCCTGTAGTCTTGAACCATGGCATAGCTCATGACTATGGCGAACAACAGAAGAAACAATGCCACAATGAAAATAGCCTGTTCCTCTTTCGTGAGAGTCTCTATCATATTTCCCATGGCGCAAAAATAGTGTTTTTCTTCGGAAAAAGGTGTCCACTTCCCCCACTTAGGTGTCTACTTCCTACAAAATAGGTGTCTACTTAGTGGGGGAAGTAGACACCTAAGGCGTGATTTTATTGTATTTTTGCTCTCCAGACTGTTGGGGAGCAACCTTCTTTCTCTTTGAATATGCGATAGAGATAGGAGCGTGAAGAGAAGCCACATTCGGCAGATGAGCCAGAATTTTACACATTTAATCCTGACAAATCCATCTTATAGGTTATATTCTGAACAGAATCTTTTTCCAGAAACATCAGCATGTAAATCGGAACATAAGTCACCTTTCCTTTTGTCTCTACATTTCCATTACAAAGTACCAAACCATGAGGAATTTTGTATTCTGTTGATGCCATTACATTCGAAAGCGCATTATGACGGTCATAATCCTTACCAGACTTCACCTCTATTGGCAAAACCTGTCCTTTGTACTCCACCACAAAATCCAACTCTCCCAAGCGCTTATTGTTAAAGTAATAGAGGTCAAAGCCATGAGCTTTCAACTCCTGAGCAACCACATTCTCATAGATGGCGCCAAAATTGATAAACTGTTCATCGTTTAAAAGACGCAACTGAATGCCATCAGCAAACTGACTGATCAGCAACCCCACATCATTTTGGAATAATTTGAAAAGGTTTCTTGTCTTAGCCAGCAACAATGGTAATTTAGGTTCCTCTACATTGTAAGTAGGAAGAGCCACACCAGCATCCCGAAGCCAAAGAAAGCTATTTTCATAATTAGCAAATCTAGCTTGCTGATTCAAACTTTTAAGAATAAAACGCTTGTTTTTAGCATTCAATTCAGAAGGAATCAATTGGAATATTTCCTGGATATACAACTTTTGATTGTTGTCATCCATCTTATATTTCATGATATCACGCTGATACTCCAAAAGAATACTCTTCTGTACATCAATCACACGCTGTAAATTATTGCTATCCAAATAGGTCTGAACAGCTTGCGGCATTCCTCCTATTATCAAATACAAGCGAAAAGCTCTCATCAATTCATGATGTACAAAATCATCTACAGGCGTCTTTTCTTCCCAGTTTTTACGGATAACATCCAAAACATCTGCAGATAAACCTATAGCAGAATAGAACTCCTGCAAATCAAGTGGAAACATTTCCTTAACATCTAAATAGCCAACAGGTTCAGAACGCAAATTATTCAATTCGATACCCAGCAAAGAACCACTTAAGGCATAGCGATAACTCCCTTCATCAACCAGAAATTTGATGAGGGTTACTACTTCAGGATAAACCTGCACTTCATCAAAAAAGATGAGAGTCTTTCCTTTAACAAGAGGCTTATGCACGAAAGCCGTCAGACGAAACAGCATATCCTTTACATCTTTGGCTCCAGTGAAGATGCCAATAGCCTCAGGAGAAGTTATGAAATTGATCTCAACAAAATCATCAAAGATTCGCTGAGCGGCCTGTCTTATTGAGTAAGTCTTACCTATCTGTCGAGCTCCCGTAAGCAACAATGCTTTATGCGTTGCTTGAAAGAAATTATCTAAATATTTATCTATCTTTCTGTTAATCATACACTTGCACTGTTAAATTACATTTTTCCAAGGTAAAAACAGCCTATTTTATACATTTTTCCAATCTTTTTTCAGGCTATTTCTTACATTTTTCCAATCTTTTGGATAATGCAAAGATAAACAAATTATCTGATAGTACTATCATTTATTAAGATATTTAAACCTTTTTATATGGCAGAGTAACTACTCAGCACCCCTATAGAAAACTTCTCGTTAATAAAGCATAAACTTGA
>ENA-OPNP01000030-OPNP01000030.1-human-gut-metagenome-genome-assembly--contig:-NODE-30-length-57035-cov-27.881397_pt1 | contig 57035 bp, 46 predicted proteins | sample MGYA00241539_ERZ501775 | MGnify/ENA primary metagenome ERZ501775 (study PRJEB25962, sample SAMEA2042651) | human gut metagenome | biome: human gut; feature: human-associated habitat; material: faeces... | reverse complement strand
ATAGAAGAATGATACATTTTGAAATATCTTACAAGAAGTATCATAGAAGTATCATAAATCTGATAGAAGTATCATAAATAACGTCATCTAAATATCACAAAATCGTCATAAGGCATTATGCATAAAAGCAAAGCCGCCGACCTACAAGGAGTGCCCAAGAATCGCCAGACTTTTGGGCACTCTGTGCACACCGCATGGGCAATAAATGCCCGACGCTTGTTCAGCTGATGCCCATCGCTTGGTCTGTCGATGCCCATCGCTTGGTCCCTGAGTGCCCACTTTACGAGCAAGACTGTCCACCTGATGGTCTCTGACAGAACGGCTTATGTGATTTTATTCCTCATCCAGCTTGTCAATCTTTTCTCTTATTCATAGTTTGTATTGACATTCTTTACATACTGGAAGAGTAGGTGCTAAAGTTTTTTATAAAACAGGAATAGAAGACACTTCTTTTTTAGTCTTTTAAATCGACTCAAAGCCGAATTTAATGATGTTTCTTGCGATTTATGATACTTTTATGAGACTTCCTGTAAAATAAACGAAAAAGTATCATTCTCGTATAATACAGTATATCAGATGTTTATAAGAATATCGTACTAAATAATGATACTATGATACATTTTCCGCAAAAAAAACACTTATGCGCATGCAATTATTTTCGAGACCACTAATGTCTACGAAAATCCGTTAACATTTGCTTAAACACCTTGTAGATAAAGAGGTTTTCATACAAAAGGCACTCGGAGGTTTTGAAATTGCTATCTTTCCTCTATAAAACAAAAATGAATATCTCCGCAAAAGGTAACTAAACATCAGTATAATATCGGTTTCGAACTGCCTTCCAACATCAGTTTCCCTCAGAAATACGAGAAGGGAATCATCGTGTACGGAAGTCCTTATACGGGCATCAACATCAGCTTCGGAACCGTCCATTGCATCGCTTCGCCAGAAAACCCATACTACAATGCCGAGCGTGCAGCAGAGGACAGTTTCAATATCATCTCCGGCAACGGTCTTCCTTTCCCTTACGAGATTGTTTGCAAGCTGATAGAAAAAGGAATGCTTCCTGATGCCAACATCTTCACCAGCCGATATGTGAAGGAAAAGAGGGTCTGAAGATTACTCAGGTCAATATCCAGTTCCTTGCCGATTACTATCTGCTGGGCAGAAAGGACAAAGACCTTTCGCCTAAGGAGTTGTGGTAATCTTTCGATATAGGACATAAAGAGAGCGGAAAACAAACTGTTAACTGTTGACACTGTTAACCTCGTTTGCTTTCCGCTCTTTTTTATTTTAGTAATTTCTCAGTTAGTAATTCAAAAAACACTAACTTGGAAAAGCAACTCTCATCAGAAAAGGTCGTATTTATTCTATCTTGAACAAATCGTCCAATACAACACTTGCTTGCACAGAATATTGATTAATGCCAGGCGCAACACCTTGGGTTGTGACAAGCACCAGATGCACCGCTTTCTTTGTTTTGCTTACTTGTTGGAAGACAGCACGCTTCCGAGTCATCTCCTGCGCATATTGCGAAGAAATGGAATATTCGGCATCAGAATACTTCATCTCGCAAAGGTCGATGATGCCATCGTTTCGGTCTATCAGCATATCTATTTGTACCCCTCCATATCCTTTCTCTTCATTCGGCTGGCATCGCCAGGAATAAACACCTGTAAGCACGCCACTGATACCTAATTTCATCTTTATCTGTTCCACATGCGCAAAGCATACTCTTTCGAAGGCCAAACCACACCATGTATTGTACTTCGGCATCCCATGAATAGCCAGCCAATAGTTCGCCATATTCTGGTTTCCCTTCACAAACTCAAAATAGAACAAGGTAAAAGGGTCTATCAGTTGATACAAGGCATCCTTCGTCTTCTTTCCCAAGGCATTGTACTTGCGGATGAAGCCACACCACTCTAGGTCTCCGAGGAGGGAAGAAAAGAAACCACTAGATTCCACTTTTAGAACAGCCGCTAAAGTTTCTCGTGTCAATCCCATCTTCTTATCTGCCAAAGCTGTAACTATATTAATATAAGGTTGAGGACTAGAAAACAAAGAGGCATAAAGCATCTGAAACTCATCATGCAAGTCGCCATCAGATAAAAACACCAAACGGTCTATTTCCTGCGCCACACTTTGTCCTGGTTGCAAAAGACTCCAATAATACGGCACACCACCAAACACCATATAAGTTTCCAAGACCTGCATTCGGCTTAAAGCTAAATGCTGAGCCTCAGCCATCTTTTCACATAGTCCTAAGTTAAATGGTTGCAAAGCTATACGATGTGACAACCGATTATGAAGTCCACCTTTATTCTTCAATATCTTCTTAACCATCCAAGCCGTGGCACTTCCGCACACAACAAATACGATGTCCTTGCGAGCCGATGCCCAACCATTCCAAAAAGCCTCCAACTCAGAAAGCAGACCACTTCTCGGTGAATCCATCCAAGGCAACTCATCGAAAAATATCACTTTCTTACCTTCTGGCAATCCATCTATATACCTCTCCAGTTCGAAGAAAGCATCTATCCAACTACCTAACTGTGGCACGTTTTTTAATCCGTGGCTCATCAGAGTTTTTCTAAATCGAGCCAATTGCTTACGAGGAGTTGTATTAGCAGCACCTGTAAACTGGAAGGCAAAACGATAGTTGTAAGCCTCTCTTATCAAGAAAGTCTTACCCACACGTCTTCTACCATACACTGCGATAAACTGAGAATACTCAGAATGAAGCGCATCTATCAGTATTTGCTTTTCTTTTTCACGTCCTATCAACATATTCTTTCTACTTTTTGAATCACACAAAAACGACCTTACGACCTTTTCATGTGCAAAGATAATAAAAAATGTACTTATCGCTTCCAAATCTCGTTTTTTTTTGAAGTTTTGGAAGCAACTAAGATAAAAAGGACATATAAAAGGGCACGATTGCTCGTGCCCTAGCGAAATTTTCTTGAAACCATCACATTATGGCTTTACCTTTTTACTTTGTCTCTTTTCCTCTAATTCTCTACAAAGACAATTATAAATTTGTTCATACCATGCAATATCTGTTAATGGAATATTATTCTCTACAGTTGTCCATTTGCGTCCAGGATGCAAAATATTCTGATAATAAAAGCAAAATCTATAAGTGTTACCTTGATGGTAAAAAGAATTTGACGATTCTGCATTTCCTGTAGATTTAACATAGCTGATACCGACAAGACCTGCTCGTAGTAAACCTAAAAGACCAGTTCTATGCTCAGGATTAAAGAAATACGTTCCAACAACTATATCTCCCTCGTTTTTCTCCTCTGTACCCAATAGAGACAACAATCTCAGAATGGCTCTAGCATAGACTTCGCCAAAAATTGCTATTCCACTCGTTATACTCGATGGTTTCAGTTCATCAATTGCCAAAAGTTGCTTAAATATAAATTCATTATCCATCTCCATTATTTTTTGAATGTTATAACATGAATATCTTTAGCGAAACTATTGAACAAAAACTTTCTTCACACTACCATCGCTGTATTTCACGATATTCAAGCCCTTGGATGGAGCAGACAATCGCTGACCATTTACAGAATAGCGAGAGAGTTCCTTGGCATCATTTGAGGTTGTAACCTTATCAATGCCAGTCGCATCAAACTCTACTATCTTCTCGAAATAGCCGAATTCGGAGAGCCAATAATCATCATATGTTCCTTTTGGAACGTAAACCTTACAATTCTTAGCATCACAACCATCAAACATGTTGGCTCCCAGCTTTGGCATTTTTTCTGCATATACATAAATAGAAGTCAAACCACTGCAATTATAAAAAGCATGCCCACCTATCGAAGTAACGCCTGAATGGATGCTCAAACTTGTCAAGCCACTGCAACCAGAAAAAGCGCCACCACCAATTGAGGTGACACTGGAAGGAATTGTTATACCTGTCAAGCCTTTACAACCATAAAAAGCGTCATCGCCAATAGAGGTGACGCTAGTAGGTATTACTATGTCCGTCAAACTAGTACAATGGTCAAAAGTCATCCATTCAATCGAAACAACACCAAAGGGTATCATAATACTAGTCAAGCTAGTACAATTAGAAAAGGCTACTTTTCCTATTGAAGTTACACTGGCAGGAATTGCTATGTCCGTCAATTTACTGCACTCCTGAAAAGCCCGTTCTCCAATTTTCGTTATGTCTTTTGGTAATATAAGACTGACCAAACTAGTACATCCATAAAAAGCATAAGCACCAAGTACATCTTTACTTGTATATGCTAACTCTCCATTCCACCAACCACTAAAATAGTTCTCACCTCCACTAACGATTTTTGCATCCGACAAATCCAATGTCGCCAACTTTCCTTCGCTCTCATAAGGTCTACCTTCATAATTACCACCAGCCATATCACGAATTAACAGCCAATCTGTTCCGTTTAGCTCACCTACAATCTTCAGATTCGTAATCTTATATTTCTTAGTACTTCCGATCTTATCTGGCAACGTACCAGCCTTATCCAACTTGACCGTTACTTGCTTAGTAATCAATTCATCATCAGCCGCTTGAATCGACAAACAACAAAACAACATAAATACTGTTGTCAAAAATAGAGTTTTCAATGTAAATAAATTCTTCATATTCTAAAAATTAATTATTCTAGTTATTCAAAACATTCCATCCAAAAGGGCCATCGCCTTTATCTGAAAGATAGCAAATAGTTCTCACTGTATCATAGACAGAATCAACACGCGCAACGAAAGAGGTTAAGGCTGCCTCTCCTAACTTCCCTTCAAACAGTTTAATCAACTCATCACCACATTTTTCATTGGCTACACCATCATCTCCTTCCAAAAGCGCAGCTAAAATATAATCAACTATTGCTGCATGAATCTTAGCATCATCCAATGGACACACTGTTGCATCAACCTGTTGGTTGATGACATCCTGTAAATGTTTCTTTGCTTGTTCTAATGTACTCATATTTAGTCCTTTCTTGCTCACTTCTGAAATCCCATAGAAACAAGCATAAATTAAACGGAAAGCGTGGGATCTCCTCGTTACTCGTCCCACTGATTGAGGCCTTCGCATTGCCCAGGATTGTTGAACGAGCAACATCGAAGCCCACGCCGATATGTGTACACTTTCCCCTATACGGATATAAGACTTATCACTTGACGCAATAAGCCATACCAGTAAAGGGATGTGGCTAAAACACATCCCGAGGGCATCTACCGTTGCATTGCTCATGACAATCCTTGAAGTTTGCGAAGTTTCAATCAGCCAAGAACAAAGCGCCAAGTAAACGCTCTATATTATGTCACGATACCTACCCATCCCAATACCACATCTCAACCATCGCTATGAATCACAGCAAAAGTCTCGACATCGGCGTGAGCTGAATTGGTATCTGCATGCAAAAGTAATGAAAATAATTGGAAAGTCGTATCATTTCCGATTATTTTTTTCAAGAAACATAAAGGTTCTGTTGTGTGAAGGCACACAAACAACCACAAAAGCCCTTTATCTATTCTACTTTGAACAAATCATCCAGCACCACCTCGTTCTGGATGTTTTGCCAACCAGCATTATGCTCTACACCATACGAAGTTATCATCGAAAGATGGAGGGTCTTCTTCGTTCCTGTCGCCTGCTTAAACAACTCCCTGCGCTTGATTAACCAAGCCGCATAATCGGGAGTGATGGAATAAGGATGATTCACGAATTTCATCTCACAGAGATTGATGGTCTTGTCTCCCCTATCTATTATCAAGTCAATCTGTGCCCCAGGTTGCTTATTGCCCTCTGCATCCGTAAAAGCACGGCACGACCACGTGCAGATGTTCGACAGAATGCCACCAATTCCCAACTTCCTCTTGATTTGAGGAATATGATGCAGACAAACCTGCTCGAAAGCATAGCCCTCCCAACTGGAAATATCCATCTGCCGATGGCTCCAATAATGCTCGTCTTCACCATGATAGTTCTTCACATACTTCAGATAGAAGAGCGAATACAGGTCAGTCAACTGATACATAAAGTCCCTATCCGTCTTGCCAAAAGCCGAATACTTGCGGATGAAATCGCAGTTGCATAAGTCGGAGAGCACGGTAGACACATACCCGGAATCCTCCACCTTCAGCTCCTCTATCAACTCAGGGCGAGTCATTCCCTTCAGTTTCTTAGCCAAAGTCTCCACCACCCTTCTATAGAGCGTGGATTCCTTGAAGAGCGATTTAAAGAGAAAACCATATTCGCTTCTCAAAGGGGCACTGGATGAGAAGAAGAGTTCATCGATATTCTGAGCCACGCTCAGCGACCGATTCAGCATATTGAGATAAAAAGGTGTTCCACCTATCGCCATATACAACTCGGCTATCTGGAAGCGCTCCATTTGAAAACCTCTGGAGACAAGAAACTCCTCCGTCTCGCCCAGATTGAAAGGACGCAGGTAGATGGAGCGAGTCACACGATTGTGCAAACCGCCCTTGTTGCCCAGCAAAGTATTCGTCATCCAGGTGGTTGCCGAACCACAAACTATCAGTTTCAGATTGTCCTGCTTCGAAGCCCACTCGTTCCAGAACAGTTCGAAAGCTTTGAGAAAGCGAGAATAGCGGGTGTCCAGCCAAGGCATTTCATCAAAGAACAAGAGTACTGACTTTTTCTCTTTTAATGTCTCCAGATACTTGCGAAGCATAAACAGAGCCTCCATCCAGTCTTTTGGAGTTTTCTGCTCCTTATGAGAATAAAACTCCAGCTGATGGGCAAAGTTAGTCAGTTGTTCCTTACGAGTACCCTCATAGATACCCGTCATATAAAAGTCGTACTTATCGCCAAAGAACTTATCGATAAGATAGGTCTTACCGATACGTCTTCTGCCATAAACAGCTACGAACTCCGCCCTAGGAGATTCGTATATTTCTTGCAGCAAAGCGATTTCTCGCTGTCTGCCAATGATTTTACCGATATCACTCATATTCTTTGCTTATTAACTTGTCGGTGCAAATTTACGATTTTTCCATGAAACCCACAAGATAAAAAGTAAAAAGTTTACTACGCTAACGCCATTTTTATCGGGGTTAACGTAGTAAACTTTTGGTTTTGTTTGCTGTCCGTTACTGAACTGCGACTTTCTTCACACTACCATCACTATACTTCACAATGTTCAAGCCCTTGGTTGGAGATGACAACCGCTGACCATTTACGGAATAGCGAGAGACTTCCTTGACATCGGCAGAGATGTTTACCTTGTCTATAGCTGTTGCATCGAACTCAACAACATTCTCCCATTTACGAAGTTTTTCACAATAATCATCACTGGTTCCTTTAGGCACATAAACTTTAGTCCAACGAGGAATGATCAATGCCCAACTATCACCAAGATTTGGTGCTTTTTCTCCATAAAAATAAACAGTATTCAAATGTTCTGTAGCACCCCAAAAGGCGTGTCTATCAATACCTTTTAGAATAGATGGAAACTTTATACTCAAAAGATCATTACAGCCTTCAAAAGCAGACCAATCAATATACTCTACCCTTCAGGAATACTTAAATTTTCCAAAGCGCTGCAACCATAAAATGTTCGATCTTCAATTTCCGTAATTCCACTCGATATGTTTACTTTTTTCAAACTAGTACAAAGGGGAAAAGGAAAAAAGACCCCAAGGCTTATCCCTTAGGGTCTTTATTATTTTCTGCCCCTATAGGGGGCATATTGTTTCGTCAATTACGCGTTGGCTGCTACTGAAATCCAGTCGAAGACGAATGAGCAGATACCGAAAGCCACGATGCCAACTGTACAGATGGCAAGAGCCAACTTGGTAGAGCAAGCGCTCTGGAAGGTTGGCAGCGGACTGTCGCTGTGCTTGATGAACATCGCCTTCACGATGAGCAAGTAGTAGTACAAGCTGATGACTGTGTTGACCAAAGCGATGAATACTACGCCATAAGCCCATGCTCCGAGTGTGGTGTGGATATCGGCACCATGAACGGCTGCCATAAACACGAAGAACTTGGAGAACATACCGGCGAATGGAGGAATACCGCCCAATGAGAACAACGCCAAAGTCATGAGGAAAGCCAAACGTGGGTTGGTCTTATAGAAACCATTGTAGCTGTCCATCTGCACTGTACCGCCATTGTGCTCCTCAACAGAAGAGATGATGGCAAACACACTCAGGTTGGCTACTACGTAAATGAGAACATAGTAAGTCAGCGAGGTGATGCTCAAGGTTGAGTTGCCGATGACTGCCAACATGATGTAACCTGCCTGAGAGATTGAAGAGAATGCCATGAAACGCTTCAAGTCACTCTGACGGATGGCGAACAGGTTGGCGATAGTGATAGAGAGTACAATCACGATGTAGAGCAATACGGTCCAGTACTCTACCATTGGCTGGAACACCTTCATGAGGATAGCACAGAGTGTGAACGCAGCAGCACCCTTGGAAACTACCGACAGATAACCTGTCACAGTAGTAGGAGCGCCCTGGTAAGAATCGGCTGTCCAGAAGTGGAAAGGAACCAAGGAGATCTTGAATCCCAAGCCACTGAAGAAGAATACCATACCGGCAATGGTCAATGGAGAGGCAGAGATGTTCTGAGCCACGTCGTCGAAGTACAATGTGCCACAGGCAGCATAAAGCAGAGAGATACCGTAAATCATCACACCGCTTGAGAATGTAGCGGTAAGGATGAACTTGGCACCTGCCTCAGCAGAGTTGTGACGATACTTGTCGAAGGCAACCAAGCAAGCCATTGGCACGGATGCCATCTCAAGACCGAGGAAGAACAGGAGGAAGTGGTTGGCACTAACCATCATGTTCATACCCAACAGAGTAGAGAGAACCAACATATAGAACTCGCCCTCCTTGAAGGCAGTGTCCTTACGGCTCAACCACTCCTTGGCCTGTATCAGGACTATCAGTGTACCAAGCGCCAACACGGTCTTGAGAACACCAGCGGCAGGACCAGAAGTGTACATTCCACCAAAGGCAGATGTGGCTTCTGTAGGGAAGATATTAATGGCAATGTGAGCCACCATCAAGAGACATACCAGAGGATTGAACCACTTACGGTCTGCGCTCTTGGAACTGCAGAAGTCAGCAATGAAAGTGATCAACAGGACTGCCATCAAGGTAGCCTCTGGAATCATATTTAAAAATTGACTGTAATTCATTTCTTCTGATATTTATTACATGATTACACTAAAGATAGGACCTACAGCGTCCATGATGATCTCCTCTGCCCAGAGAGGGAACATACCAAGACCTGCCACACAGGCAATCAAACCTGCTACAGCGATACGCTCGTCCCAGGTTGCATCGTGAAGCTTCTCCAACTTGGCGTTAGGAACCTTCTGATACAGAATCTTACCCACACAACGCAAGATGTAAACCGCTGTCACTACGATGGAGGTACAAGCGATGATGGTACATACACGATGGAACATATCTGCATTCTGGAATGAACCTACGAAGATGGTCATCTCGGCTACGAAACCAGAGAAACCAGGCAAACCGAGGTTGGCCAAACCAGCTACCGCATAACCTACTGAGAGGAATGGGATAATCTTCATCAAACCACCCAGGTAGCGAACGTCACGTGTACCAGCCTGATGATAAATCATACCGATAACGGCGAAGAAGAGAGCGGTCATCAAACCGTGAGACAACATCTGGAGGATAGCACCTGTAGCTGCTGTCTGAGTCATCATACAGAGAGCGAAGAGCACCATACCACAGTGAGAAACTGAAGAATAGGCATTGATGTACTTCAAGTCGGTCTGTACACATGCTGACAAAGCACCATATACGATAGAGATAGTAGTCAGTACGAGGAATACCTTGATCCAGAATCCGTGAGTAGCAGCTGGCAAGAGGAACATGGCGATACGGAAGCAACCGTAACCACCGAGTTTCATCAATACACCGGCATGCAACATAGACACAGCTGTTGGCGCACTGGCGTGACCATCAGGAGACCATGTGTGGAATGGGAACAAAGCTCCAAGAATACCGAAACCGATGAAGAGCAATGGGAAGAACACATTCTGTACGCTCTCAGGGATGGCATGAGCACCATTGGTGTGGTGAGCGATGTCGAGGATTTCGAATGTCTGGGCACCACTGTAGAAGTAAATACCCAAGATACCGATAACCAAGAGGGCTGAACCACCCATCAACATCAAGGTAAGTTTCATGGCAGAATACTCCTTCGCACCACTACCCCATACACCGATGAGGAGATACATAGGAATCAGCGCCACCTCGTAGAACATGAACATGGTGAACATGTCGATAGAGATGAAGAAGCCATAAACACCAGTGCTCAAGAGTGTGAACCAGAGGAAGTACTCCTTCTTCATAGGCTCCATCTGCCAAGAAGCAAATGTACCGGTGAACACGATGATGGAAGTCAGAAGAATCATCACTACTGAGATACCATCCACACCGAGTGAATAGTTGATGTGCAATGGCTCAAACCATGGCACACAGTAGGTGAAGAGCATAGGAGCTTGGTCGGCTGGCATTGTCTCACGAGCTTCGAGAAATGCAAACACCAAATAGATGGAGAGGGCGAGCAGCACGCTGGCACCTGCCACCATCACACCACGAACCTGCTTGTCGTTGCGTGCCAACCAGAGGCCGAGCAACATCAGGAGTGGTACTATGACGAATATACTTAAATTCATTTCTTTTCTATTTACTTAATTGTGAGACATTCATTAAAGAAGCGCGAGCAGACACAAGGTGAGAGCCACTGTACCTGTGAGGAACCAGATGGCATAGCTGCGCACGTCGCCACTCTGCCATGGACGGATGGTCTCGCCTGCCTCCTGTGCACCCCAAGCCATGAAGTTGAAAGTGCCATCGATGACATGACGGTCGAACCAAGCGATAGGCTTAGAGAAGAGACCGAACACAATCTTGTGGGTGAAGAACTGCCAAGCATCGTCGATATAAAAACGATTCAAGGCTGCCTTGTGCAACTTAGGCATCTTCTTGGCCAAGGTGTCGGCCAATGGTGTCTTCTTAGGTGCATACATATAGGTGGCGAGCGCGATGCCGATAACGGCTACAACGATAGAGGTGCAAGCCACCTGTGTATCGATGTGGATATCGTAGCTCTGACCTGTAGCAGAAACGAAGTGACCGAATGGAATCAAACCACAGACACAAGAGATTGCTGCAAGGAACACCAATGGACCCCACATCACGAAAGGAACCTCCTGTGGCTTACGACGGTTCTCTGGATCCAACTCATAGTAGCTCTGTCCCCAGAAGATGACGTAGTAGAGACGGAACATATAGAAAGCTGTCATACCAGCCACCAATGTCATGAAATAACCCATGAATGGTGAGAACTGGAAACAAGCAGTGATGATCTCGTCCTTAGAGAAGAAACCTGCGAATGGAGGAATACCTGCAATCGCCAAGCAACCGATCAAGAAGCAGATGTTGGTGATAGGCATGTACTTGTGCAAACCGCCCATGTACTCCTTGAAGTTGCTGCCGATGATGACGATGATGGCACCAGAGCAGAGGAACAGCAAGGCCTTGAACATAGCGTGAGTAAACAAGTGGAAGATACCAGCCATATAACCCAAACCACCATGATGGTTATCTACAGCAAAGCAAACACCCAAGGCAACGAGCATGTAGGCAATCTGAGAGATAGTAGAGAAAGCCAGACCACGCTTGATATCACGCTGGCAGCAAGCTACAGCTGCTGCATAGAATGCGGTGAAGGCTGCAATGTAAGCTACGTAGTGGAGAGTGTTGGGAGCATACTCTACCCAGATTGGGAAGAGGCTGGCTACCTGATAAACACCAGCCACAACCATGGTAGCGGCGTGGATCAACGCAGAAACTGGAGTTGGACCCTCCATCGCATCTGGCAACCAGATGTGCAATGGGAACATCGCACTCTTACCAGCACCACCGATGAACATGAGGAACAACGCTACAGGCATCACCCATGCAGCACCTGCCAAAGAACTCTGAAGCTCAGGCTGAGCATTCAAGTCGTAGTTGAAGGTTCCTACATAGAAGCTGTAGAACAAGATACCGATCAAGAAGAAGAGGTCGGCGAAACGAGTCACGATGAACGCCTTCTTGCTGGCATGTACTGCTGCATGCTTTGGATAATAGAATCCGATGAGCAGATAAGAGCAGACACCCACCAACTCCCAGAACAGATACATCTGGAAAATATTGGTAGCTACTACCAGACCCAACATAGACATGGTGAAGAGGCTCAGGTAAGCGTAGAAACGCTGCATACCCTTCTCATAACCCTCTACCTTGTAATTCTCGTCACGCTCGGCCATATAGCCGAATGAGTAGATGTGAACCATGAAGCTGACGGTGGTAATCACGATGAGCATCAATACAGAGATTGGTGTCAGACGGAAACCAATGTTGAAGGTCAGCAACTCGGTAAACTTCAACCAAGTAAAATTGAATGAGTCAACAGTTGGATACAAACCTGTTGAAGCATCACGGCCGATAGCAAAGAAGTATTCGTAAGCTGTATAAATAGACAGACCGAACACACAACCCATCAGGACGGTACCGATGATGGCTGCTACCTGCTTTTTCATCTTCATACCCGCAAGTCCCAGAACCAGGAAGCTCAGGAATGGCAGAAGAAGTATCAAAAATGCATAACTGTAATTCATTGTCTTAATTAGAATTTCATGTTTTCAATACTGTTCACCTGGTCACTGTGATAGTTGCGGTAAACGTTAATAATTATTGCGAGCGCTACGGCTGTCTCGGCTGCTGCCACTCCGATAGAGAACAATGTGAAGAAGAAACCTTCCAACTGTCCTGGGAAGAGGATGCGGTTGAACACTGCGAAGTTCAGATCGGCTGCATTCAATACAAGCTCGATGGAGATGAGCATGGCAACGAGGTTACGACGTGTACAGAAACCATAAACGCCGATGAAGAACAAGAGTGCTGAAAGCACGAAGAAATACTGTACTGGAATCATTTCTTATCCTCCTTTCTTGCGATTAAGATACCACCGATGATACATGCCAACAGGAATACAGAGATAAACTCGAATGGCAACACATAGCCATACTTGTCAGCACCTACGAGTGCAGAACCAATCTGTTCCATGGGCACCTCAGTGTCGGCTACTGTTGCAGCCAAATCGATAAAGTGATTCTTCAACACGATGACTGCCAAGGTAACAAAACCTACGAGGCAGACGAGTGCACGGCCAATGACCTTGCTACCCTTCACGTGCTCCAAAAGACCCTGAAGGGTACGCTTGGAAACCAACTGAATGGCGAAGACATAGAGAATAGTAATACCACCTGCATATACAGCAATCTGAGCTGCACCCAGATAGGTATAGTCGAGCAGGAAGAATACACCAGCTACACCGAAGAGTACGAACAACAGATAAGTTGCCGCACGCATGATACGCTTGGTGGCTACGCACATGATGGCTGAGCCAAGGATGACTACTGCCAAGATGACGAACATAAATAAATTTGCTGTTATCATTGTCTAAAGTCCTCCTTACTTAGTCTTGGTGTTAAACTTACCGATTTCGAGTGGAGCGCCACCATCAATGAGGCCTGGAAGGCTTCCGCCCTTGTAAACCTCCTTGTCAAGGTGCATCACCAACTTGCTGCGGTCAAAGACTGCATTCTCGAAATCGTTGACAAACTTAATTGCACCGAAGTTACATGCGTTCACACAGAGCTCACAGAACATGCAGTCGCCCAAGTCGTACTGGTAATCCACCAACTTGCGCTTCTTCTTGCCTGTCTCTGGGTCCTCCACCATCTCGGTCTGAATCTTGATGGTATCGTTGGGGCATGACTTCTCACACAATGTACAACCCACACACTTGTAAGCCTCGTTTTCGTCGCGGACGAAAACCAGACGACCACGGAAACGTGGAGAGATGTGGAGTGTAGTCTTGCGGTTCTCAGGATACTGCTCTGTGCTCTTGGGTGTGAAGTACTCCTTCATGGTAGTCTTCATACCGATAGCGAGGGTCTTCAAACCCGCTGCAATACCGCCGAAATATGAATTGTTAGACATACTTTTATTTTTTGTTTATTTGTTAAGAAATAACAGAAGTTTCAAGCTGTAGAACTATTGTCTTGACTCCTTAACTTCTTTAACTCCTTTAACTCCTTAATAATATTATCCGTGGATTCCGAATGCTACGCATACGGTCATCATGATCAGGATGACGAGTGACAATGGCATCAAGTACTTCCACTCCAGCTTCAGAATCTGGTCGATACGCAGACGTGGGAATGTCCAGCGTACCCACATCAGGAGCCATACCACAGCGAAGGTCTTACCGAAGAACCAGATGAAACCAGGAATCAAGTTCATCAAATTGTCGAAACCCTCGATACCGATGTTCAATGGCGCCCAACCACCGAGGAATACGGTAGAAGCAATACCAGAAATCACGAAGAGGTTGAGGTACTCAGCCAAGTAGTAGAAACCGAAGCCCATACCAGAATACTCTGTATGATAACCTGCGGTCAACTCACTCTCAGCCTCAGCCAAGTCGAAAGGACCACGGTTGGCCTCAGCATTACCTGCTACGAGGAATACGAGGAAAGCAAGGATAGCTGGAACATGACCCTTGATGATCAACCAGTTCCAAGCACCAGTCTGAGCCTCAACGATACCGCTCACCTGCATAGTACCAGTAAGAACTACTGCAGAAATCAGACAGAGACCGAGAGACATCTCATAAGAAATCATCTGTACGGCACCACGCATGGCAGATACCACAGAGTACTTGTTGTTGGATGCCCAACCGGCGAGGAACACGCCCAGCACACCGATAGAACTTACGGCTGTGATGAGGAATACACCTACGTTGAAGTCGAGAATATGTGCTCCCTTGTTCCATGGAAGGAATGAGAAAGTACCCACAGAGGCAATGATCACGAGGAAAGGTGCTATGTAGTAGAGCAGCTTATCAGCTCTATCCACAGCAAAAATCTCCTTGATCAACATCTTGAGCACATCGGCGAACACCTGGAAGATACCCCAAGGACCTACACGCATAGGGCCGAGACGGCACTGGAAGTAGGCACACACCTTACGCTCCATAAAGATAAGTACGATAGCTATCAGGGCGTATGCTGTCAAAATGCAGACACCCACGAGCACGCACTCTATCAGAATCGACAGGAAGTCGCCCAGACCCAAGGTCTGGCGAAGCAGATTGTCGATGAATGTTGTTACTATACTAAAATCAAACATAATTATCTATCAATATCAGGGATTACGAAGTCGATTGCTGCACCTGTTGTAATCAAGTCAGCGATTTTCTGTCCACGAAGCATTGGATCGAGCGCACCTGTCAAAGACAAGCCCATTGGGCGCATCTTCATTCGGTATGGACTCTTGTCGCCCTTTGAATCGAGATATACACCAAACTCGCCGCTGGCACCCTCTACAGAGAAGTACCACTGTCCCTCTGGAACCTTGATGATTGGTTTCTGCTTGATGTAGTACTCACCCTCAGGAATGTTGTCGATCAACTGCTCGATGATGTCCAAGCTCTGATACAACTCCTGGATGTGTACATAGTAACGATCCATTGAATCGCAACCGGTAAGGGTGATTTCCTTCCACTCTACCTTGTCGTACATATCGTATGGATGACGCTTGCGGGTATCGTTCTTCCAACCTGATGCTCTGCCGGCAGGACCGGTTACGGCATAGTTGATACAATCCTCAAGGTTCATTGGACCAACGCCTTCGAGACGGTTGTGAGTAATCACGTTGTCGCCGAATACGTCGAGGTACTCCTGAATCATCGGACGGAGATACTTGCAGAGGGTCTTCACATTCTCTACGAAGTTAGGGTCGATATCTGCCTGCAGACCACCGATACGGTAGTAGTTCTGGATCAGACGGCCACCGGTTGTCTCCTCCATCACGTTCAATACATGTTCACGGTCGCGCATACAGTAGAGGAATGCTGTCAAGGCACCCAGGTCCTGTGCAGTACAGCCGAGGTACAGCAAGTGAGAGTCGATACGCTGCAACTCATCCATGATAGTACGGATGTAGCGGATGCGGTCTGAGAGTTCGATACCCATCGCCTCCTCGATAACGCCAACCAAAGCGTGGCGGTGCATCATCGCAGAGAGGTAGTTCAGACGGTCGGTCAAAGCCAAGGTCTGAGGATAGGTCATTCCCTCCCACATCTTCTCGATACCGCGGTGAATGTAACCGAGGTGTGGATAGATGCGCTTCACGGTCTCGCCGTCGATAACGGTCTGCAGACGGAGCACACCGTGGGTGGATGGGTGGTTAGGACCGATATTCACCACATAGTCGTCATCGTCGAAACGGCGCTTTTCGGTAGCTACCAGATGACCATCAGCGCTAAGGCTGTATTCTACAGTGAAATCATCCTCTGGCTCGTCGGTGCAAGGGAACTGGTTGGCCTCAGGACTCATGTCGAAGTCCTTGCGCAATGGATGGCCCTGGAAGTCGGTGCGCAGGAAAAGTCGGCGCATGTCTGGATGACCCAGGAACTTGATGCCAACGAAGTCGAACACCTCGCGCTCCAACAGGTCAGCCACCTTCCAAAGATTGATGACTGTAGGAATCACATCGCTGCCATCCACCTTCTTGGCGATGGCCTTTACCGAGCAGCGCTCGTTGGTCTGAGTATTCTCAAGAATATAGATACATCCGAGACCTTCCTCACCGAAGTCTTCACCGATGATGGTAACAAGGTAGTCGAAATGCTTCTCGTTCTTCAACTTCGCCATCTCTGAGGCGAAATTGTCAAAACTCAATTCAATATTATTCAGTTTCATGTTCTTATACCTTATTATATTAATCAGTTAGACCTTTCTGAGGGTCGAAATCCTCAGGTACTTCTGTCACAATGATAGGCTCCTTGTGTCCAAGCTTCTCGCTGTCAGAGAGGTTCTCGTTGCTCAAGCCGCGAAGACCGCCCTTGCTCATAGAAAGCTCCTTCTCGTCACGGGTCATCTTGTGGTTGGCTCCGCCGAAGAATTTCTCAACCTTTACCTTACGCTGCAACTGCATCATACCATAAAGGATAGCCTCTGGACGTGGAGGACAACCTGGGATGTAGACATCTACAGGCACTAACTCGCTGATGCCACGAACCACGTTGTAGCTCTTCTTGAAAGGACCGCCCGAGATGGTGCATCCTCCTACGGCTACCACATACTTTGGCTCAGCCATTTCATCGTACAAACGTTTGAATACTGGTGCCATCTTGTTGGTGATAGTTCCGGCACACATGATCAGGTCAGCCTGGCGTGGAGAGTTACGGGTTACCTCGAAACCGAAACGTGAGAAGTCGTAACGCGCACATCCTACAGCCATAAACTCGATACCGCAGCAAGAGGTACCGAAGGTCAATGACCAGAGTGAGTTACTGCGTCCCCAGTTGATGGCGGCGTCGAGCGAACCAAGAACCACATTGGCTCCACCCTCATTCAGCTCTTGAGCTATCTTCTCGAGGGTGTCGTTGTCCTTAAACTCGTCGTAAGGAATACTCTTGATAGAGGCTCTTTTGTTTACTTCCATTCCAATGCTCCTTTCCGCCAAGCATAAGCAAGGCCTAATACCAATACCAACAGGAAGAATCCGATGCTCACGAGAGCCATAGATCCAAACTGCTTAACTACGACTGCCCATGGGTAAAGCATTACAGTCTCAATGTCGAACATCAGGAAAAGGATGGCAAAGAGATAGTAGCCGATATGGGATGGCAACCATGAGCTGCCACGAGTCGGAATACCACACTCGAAAGGTTCACCCTTTACCGGATTGTAAGAACGAGGACCGATGAGCTTAGCGATGACATAAGCAGCCACCACCAAGGTTACAGCCGTCAGCAAAACGGTGATAAATAGTGTAAAGTTCATAAAAAATTATAACGTTATTATTTAAACTGCTTGTAAGCGGCTGCAAAGTTACAAATTTATTTCGTAACAGCACGCTTTTTCTGAAGAAAAGTTTTAGTTTTTTCATTCTTCTTCCACTTCGACATTTTTTCGCTTTACTGGAGTATGAATATTGAAGAATTTAAAGGGAAAAAGGCAGGGAAACTGCATAAACAAAACTAAAAGAAAGAGACCACTTGAAAAAGCCAATTTTACGAAAACCAGTATTTGATTATCATTAAGTTATTTGAACTTTCACAAGTTCAGAAGTTAAAGAAGTTAAGGGAAGTTATCACTCCCTTCGGTCGTTCGGGAAGTTAAGGGACAACAGCATTTGTCTTAACTCCTTAACTTCTTTAACTTCCCCATTTGCGAAAATTGAGTAAGTTACAAACTCAAGTTTCGCAAGTGGTTTATGTACGGGCTGAAGGCCCAAAAGCTCTTAGCCCAGGGCAATGGTACAAGCAGCACGCCCTGAAAGGGCAGAAGCTCTTAGCCCAGGGCAGCGCCCTGGGTTATCATGTTCGCAAACCTGTCGCCCTGTAAGGGCAAAAGCTTTAAAACTCCTGGCAATATTTAAAGCTTTTGCCCTTACAGGGCGCATTGCTGATTGCCATTATACCCAGGGCGCTGCCCTGGGCTAAGAGCTTCTGCCCTTTCAGGGCGTGTGGGGCAAAAATTGCGAAACTTCAGCTGTTTGTGCGTCCCCCCAAGAGTCCCGTTTACTCCAGGGCTTATCATTTTTTAAGGGGGCTGAATCAGGTGAACGACTGTTCTAAATGTCACGAAATAAGGAATATATGTACTCTTTGATTTCTTTTCGAATACAAAACTATTTCGTAATTCAGGTTTTTTGATTATCTTTGCAGCCGTATGAAAAAAAGAAAGATGAGATTTATCTGGGCGATGGTTGGCCTGTTGGGGCTGTCGCTCGTCAGTTGTGACAAGGTGTTCGACGTGCATCCTTATGATGTGAATATCAAGGGAGAGAAGAATGTCAACGCCAAGCAGATAGTGAAGATAGAGGAGGCGACGAAGGACAAAACCACCTTTCGTTTCGCCTTTATCAGCGACTCACACCAGTGGCTCAATGACCTGAGTGACGAGGTGAGCGACATCAACCGCAGGCCAGATATCGACTTTGTGATTCATGGTGGCGACATGACCGACTTTGGTGGCACAAAGGAATTTCTCTGGACTCGCGACCGGCTCAAGAAACTCAACAAACCCTTTGTGGCACTCTTGGGCAATCACGACTGTCTCGGTACAGGGACAAAGGCTTACCAGGTGACTTTTGGCAATCCCGACTTTGCTTTTATCGCAGGCAGAGTGAAGTTTGTGTGCCTCAATACCAATGCCATTGAGTACGATTATTCGCAACCAGTTCCCAATTTCGACTTTATCAAGGCCGAGTGGACCAATCGGGCAGATGAGTTCGATCGCTCAGTCGTTTGTATGCATGCTCCTCCTTTCAGCGAGCAGTTCAACAATAACGTGGCAGAACCCTTCAATGACTACATCCACAAGCTGCCCCAGCTGATGTTCTGTCTCGACGGTCATGGCCATCACATTCGCATACAGGACCTCTATGATGACGGTACTATCTTCTATATGACAGCGAGTGCCAAGGAGCGAAAGTATTATATATTTACCATTACTCCCGACGATTACAGCTATGAGATTATTGATTTTTAGGATATTTCTTCTTTTGTTTCTGATGCCAGCATGTGTTCAGGCGCAACAGAACGCCGTGGCAGATACAACGTTGGCTGCTCGCGACACGGTGGTGAAACATAGTCGCTATGACAACCGCATTCACCGTTATCGCCGCTACTGGGGGGCACTCATCCCTACGCAAACCGTCCTGCAGACTTGTGGCAACATGGGACTGTTCTCCTTTGGAGTGGGCTGGGATTATGGCAAGCATCGCCAGTGGGAGACGCAGTTGCTCTTCGGTTACATACCGAAATACGACTCCAACAATGCCAAGATGACGATGACCCTGAAGCAGAATTATATACCCTGGTCGGTGACGATGGGTCATGGCTGGGCCTTCGAGCCTTTGGAGTGTGGCTTGTATTTCAATACCGTCTTTGGCTCAGATTTCTGGACGAAGCAGCCGTCAAAGTATGGCAGTGGCTATTATCCTTTCTCCACACGCATCCGCCCCAACATCTTTGTGGGAGAGCGTTTCACGGTAGATGTTCCCGAGAACCGCCGCAAGTTTGTGAAGAGTGTCACCTTCTTCTACGAGCTGAGCACCAACGATATTTATTTCATGCGTTTCTATCGCAATGGTTCTGCCGGTTTCTGGGATGTCTTCGGCTTGTCATTAGGCATCAAGACGCAGCTGTTCTGATGGGACATGTGATAGTTGATACTCCTTTTGGTTTGGAAAAGTATCGAGACTGTGCGCTTTTGGATAAGATAAGCGATATTGTCTGAGATTGATTATGGGTTCCAGAGTTGAATATCCATAACTTTGTTGTCACTATGGTTAGCACTGTCTTCTTCGAGGTACTGCTCCGTAGTGGCTTCTTTTTGTTGGGTCACTTGGTGCCGATGATAGTAGGATATGCCAATGGCTACAGCCAAGAGTAAGACTATGCAGCCGAGAAGTATGATGATGTTTTGGTTCTTTGGCTTTTCTGATAGTCTTTTGCGTAGAATCTCAATGCTGCTTGGACGCAGTAAGTGATTGTGGGTAGTGCATATCTTAGCAATTTTCTCCAGTTTTTTATCTCCGATGGTCGTGGCTATTTCTTCGATGACTATTCCCAAGGAAAAGATATCAGTCCTTGGTTCTGCCTTTGCATCTGGCATGAACTGTTCCGGGGCGATATATCCAGTAGTGCCGGCAGAGTGCTTGAGAATGCAGAAAGCATCGCTGTCGGATAGTCCAAAGTCGATGATTTTCACATGCTGTCCTGTATGAGTAATCATGATGTTAGAAGGCTTGAGATCCCGGTGAATGATCTGTTTGCTGTGCATATACTCCAAGGCGTTCATCAATTGAAGGATGATTTTATGAGCAAGCTCATGGGTCAGTGCTTTCCTATTGATGAGGCTTTTGAGCGTCTCACCGTCTATGTGTTCCATCACGATGGTGGGTCCTAATTCTGGAAGTTGCTCAAGGCTGAGGGTTCTACAGATATTGGGGTGTTCCAACTCCAATCCAATCTCAAATTCCTTGGTGAGGGCTTGTTGATAGACTGGTGTGTAAAGAAAGTCCTTCTTGAGGCATTTCAAGACGTAGCGTTTGCCGTATTTGGTGGCAGTGAAAAGTCGAGTGTGTCCGGATTGAGACACGTAGTATTCCTGTAGATTACTATAGGTATTTTCTATAGGAGTGGATTCTGAACCGTTCGTCTCCTTGTCGAGATCTTCTGTATATCCTGAGTTTGACTCGGGATCATTGTTCCTTCCTGTTACTTTATCTTGCTTGTCTGGCATATTCTAAAAAATTGATTTAGAGTGACTGAACTTTCGCAAGTTTTACCCCACACGCCCTGAAGGGGCAGAAGCTCTTAGCCCAGGGCATCGCCCTGTAAGGGCAAAAGCTTTAAAACATCAGGCAAAACATCAGGCTTTTGCCCTTACAGGGCGCCTTGCTGATTGCCATCATACCCAGGGCGATGCCCTGGGCTAGGAGCTTTTGGGCCTTCAGCCCGTACTTCAGCCACATGCGAAAGTTCAAGAGTGATTATTACTTCATGACGTTGATAAGTGTGAGACCGCCATTCCTTCCTGCCACAAAGGCTGCGGTTCGTTTGCCTTTTCTTTCGATATAAGGCAGATACAGAGGCTGCTCCTTGATAAAGCATCCTGTGACGAACTTGTCGCCTACCTGCAACTTACTGTTTTCAGATGTCAGGACTTCATAGGTGCTTTCGCCCAAATAGCGCAATCGCAGTATTCGGTTGGGACTCCAACCGATGGATATTTCCTTTCCTTCTTGCAGGTCGTTGCTTATCACTTGTTGTGCCATGAAAAAGGATGAGTTATACTTCGTGCTGTTCTTCAGCCATTTTGTAAACTCTGCGTAGTTATTGTAACCTATATATTGAGCCAGGGCATCAAGTGTTATATTTCTTGGCTTGTGGTCGTCGTTTACGTAACCGTATAGGCGTTTGAGGGTGGAGGAGGATATGCTCTTGCCCCATTTTTGTTTGAGGTAGATTGAAAACTCCTCGAAGTCTGTAGTGGTACAGAGCATCTTTCCGTATTTTTGCTCGATGAGCGATTTCAATTCTTCTATTTCTGGAGTCGTCATAATCTGTCGTTTTTATAGTCCTTTTTTATCTGTTGTTTATCACTTGGAAGAGTCACTTTTGATGTTCTTGAATTGTTTCCAAATGACATCTCCTTTGTAGAATGCAGCTTTTCCTGTTGGCACATGAACGATGCAGGTATTGAGAAAACTGGTGCCTCTTGTGGTGAAGGCATGTGAACTGCATACAGGTGGAAGTGTTGCCTCTACATAGATGTCGGTGAGAGGGCAGAGGTCGAAGGCATAGTCGGAAATAGCCTCTGTCTTACTGCCTATCCTTACTACTTTCAACTGTTTGCAACCTTGAAAGGTACTTGTCGGGATTCGTTTCAGGTTGGCAGGTAACTTTACTTCTTTCACCTTGCTGTCCATAAAAGCCCCTTGACCTATTTCCTTCATGTTGTCAGGAAGAATGAATGTCTCGATGCTGCATTCCTTGAAGGCATAGTTACCGATAGAAGTGATGGTGCTTGGCAAGGAATATTCTCCTTGCTTGCCCATTGGAAACCATAAGATGTTGGTTTGTTGTGCATTGAGTAACACTCCATTGACGCTACAGTAGTTGGAGTTGCCTTCTGAAACTTCTATGTCTCTCAGTGCCGTACAACCGCTGGATGGCAGCAGATTGCTTACCGAAACAGGTATTTCTATCTTGGCGAGTGACTTGCAATTCATAAAGGCATCCTTTTCGATGGTTGTGACATCAGTAGGTAGGATAACTTTTGTGAGATAATCGCAGTTGGCAAAAAGTCCTTGTCCGATGACGTGGTCTTGTACATATCTGTTTGCCCCGTATGGTCCGCCTCCTGCCACAATCTTTACATCCGTCATGTCTATGGAGGCTAATTTGCCAGGAGTATCGGTCTCGTCCAAGTTTCTACCCATCATCTTTCTCAGGCAATTCAGGTCGTCTCCATTCATTGGACCTGCCAAGGTGAGTGAAGTATAATCATATACATTGTTGCCCAAAAGGGACTGCAGTTCACCCGCTTCTTTTAGCATGATGGCATTGCTTGTTGTCGTATAGGTGATACACTCACCGATCGTTTCTCCCATACGGCTTTTGGCATACGGCCAAATCTTATAGGTCGTATTGAGAGTAAGTTCGTCTATAAGGAGTTTCTGTTGTCCCAAGCCTCCAGAGTAGTTGGTAAGAATTTCTTTCGTGGCATTTTTGCTTGGAAGTTCTTTCTCGATGTTCTCTTTTTCAGACTGTGAACCTGTTGTGTTCTTGGATGCCAATTCGTAGTAGCATCCTGTTTCGGTAATGTTCTCTCCACCATCTTCCAAGATGTCGTAACTGACGAAGGCACTTGTTGGTCCATGACTTAACAAGGTCGTATTTCCTACCTTTGGTTTCTCGTTGGGTAGTGTCGTAAAGTTCATGATGTTTCCAGATGTGATGGTTCGCCCATTGCTGCCTTGCAACATATAATAATAGGTGTTGCTTGCAATGAGATTTTTCAGACGAACGGAGACGTTGTTTTGCTTTGATATCTTTTCGCTTTCTGTTGTGATAGGGACAGTCTGGTCCATATTCTCCGTTGTTCCATATCTGAAATAGAGTTGAGGCATGTCAGCATCTCCTTCTATTTCGGCAATACCGTTCAGGGTCGCTTCATTTCGAGTGATGTCGGTAGCAGCCAAAGTCGATAGGTTTGGCTCCAGGTAAGATGGCTTGTCGCTGCTGCATGAAGCCATGAGTATGATAATCGCAAGATTGATGATAAGATGTTTCACTTCTTTAAAATATTTTGATTCCTAATCCGATACAACCTTCCCATTGTTTTCCTGCAATGGTAATGGTGGAGGCTGTCATCGTAAACCTGTTGAAGGAAGCAAGTACGCCTGCTTCGGCTGATATGCCCTTATGGGTCAATCCTTCGTTGAGTAGATAACCGCCACCTTCGCTTTCACTCCTTTGCCAGGCCGTTGCGCATCGTCCGTATCCTATGCCCTCGAATAATCGTATGTTGCGACTTATATGGTGGATGGCTCCAAGGGTCAGCGTGTAATTGCTATGTCGTGTCTCGCCTGTGAAGTAGGGCTTAGTGCCATTGGCATCGATGCTTCCGTCTTTTTGGCAATTACCTTCTGTATTCCCGATGGTTCGCAAGTCGCTGCTTGCATGGAGGAAGAAACCATGGCGCTTCATCATAGCAAAGAAAATTCCGTATGATGGACCGTCTTGGTGGAGTGCCACGGTAGCCAAGGTGTAGATGGAGAGTGGCATCTTGGGCTTAGTTCGTGATATCGTTATCGTGTCGGTCACGGTCTTTACTTCTACGATGGTGTCGTGAACTTCTGTGATAGTAGGTTTAGGGAGGTTGAGTTTCAACTCGTAGGTCATACGACTCTCTAATGGCTTGTCCAACTTGTAGTCTCTGATTACTCCCCATTCCGGGTGTTTCAAGGTTAGCATCTTCGTACCTTTGGGTAGATAAAGCCATATTTCGCCCACTTCGTCCTTGCGTTTCACAATTCCTAATGGGGTGGAGAAAGCAAAGTCGCTTGGAGCCTCTATCTTCATGAGGGCACAAGCCTCGTCATTGAGGTCGCGTACATTGTCAATGAAGGCACTTACGTCGTTGGGCAACAAGCGGAAACTTGCCACCGAGAAGTCTTGGGCTGAACAGGAGAATGGCATAAGCAGTAAGGACATGATGGCAATCACGACTCCCGCTTTTCTTTCCTTTATCCTTTTGATGATTTCTTGAAACTTCATACCTTATTATATTATATGTAAGTCTTATTTCTTATATAGAACTTTATTGTAAATTGAAGTCTTGAATGTTGATGATGTCTCCTTTCCCTCCTACCGTAGAGGCAGGTTGCCATGTTCTGACATGGATGAGTGGCATCGATTTGTTTCTGAAATCCCACAACAGAAAGAGATAACCGTCATCACAGTATCGGTCGCTCTTGTATTTTTGTCTCAGAGTTACACCATAAATGCCGTCCATGGTAGGATGTCGCATGATGCGAAAGCCGGAGAACTTGACATCTATCTTTTGGTTTGTCGCAAACACTTTGCCGAGACGGTTGATGTAGTCGTGCTTGGAATGGATGGCGTATGTCACCTTATTCTCAGCTTGTATCTTATTGTCATTTGCTGCAGTCTTTACTACATTGCCCACGATGATAAGTGCTTTGTCGCTAAACACCTGTCTTAGAAAATCAATGTCTTTGGTGGTGTAAGCGGTGCGGAAATGCTCGCAGTAGTTGAGGATAGTGTGGCGTCGGTTGGCATCGGTCTCATTCAACTTGCCTTGCATGATTTTGGCTGCTTCCTTGTAGAAGGGGTTGTTTTGTGCCATCGTGTGGAGATTCACTTGTGAGAGCGTTTTGCTCCTATTGGACAGTTCGTTCGATCGCACCATAGATGTTCCCTCGTGTACGGAAGTTGCTGTCCCTTGGTAGGTCGTACTTGTATTAGAGGGATCTTCTGACAGTGTGTTGGCGGAAGTTGTCTTCAGGTTCTTATTGTTCTCATGAATGGAAACAAAGCCCTCATGTGTGAATGTCACCATACCTTGTCGGTCAATGAAACCTTCTCGATGCGTGACTTGTTCCCGAAACCGTAACTGTCCGTTGCGAAAGCGAGTGTCGAGCAGACTGTTGCGCAGGGGTATGACGAACAGTTCCTTGCCGTCGGCATCCTCCACGACATATCGCTTGCCTTCCTTTCCGTTGTCTTGTTCCACCAATTCCAGTCCTTCGTTCAGACCATATCTTGTTTCTTGTCTGTCATCTTCCTGAGGTGAGAATGACGGAAGCCACAAAACTACAAGCCATGTTCCGAGAACGAGAATTAGTAAAGACAAAACATATATCGTTTTTCTCATTCGTTATGATAGTCTGTTATTTTCTATTTCTATGATATTTTTTCTTATAGATGATACTATTGCCAGTTCTGGATTTCTCCACCAATTTCAATCTTCACTTGGTCAGGGTTGTCCGAAATGATAAGATTGACGAGGTGCTCTGTTCCTGGTTTGAACTGGAACTTGCTTTCAAAGAGATAGCTTACGCCCTTCATTACGACTTCGATGAGCGGCATGCGATTCTCAATTCGTTGCGGAACGATGATAGCGGAATATATGTAGTTGTCATCTTGGTGGGCAATGATGGACTGGCGGTTGCCTTTCATATAGCGCGTTGCCACCCCTGCCTGTAGGTCGATAGTAGCTGATGGAATGGTGTTATGAACATACACATCGGCAGTCGTTGGCATCTCTCCCTCGAAATCCTCTCCCTTGATGAGCCTGATGGTCAGTTTGCTCATGATATGCTTGAAGTTGAGAGGTACTGGTGCTGTTGAAGCTGCAATCCCTTCGGTCTTGGCAAAGAGCAAATCGCTTGCTTCGTATCCGCCGAGTGTCGTCCCTGATTTATGGGTACTTTGGTCTGTACTCACATTGAACGGTTGGTCCTCGATGCTACTCAATTTATTGATATAAGGGTAGTAAGCATAGGCATTGTAAGTGCCTTCGTCCCAATACAGAGTATGGGCAGGGGTCCACTTGCCGCCATCGTAGGTGAGGGCAGCATTGTTCACGAGGTTTCCACCGATTTCGAGAGGTGAGTCGGCTTTTGCTACGAAAAGTCCTATCTTGTCATTTTTCTCAAAATCAGTTTCCGTAGCACGTGTATTCTTGGGGGTAATTTTCTTTCCTGGGTGACTTACCATGAAGGTCATCGGAGTCGATTTTGCATCCAGGGAATGAGCATCTTGAAGACTTTCGTCTCCACAAGATGCTAAACCTAAGATGAGGCTCCATGCTATGCACGTATGTTTGATGATATGGTTTCGTCTCATGTTTCTTCTTTTTATATTTCTTTTTTCTTATGAATGAGAATAAGTTATTTGCGTCTTCTTACTTTTTGCTTTTTCAGAGGACTTCCCTTGTGGAAGACAGGAGCGTGCTGGTAAGTTCCTGCTATTCGTTCATCTCCATTCATTCCGAAGGCACGACTCTCCACCACACCAGCGTCTCGCTTGTCATTCTTCACGAAATCCTCGAAAGTGAAAGTCTCTCCAGCGTACAGCTTGATACGCTTCACGATGCTCTCACGGCTGATGGTGCTATAGTAAGGAATGTCGTTGTTCATGCAAGAGTTCGGTTCCGAACGGAAAACGCCTCTGGTGTGCATGAATCCACCCTCGTAAATATCCACGATATCGCTATAGCGGTCGTCGTAGATGAGGTGGCTCCAATCCACTTCGTGCATTTTGCCCGTAAGCGAAAGGTTGTCGTACCATCCGAGACTCTTAGCCCAGTTGAACTCGTCCACGTGCCCACAGCAAGAACAGCCACAGGCATCAATGAAAGCATTGTGGTAAATGTATTCATCGCCGAGCTTGCCAAATCCATGACCGCCTGCCTCATGCTGGATGACTCCACGAGTGTCGAGTGGATAGTCATACGTGCTAAGAGGACAAAAAGCGATGGCTGAGCCATCTGCCCACATCTGGGTGATACCACCATAATCGGTAGAATTCGGTATGATGATGATAAGCGTCTGGTTCAAGTTGGCCTTGTTGACGGTAGGCGCACCTAATACGTAAGAGAAAATCTCATCGTAATCAGCTTTCAGACCTACGCCCGCAGTAAAGGTCGTATTGAAGCGATTGTAACGGATCGTGTTCACTGTTCCGATGCCACTTTCTGTAGATAGCGGCATGGCTGTGTAGATGTTGAAATATTCACGATATGTCTTGTAAGGTTCGATACCAAAGAAATATTCCACTTCTTGCTGGATATTCTTCAGATAATCACCATTAGCAATGTCCTTGGCATTGTATCCATCACCAATCAATACGATATTGATGCCACCGTTTCTGCCCTTTGTTGCCTTTTGTAAGGTAACCCATTCGTCCTCACCATATTCATATCCATATTGCGATACATTGCACTCGTGCGTGTATTCCTTGTCTTTCAGTCGGAATACTACTTTTCCATTACGGTTACCAGCCCCTTTTGCCATCGGCTTGATGGTCAATGTCACTTTCGTCTTCTTGTTTCCGTTGGAAGGAGAGACCTCGCACCAGTCTGGTTTGCTCGCTACCTCCCATTCTCCCTCGGCATTGATGGTCAAGGTCTGCTTGTGTTCTGTGCTGAGGGCGCAAGCCACGGATGGGCGACAAACCAACTCATGGTGGGCAGCGATGCGCTTGAAGTCACGCCATCCGTTGGCTGTCTGGTATTGGGCGATGGCAGATTCTGGTACTTCGAGCGTGAAATTGTCCTTGGCAATTCCCTCGAAAGCATTCTCCTCTATATAGGCAGGCATGTCGCCTCGACAAATGATGGAGTTGATGCCGTAACATCCACTGAAAGCATTTTGCCGTATGGTTTCTATGGACTCCGGAAAGATGATACCTTCTATCATTTTACAGTTGGCAAAAGCAAATTCCCCAATGCTTTGCATATCTTCCGGAAATTCTATAGTGCCCATTAATCTCCAGTTGTTGGCGAAGGCTCTGCTGCCTATATGACCGATGCTTGAAGGTAACTTCAATTCGCCGGAAAAATCATTGTTGCCGAAAGCATTGTCAGAGATGACTTTCAGACTTTTTGGCAAGTGTAACTCTCCTCTGAAATGACAGTCGGCAAAAGCGTCATTGGCAATGTTGATGATGCCGTCATGCAGTGAGAGGGTTCCATTGAAGCCGCATCCGTGAAAGGCCTCGGAAGGTATGGTGGTAATATTTTGTGGGATAGTCAGAGAACCTGTGAGTCCTGAGCATCCTTGGAAAACACAGTTCGCTATTCTCTTAAGATGTGAAGGCAACTTTAGTTCACCATAGAATCCCGAACAACCTGCAAAGCAATATCCTCTGATAAGTTCCAGATTGTCTGGTAACCTAAGATTTCCTGTGAGATTATTACAACCTTGGAAAACTCCTCCGTAGTAATCTGTTCCTTCGTCTTGCATGTCATCCTCCCCTCGATTCCCTAATTTCTTGAGAGTAGAAGGAAGGGTCAAGGTGCCATTGAGACCAGTACATCCTTTGAAAGCTCCACGACGTATCTCAGTTACTCCTTCCGGAATGACCAAAGACCCCGTGAGGTATTTGCAACCATAAAAGGCATTTGAGCCTATAGACTTGAGGTGGTCTGGCAGTATAAGCCTGTTGAGGCTGTTGCTTCCTCCTGTGGTTTGGATGAAGTAAAAGGCACTGTTAGGGATTTGATCGTCTTGATTTTCTTCGTATTCTTCATTTCTTCCATAAGCCTTGATGCGAACTTCCTTTAGGTTTAAGGCAGAAAGACGAGGCATGGAATCACGCATGAAGTAGAAGTCTTTGGAGTTGATTTCTCCCGTAATCTTGAGGTTTCTTACTTGGGTATAGTCCTTATGTGCTGCGATGATGGCATCTTTCAATCCTCCAGGAGTAGAGTTGATGATAATGTATTCTTTGGCAGTGGCATTATGACTCACGAGGTCGCTCTCCCAAGGGGTGATGCTCTCGCTGATCAATGTCAACTTGTAATCTCCACTTGTAGATAGTTTATCCACCTTGATGCCGAAGTTCATCATCTTTCCTGCTTGGTAAGTGAAGTCGCCGGATTTAGAAAACTTGTATGGCTCTCCTCCTATGGTTATACTGAAGAGGGTAGTGCCTGCAGGTATAGTCTGTGGAATGACGATAGTGCGCCATTCATTGTTATGTCTGGAAGGAATGGTGGCGGTGTTCTCCACACTGCCAGCTACTTTTACTTCTCCTGTGGAAAGGTTGATGCTTGCTTTACGAGCTACATTGGCAGTCAGAACCGTCTTCTCGGTGTTTGCCCACTCCTCGTCGGTGAAACCGGAACCTTTCACCAAGGTCACCTTGGCATTCGACATGCGGTGGGTCAAAGGCAAGCGAATCGTGTTGGCGGTAGGAGTGACATCAGCAACTTTCCCCCAGAGGAAGTCACTACTTTCATAGCCTCCCATTTCACCATCTTTCGATTCTTTGCTTTGGTCTTTCTGTACCTCGAATGAGCAGTCTTCTATGCTCTCGGGATTGGCAATAGGGTAGTAGCCGTAGATATCTACGTGGGTATGCTTGTCTTTCCAATAGATGTCGTAGGCAGAATTCCACTTGTTCTGTGATGCGTCGAAGGTGTGCTGTACATTGTCGGCACGGTTGCCGCTCACTTTCAATGTGCCAGGGTAGTCACCCTCATAATCTACGATATAGACACCCATCTTGTCGCCATCACAGAACCCATTGTCGTTTACTCGGGTAACGGCAAGTTGCTCAATATCTCCTGACAGCAAGATGCGATTGCTGTCTGCCTGTTTTTCATCATCGAAAAGGTGGTCGCTGCATCCTGTCAGTATCACGATTCCGACGAGTAATATATATAATAAGGTGTATTTCGATAATTTCATTGATATGTCCTTTTTAGTTGGCAGTTCCGCCGTAGTCTATACCGTCATCTTCCCATTGAGAGATGTTGACATTGATTCCACTGCTCGTTTTGCTGAGCGTGACGGTGAAATTATATTTTTTCCCCTTCTCGAAAGCGTGGAATTTGGAATTTCTTGTAAGGTAATAGTTGCTGCCATCTACGTTGATGGTAATGAAATTCCCTTCTTTTACGTCTTGAGGTACGATGATAGCCTTGTAGATACAATCTTCCTTTAATGGAATGATGTCTGTATCATTTCCTGTTGCGGTGACCTCCCCGGTGGAGAGGTTGACCAAGGCTGTACTTTTGAGGCCATTGATTCTGACATTCACAAGGGATGATGCAAGCGATGCGTCGGTAAAGCCATTGCCAGCTTTCAGCGTGATGATGGCTTGGCTCATCATGTGCTTGGCTTCTATCTTCACAGCTTGATCTGTAGGAGCGACATCTAATGTCTTGCCAATCAGCATGTCGCTGCTCTTATAATCGGTAAGGTCGCTTTGGTCGGCTTTCACTTGTACCGGCACGGCAGTCACATTGTTTATGTATTTCTGGTAAGGGTAATACAGATAGAAGTCGGCATGGGTAGTCTCGTCTTTCCAATAGATGGATGAGGCTGCTTTCCAAGTTCCATCGTAGGTGAACTGCATGTTGTCTATATAATTGCCGAGAGTTTTCAAACTGTTGGCAGTACCGTTTGCCTCTCGATTGACAACAAACAATCCAATTTGATCACCTACCTCAAAAGCTTCGTCCGTTGCGCGAGTCGCAACAGACGTATTGATACTGATGGGCAGTTTCTCCTTAGTTGTAGGAGAAGGCTGTACTGGGTCAGTCCCGTTTCCGCCATCGGTAGAGCATGCTGCTATTGTAAGTAGGGTGCAAATGCATAGAGATATGTATTTGAAGTTTACCATTTACTTTTATGATTTATAGTTATGTGTATTATGCTTATGCAGTTAGACTTCTGCAAAGGTAATGCAAACGAGCGCAATGAAAGCTTGCTTTCAGATTGCCGAGTGCCGCTTTTCCTTCTGCAAAGGTAATGCAAACGAGCGCAATGAAAGCTTGCTTTCAGATTGCCGAGTGCCGCTTTAACTTCTGCAAAGGTAGAAAGAATCTTGGAATTATGCAAGTTCACTTTGGTTCATTTGTGTGTTTTCCTTATTTTTTGTGTTATAATTCTGCTTTATGCAGTTGAAAAACTGCAATCAAAAGGGGAAGAAACTGTATGGAAGGGTTTCTGCATCCTTACAAGAGAGTTGACACATCCTTATGAAAGTGTTAGTATATCCTTATGCAATCTTCGTTCAACGGCTTTGAATGTCCGTTCAACGCCTTTGAACGGCGGTTCAACGACTTTGAATGTCGATTCAACGACTTTGAATGGAAAAATGATAAGGATGCGGAAACAATTTCATTGTGTGCGAATAATTTGCGCTTATGGTATGAAAGATAAGTTCAGTAAATGACATTTACCTCTTTCTGCATCCCTATAAAAAGAAGTTCTTGCATATAGATGAAAGTTATGTTCAATTGTTCAGAGCATATGCTCAAATACTTTTGAACATAACTTTCGTATGGATGCAAAGACAATTTCGTTTCGACTTTATTCAAATAGACTATCCATAGTAACCTCTTTTTGTACAATGCCACTATGCTTGCCATAAGCAATACCATAGGTGGTAATCATTGTTAGGTGAATGGTTTGCTTGGGAGAAAGAGTGGCTTTGAGTGCTTCTATGCGATGGCGCAAGCGTATTTCCTCTTCCTTGCTGATGGCGTAAGGGGAACTGGCAAATTTCATTTCACATAAGTTCACCACATTGTCGTTTCTGATAATCAAGAGGTCTATTTGAGTGCCATCTTGATTTTCATCTCCTCTTACATTCCAAGCTGAGAGTGATGATTTTACCCCACCGATTTCCAAGGCTCGTTTGATTTGCTGGATGTGTTGCCAGCAAACTTCCTCGAAAGCAACACCATGCCATGCCTTCAAGATGTCGGAAGTCATATTATCGCTGATGAATCCTGCATCCTTGCTGTTTTCGTCTACATATTTTAGCCAGAATAGACAGAAGTTGTCTATCAGTTTGTAACAGATTGTACTTTTCGGCATACCATATGGGGAATAACATGTAATGAAATCGCTTTCAACCAAAGCTGCTAAAGTCTTGCTCAAACCACCACCCAAAGGCAATCCTGTAGCTTTGCTGATTTCTTCTCGGGTAAACCCACTGTGCCGAGTTGCCAGTAAGCGTACAACCTTTTTGCTATCTTCTGGATTATTGAAGATAGCTGCAAATAATCGGTTGAACTCATCCTTTAGTCTCGGTTTGTTACCAAAGAGAATCTTGTCGGTATTCTGTTCAAAACTCAATCCTTTTTGGAAGTAGCTAAGATAATAAGGTATTCCACCGAAAACCATGTAACTTTGCAATATGTCATACTGACTCATCTGTATATTGGCATGTTCAAAGTACATGGCACATTCTTTCAATGTGAAAGGGGACAGTTTGATTTCTGCAGTTAAGCGTCCATATAGCCCACCCTTGTTTTTAGAGAGATTGCTTAGAATCCAAGAGGTTGCGCTACCGCAAACGATTAACATAATATTGTCCCTGCCACTACACCAGCCATTCCAAAAGTTCTCAAAGGCTGGAAGAAAACCAGAGCGTGGGGTATCCATCCAAGGTAACTCGTCTATGAATACAACTTGCCGCTCACCATTGTCAAGATTCTGCAAGAGTTGTTCGAGTAGGAAAAATGCCTCCATCCATGTTTTGGGTGCTTTGTATCCTTCTAAACCTTGGTTGAGCAAGGCGTAATAGAAGCTTTCCAATTGAGTCTTCATGCGACTTTTTTCATTGTCTTGGTCAACAGGCGACACACCTGTATGCTGAAAGGTAATGCGTCCTTTCAGTGCTTGTTTGATAAGAAAAGTCTTGCCAACACGTCGGCGTCCATATATGGCAACGAACTCGGGACGGTCGCTATGGTACAACTTTTCAAGCTCTGCGATTTCTTCTTTTCTTCCTACAATCATACTATATCTTTTGTTTAAAGTTGCCGCAAAGATACAAAAAAGAATCGTTTCGGCGAAATATACTATAGCTTATTCTGCCGATTTTATGTATTTTTTATAGAAATAGGCAAGATATGGTGATGTGACGTGTTCCCATAAACTACTTTTTTGCCTTGTGAACCATTATGAACTTGATAGTTTCAAATATTCTTTTTACCTTTGTACCCAAAATAAATGATTTCAACAATAAACAGGGGATGATATGAGGAAAAATGGGGAATCCGCAAAGAAATCTTAGAAAAGATTTGGGAGTTATCTGAATTTTTTTTCTACATTTGCAATAAGTATGTTATAGAGCAAGTATTATGGTTGCTTAAGTGGCTAACATGCATTGCGATGAGAGTATCTTATGGATCCGTTCAAGCAAAGCAGGGATTCACACCATCTTTTCTACTAAATGATAATTTAAAAACTTAGGGCTTATGGGGAAAATAAAACGTTATGCTTGCATTATCATGTTATTTGGAATGTCAATGCAAGTTTTGGCACAAGCGAATGACGCTCATGAAGGCGAAACTGGTGCAGCTACTATCGTGAGCCTTGTTGCAAGTTTGGTAGCTCTAATAGGTACTTTTGTAACTTATTGGAAGTTCAAACGTCAGCAATTTACAGATACAATAACCAAAGAACGTCTTAATTTTATCAAGGATTGGAGGGAGTGTGCTACTTGTTTTTGTGGACTGTTGACCTTGAAAAACAAATATACAGAGATTGGTTCATTTGAGGGACATACATTGGAATACTATTATTATAAACTTCTTTTGATGTGTAACTTTACCAGAGCAGAATCTTATATGGACATAGAAGTAGTAAACTTGTTAAATCAACTTTATCGAGACAAAGGTAAGGTTAGTGACGTACAACTTAAGAAGTTTGTTGCTCTGATGCAAGCGAATATTTTTTTAGAGTGGAAAGGTACAGGACGTGAGAGTCAAAAAGGGCAGCTTTCTGAAGAAGAGAAGGGGAATTTAAGATTTGATAGTTTTGAAAATTATAAAAAATGGTGCTATGAAGAAGAAAGAAAAAAATAAAGAAAAACCGAAGACGGCTATGAATTTCTTAAAATATAGTTTGGTGTGTTATTGCCTGTCAGTGATCAGCATGATAGTAGGAGGAGAAATTATTGTTAATGATTCTTTTGGCTGCTGGCAGGGAAATATTGTTGTTCCTCTTTTAGCTATTATATTTCTTTTTTGGGGATTATATTTTTCTCTCCGTAGAAAAGAAAGGCAAAGGGAAGAAAAAATAGAGCAATTAAAAAAGTTAAGTGTAAACCATTGTGAAAGATAAAAATTGTATGAAACGAATTGAAATTATATTTCTTTTGATAGTTACCATGTTGTTTGGTTTAAGCGTAGATAACATATTGGCGGATACCTTGGCTGATTCGGTTTCTATTGTATGTGATGCTGGAGAATTGTCGAAAAAAATAACAGGCTCTGCAAGATATACAATAAAGAAGCTCAAGATAAAAGGAGGGCTTAATGCAACGGATTTTGGCATAATTCGTATGATGGCAGGGCGTGATTGGAATGGAGAACAAACTCCAGGTAAATTAGAGGTGTTGGATATAAGCGAAGTTATTCTTAAACCAAATCAAGATATTGGATGTAGTTATAGAGGTGATAGTTATTCTACTGATTATAGAATTCTTTCTGATTATATTTTACCAAGGAGTTTATTTGAAGCTACTACATTGAAATCTATTATTTGTCCTCCACAAATACATACCTTAAGTGGGCGTTGTTTCATAAATTGTAACAATTTGGAATCAGTTGTGGCACCAGGAGTACGCGAAATAGGACAGTATGCCTTTGAAAATTGTATAAATTTGCTTGAGTTTGACAGCTCTAATGATGAAACAACTTATGAAACGGTGAAAATAGGAAAGTATTGTTTTAAAGGATGTAGTAAGCTAAAAAGGTTTGCATTTAAGAAATCTGAAAAAATGAAGATTGGCGCATACGCCTTCTATGATTGTACTTCTTTGAAAACAATATGTATAAACGCCGATAACTTCTTGACCATTGGTGAGTCTGGTTTTAAAGATTGTGTTTCGTTGGAAAGTGTACAGGGGCATTATGGCTTCTGTATATTAAAAGGTAGTGCATTTAAAAATTGTAAGAATCTTTCGAATTTCTCACCGAATGTTGATGAAGTTGGTGATTCTTGCTTTGCAAATTGTGAGAAAATAAATGAGCTGCCTAATAATTATTACAGTACAGACATAACTCAATTTGGAAAATATTCGTATTCTAACACAGGTTTCGTAGACCTTGAACTTTGGGGGGATGGAGGAGCCTTGGGCGAGGGGATGTTTCAAAATTGTAAGCATTTGAAAACAATTGTAAGTTATAAGAGTATACCCAAGAACTGTTTTGATGGCTGTACTAATCTTGAATTCGTAAAGATTGGATCGGCTTCCCAAATCGGTGAGGATGCCTTTGATGAAAGTATATATAATTCTTGCTCTGTTCGTGTCCCTAAAGGTGAATACTACCATTATGTCAATGGTGTATATGGAAAATGGTATTTCAAGAACACCTACTCGGAAGATGTGCTTCCTAGTCCAACGATTTCTGTAGATAGAAATAATAATGTGTCCATACACTCTTATGTGTATGATGGAACTTTATATTATCATCCAAAAGGTTATTACCCTTCATATGCATATAGCAAACCATTTCAAGTATCAAAGAATACAGTGGTGTCGGCTTTGGTGGAGTTGGAGTATGATGATGCAGGACATAGCTATTATGGAAGTAACCCAGTTGGGGGGCCTGTTACATATACAATAAATTCGTTCAAGTATGATATACCTACTATAGAAGTGAAAAATAATATTGTGACTATAACAGCAAAAGATAGTTTGAATATTGATTATGCTATAAATCGAGAGCCTACCCATAATACGAATTATACAAATCATTATACCAAACCGTTTGAAATATCTGAGCGATGTACGATATATGCTAAAGTATATATAGACGCTTGTAATTATAGTGAAACGGCAAGTTATCAAGTCAGAATACTTAAATTGTCTGCTCCAAAGATTAACTGTGAACATAATGTTGTCACGATGTCTTCTCCAGAAGATGCGGATATCTTTTATACCGTAGATGGAACTGAGCCGAATGTGCTTTCTTCTTTATACAAAGAACCAATACGTATAGATAAAGATTTAGAAATTAGGGCGTTTGCTGTAAAAGATGAATTTGAAAGTTCTGAAAAGACAATAGCTAAATGCACTTATGAAATCGGAATACTTAAATTGTCTGCTCCAAAGATTAACTGTGAGCATAATGTTGTCACGATGTCTTCCCATGAAGATGCTGATATCTTTTATACTGTAGATGGAACAGAACCAAATGTACATTCTTCTTTATACAAAGAACCTATTCGTATAGATAAGAATTTAGAGATTAGGGCTTTTGCTGTTAAGGATGGGTATGAAAATTCGGAAGTGACAATTGTTAAATGCACTTATGTAAGTCGGACTCAGACCATAACATGGGGTGAGATGAAAGCACCTAGTGTGGGAGAAACAATAGAATTGATGGCGACTGCTTCTTCTGGTTTGAGCGTAAAGTATTCTGCTTATGCGCCGTTGTCTGCTTTTAAAGAACCGATAATAAACGTTAATAAGGCGACATTTCCACAAGAAGGTTGTTATCTTTTAGTTGCGACCCAAGAAGGCAATGAAGACTATGACATGGTTGCGGATACTTTGCAAATAAATATTGTCTGTGATGACGATGAACTAATGTGCTTCGATGGTATTTATTATAAACTTACAGCTTCGAAGGAAGCGTTGAAAGTCGTTCGTGGTAATTTGCCTTATAAGGGGAAAGTTGTAATACCAGCTACAGTAAATGGTATGCCTGTTGTTGAAATCGAAAATAACGCAATGTATGCTTCATATTTTCTTACAGAGGTAACAATAGGTGAGAATATATCTGTTTTTGGAAGTGAGGCGATTGGTGCTTGTCCAAACTTGCATACAATCGTTTTGCCAGCCAATGCTGCTTTACGACTACCTTCTTATTGCTTTAATTGTGATGATAAAGTTAGAGAAATCCATTGCTTGTCGGAAGATCCATATGTAGTAGCTGAGAGCGTATTTAATGGATTTCTAGATTATGAAAAGTGTGTACTTTATGTACCAGTAGGCTGTAGAAATAAATACATTCAAGCTCCATTCTGGAAGAATTTTACACATATAGAAGAGAGTACTCCAATCATAGTTCGTGCGAAGAGTTACAGCCGTCAGTATGGTGATGAGAATCCTGTGTTCGAGTTTGAGACCGAGGGTGCAGCATTGGATGGTACTCCGGAGATAGTCTGCTCCGCAGTCGCCAACTCTCCTGTTGGATCTTATACTATTGAGGTGAAGCAGGGCAGCATCAAGAACTATAATGTCCACTTCGAGTCAGGTAGTCTTGTGATTACTAAGGCTCCTTTGTCTATCTCCGCTGGCAATTATACCAAGAAGCAGGGTGATGCAATGCCTGTGTTTAAGGCAAGTTATGTTGGCTTTAAGAATGGTGAGGATGAATCAGTTCTGACCAAGCAACCAGTCTTCTCTTGCGAAGCAAATGAAGCAAGTGCTCCAGGTAAATATCCAATTAACGTATATGGTGTAGAGGCAGATAATTACAATGCTATTAGCTACGTTGCTGGAACTCTTACGGTTCTGAAGAGAGAGTTAAAGAAGCAAACAATCACTTGGGACCAAGAGATAAAAGCTAAGGTCGGTTCTACGATAGCAATGAATGCAACTGCATCTTCTGGTCTTCCTGTAAGATATTCGTACGCTCAGGCACCAAGAGTGGTAACTGCTTATCAAGTTCCTCAAATAGAAGACAATAAGATAACATTCCCTCAAAATGGTATGTATCTCTTGGTTGCTATTCAAGACGGAAATAATGAATATGCGGCAGCTACGGACACATTGGATGTCTGTGCAATCAGTGACGATGAGGGCTTGATGTATATTGATGGTATCTACTATAAATATACTGATGATGGCTCTGCGCTAAAGGTGGTCAGAGGTTACAAACCATATCGAGGAAAAGTAGAGATTCCTGCAACCGTTAATGGTCTTCCTGTGACAGAAGTTGACGGGTTGGCTATGTATGCTTGCTATTATCTGAAAGAACTCGTTATCGGTGACAATGTGAAGAAATGCGGACATGAGGCTTTTGGAGCAAGTATAAACTTATGTAATGTCACATTGCCTGTTGCTGATGTTGAGTTTACACATAATTGGATGTTTAACTGTGATAGAGGAATTCGGGAGATACATTGCCGTTCGTCCATTCCTTATGTTGTCGATGAAGGCATTTTTAATGGTGCTGTTGATTACGACAAGTGTATTCTCTATGTTCCTGTTGGCACTAAGCAAGCTTACAGGAATGCTGAGGTATGGAAAAACTTTACTCACATTGTGGAGGAAAATGTTTCTACGAGTATTTCTAATATAAATGTGGAAAAGAAGAGTGTATGGCACACGTTACAGGGTGTTAAGTTATTTGCTAAGCCAAATATTCCTGGTGTATATATTCACAATGGGAAAAAGATTATTGTAAGATAAATTTAATGTAAGCGGTGGGTGTATTATGGGATTCTGTAGTACATCCACCTTTTTTTTGCTATAGTAGTAATAGCCCCAAGTATAGATTATTCCGACAAAACCCTTCACCCCTCAATTTTTGTTTGGAAAGGTATTCTTTTAATGCTTTTGCTCTTTCAAAAAATTATGCATTATTGGCTGAAAGGAATGTAGAATTTAGCCAATAATGCTTAAAAATATGTATTATTGGCTTAAAACAGCGTAAGATATAGCCAATAATTGCTTTTTCTTGCTATCTTTGTAAGCGATAAGAAATTAAAGCAGGAGAAAAGGAAATGAAGAACAATATAATAGGTAGAAAGAGTGAACAAGATACCCTGACTCGCATATATGAGTCAAGGCAGTCTGAATTTGTGGCTATATGCGGACGCCGCAGAGTGGGGAAAACGTTTCTCGTGCGTGAATATTTTGAGCAGGAAATGGTTTTTCAAGCATCCGGACTGGCAGGAGGAAACACTCAGGAACAGTTGAAAAACTTCTTTTATACACTTCGTCGTTATGACAGGAAAGTATCTTCGTTGCCCCATGATTGGCTCGATGCCTTTGAGATGCTGATTTCTTATCTCGATTCTCTGTCCCAAGTAGAACGCAAGGTGGTTTTTCTCGACGAACTGCCTTGGATGGATACTGTGGGCTCTGACTTTATCTCTGCCTTGGAGCACTTCTGGAATGGATGGGCTTCGGCACGTCGCGACATCGTTCTGATAGTCTGTGGCTCTGCCACTTCCTGGATGATGGACAAACTCATCAATAATCATGGTGGACTTTATGGTCGTCTTACCCATCGTCTATTCCTGCAACCCTTTTCTCTTGGAGAATCGGAAGCGTTTCTGAAGACCAAGGGGATGATGCTATCAAGATACGAGATGGCAGAGCTTTACATGATATTGGGAGGCATCCCATACTATCTTAATCTTTTGGACGAGCGGTTAAGTTTAGCGCAGAATATAGACCGTATGCTGTTCAATCCCAACGGTCAGTTGTATAATGAGTTTTCGATACTCTATCGCTCCTTGTTCAAGGATTCTGAGGCATATGTCAAGGTGGTAGAGTGTCTGAACGAGCGTGGATATGGAATGACTCGCACAGAAATAGCTAATGCAGCCCAGATGAAATCAGGCAAGACATTGACCACGATTCTTGACAATCTGGAATCGTGCGGATTTATCAGAAAATATGTCAACTTCGGATGTTCTACCCGAAAATCTCTTTATCAGTTGGTGGATTTCTTCACCTTGTTTTATTTTCGTTTTCTGCGAGACAGTTCGTTCCGGAATCTTCTGTATTGGAGCAAGTTGCAGCGCACGCCCCGTTTCTATGCCTGGGCAGGAGTTTCATTCGAGATATTGGCGATGAATCATATCTCTCAGGTCAAGCAGCGGTTGGGTATAGCAGGTGTATCCACCAATTTATATTCATGGCGGAGCAAGAGTAGTGGGGATGCTGATGAGCGGGCCGCTCAGATAGATATGGTGATAGAGCGTGGCGACAACACCATCAATCTATGCGAAATGAAATTCTCGGAAGGAGAGTTTGCCATCAATAAGGATTATGATAAGATTTTGAGAAACAAAATTGCCCGTTTTATGGAAGAAACGAAAACTCGGAAGTCCATACAGCTGACGTTTATCAGCAGTTATGGTCTTCAGCGCAACATGTATTCGGGCATTGCCCAGAACGAAGTGGTACTTGATGATTTGTTTTAAGCACCATCTTATTGCCACAATTGCCACATTGAGTGTAATAGCTTGAATGACAGTGGCCTGTGCGTGGCAATACGCTTGGTGTTGTTGCCACAAAATGCCATACTGTTACCACGTTCCCCCCTGTGGCTTTTAAATGGAGAAAAATACCAAAAACAAGAAGAAAAAACAAAAAAATGAGATAAAGGTGGCATGTTATCCTATTTTTTTGCTAACTTTGCAGAAGCAAGAAAAAGTCTTGCCGATTCCATAATGAAGTAAAAAGACCCATTTGAAACCGAAACCTTTTAACTTATAATCAACAACAATATGACACAAGCTGATTTAGTAAGACTACTTTTCGCAAAAGGTGATGAGGGATTCTATTGGAAGTATTGTTTCAATGAACAATGTCCTCTTGCCAATGAATGTGCACGTCATTTATCTGTCGTCTACAAGAATGCTGACAAGACGGATGGTTATGCCGTTTTTCCTGACGCATACAAAAATGGCAAGTGCGAACACTTCATGCAAATACATCTTGTCAAGATGGCATACGGTCTGGAAAAAATGCTCGACGAACTGAGAAAGAAGGATGTGAAAGTGTTCAAAAGCAGTATGATTTCCTATTTCGGAAGCCGAACTTCGTATTATCGCTACAAACTGGGGCAGACTCGTATCATTCCTGAACAGCAACAATACATCTTGCAGTGGTGTAAAGATCAAGGATATGAGAACATGGTGTTCGACCGTTATACAGAGGAGCTCGATTATTAATTTCTGAAGAAAACCAGGATGCACATCATCGTGCAAATGCCACAGCATTCATGGAAATCTCGAAACCTTATCGGGCAAATAGACTTAACGTTGAGCATTTTTAGCCATTACGATGAGCTTTTCAGCCCATAACGATGAGCATTTTTGCCCATAACGATGAGCAAAGTTGCTCATACCTGTGAGGAAACTTGCCCAGAGCTTCGGGTAAAAGCGCCCAAAGGCTTGGATAAAGTTTGGGCAAAACGGGTTTCCTATTTCGATGCCAACGAAACAGCCATCATCATGCAAAGCAACAGGCTGTTTGAGCAGATTTCGACCATCAAGCAATGTTTTCTGGAGGTTTTTACACCGACAGACGTCTCAGAGAAGGGATAATATATGATGGCAGCAGCTATTTTTGATATCTTGAAGCAGAAATTCGGTTCCACATTGCTGGTTTCCTGTTTGCAGCGATTTTGGCAGAGAACTTCAGAATATCGATGAATTGAAAAGCAAGAAAAACAGATTTGGTACTGAGTATCTGGTCGTTAGAAAATAATAATCTGCTGGACAAAGTAGAATGCAGTCATATTCGTACGTGGTAATTGGTTGAGCGCCTTGACTGTATGTTTAGTACGGTCGAGGTGCTATCTTTATATAATAAGGTGTAAACCTGTTTTTTTCTTCAATCTCCTGCTTCTTCTCCCTTTTTAGTGCTTTTTTATGTTAAATCTATCTGCTACATGGTGACAGAAATAAATCTTTTTCTTATATTTGTCAACAAATTAAATAGCAGACAATTATGACTAATGACTCATTTTCTATAAGATTGCGGGAAGCACGACAGATGATGGGGCTCAGCATGGATAAACTCGTAGAGCGAACCAATGGAGCCATCACCAAGCAGAGCATCTCCCGTTATGAGAAAGGCATCATGCGCCCTAAGCGTGATGCCTTGCAAGCCATAGCCAAAGCTCTCAATATCAGCGAGGAATATTTCGAAGGAACCAATCTCAAGATAGATATGCCTATGCTCCGCACCACCTCCAATGGCAAGTTGTCCGAAGACGAGTTGCAAGCCCTGGAAGCAAAACTCTCGTTTTGGGCAGAGCAGTATCTTACGAAGGAGAAAGAAGCAGGCTTTCCTACTCGGTTTAAGAATCCGATAAAAGGCACCAAGGTATCAACCCTTGATGATGCCATCCATGCTGCCGACCTTCTTCGTGAGAAATGGCATTGCGGTGACGGACCTATCGCCAGCATCCTGCGACTCTTGGAAAGAAAAGGTATCATGATACTTGCAGCTAATCTTCCAGAGTATGTCTTCGGAATGAGTACCTGGGCAGATAAGAAGCATCCGCTGATGATTCTCGATTTCAATCCGGAAAAGAGCAGTGTGGAGAAACTTCGCTTTACGGCTGTTCATGAGTTGGCCCATCTGCTTCTCCTCTTCCCGGAAGGTAGTCCACTGAAACTGGAGAAGCGTTGCGATCTCTTTGCCAGTTTCTTCCTTCTTCCCAAGTTGGCGCTTATCGAAGAGTTGGGTTCCAGAAAGCGTGAGAAGATAACGCTGGAAGAGATGATAGACATCAAGGAGCTATATGGGGAATCTCTCGCCGCTTCCATCATCGTCACCAGGGATTACGGCATCATCACCACCGAGTATAAACGGGCATGGTATGCCGAGCATATAGAGCCTAATCCTCGTGAAATAGATAATGGCCACTATGCATTTCCCGAGACATTGGGAAGGGAGAAGAGGATAAATTCGATAGTAGATTCGTGAACACTAAATGTCGGTGTAAATGTCGGCGCTAATGTGATACATTAAACGGAAAATACTAATTTTAAATAGTGTAGATATGAAGCAAAATAATAACGATCAAATCGTCTGCGATATGTTCGAAGAGGTTGCAACCGAAAGAATCGCTGAGGCTCGGAATGCATACACCTATGAAGAAATTGATGGGTGCTATATGGAGGCGAAAGAGATTACAAGAGTTGTAAAAGATAAACTTGAATATTTTAGAATAGTGTAGAATGAATTTATTGGCTAATAGTTTCGGATAGGTTTTAAGGTCTTTAAAGTAACACCTCAGCACCCATAGATAAAACATTAGTATAATAATTCTAAAAGAAATAACAACGTATAAGTTTTTTAGTTAATTTTATGTCCATAAAACAAAGAATTTATGAAGTTTAAAATAACCTTGAAGATAGATAGGAAATATGGTGACTTGCTGCCCTTTAATTATCAATATGAGCAGTCGGCAGTCATTTATCGCATATTGGCGCAAGCTGATACGCAATATTCGTCATGGCTTCATGAAAATGGCTATGATGTAAATGGCTGCAAGAGGTTTAAACTGTTTTGTTATTCGCCTTTTATCTTTGAAAAAGTAAGGCCTTTGCCTGAAGCTAGGTGTTTGAAAATCATCGGGGAAAGAGCTGTTTGGTACATTAGCTTTATACCGGAAAAAAGCACTCTTGAGTTTATTCAAGGAATATTTGCTCATCAAAGTTTCACTATTGGCAATAAGGAACATCGGGTCGCATTTGATGTTGTTGGAGTAGAGGCTATACCTATGCCGCAATTATCTGAAGAAATGACTTTCCAAGCCGTATCTCCTATTTGTGTCAAACTGCATGTAGACAACAAGACTCAATATCTATCTCCTGACAATCCCATGTTTGCTGAGGGTATATTAAAGGGATTGATGGCGAGATATGAGAGCATTCATGGTCAGCCATTTGATATGGAAAACAAGGAGTTTTCATTTGAATTGATAGATAAAAAGGTCAAGTCGAAGTTGATAACGATAAAAGCCAATACTCCATACGAATCAAGAGTGCGTGGATATCTCTGCTCCTTCCGCATGAAAGCACCTTTAGAGTTGATGAAGATGGCTTATGAAGGAGGTATAGGAGAACAATGTTCGCAGGGTTTTGGATTTATTAAGAAGATAGAATTATGAGTTTAGATACAGTCTTAAAAATTGGAAATATATTGAGAAATTCAAAAGAAAAGATGAGTTTCTCAAATGCAGTTGCAGCTTGCCCTAAAGACAATAAAGGATGTTGGCCTTTTTGCCTTTGTCTACCAGTAGATAAAGACTTTAATATTATTTTTGATAAAGCGTCGATTGTACCAGAAAATCAAAGAAACAGTCTGTTTTATCTAAAGTACAAGACATCTGGAAATGACACATCCTGCAAATACATGTATGGTGATATTTATTATTCTGTCAAAGGCACATTAGGTAACAACATGTCTACCACAATAAGTGAAGATGGAAATTTTAGATTAGCAAATTCACAAAGTTCTTTTGACAAAGGCACTGCAGAATTTAAAAGCATCTGTACTTCAAATGATTTCTCATCCAAAGAGACTGAGGAATTAGTGCAAATAAGAACCAGACTCGAAAAAGGACAAATATTAATAGAACGGATTCTCAAATATGCTCCAGCTATTATAAAATACTTTGAAAATGAACATGGCTCATTCAAAAAGTTTATAGAAAATGAAGATGATTTGAGAGATATTTGTTGCTCGATAAATAAAGAAAACAACAAAAAGAAACTGGAAAAATTCAATGCTTATCAAGATGACGAAAATGAGAATAATAGTTTTCTTCTTCGATTAAATTCGGCATCAATCTTCTTACATTTCTCTTATAAAAATGGTAATGGGGATGTAAAGAGTTGGTATGATTTTGCCAATTCTTTACAACTAATCACTCGTAAGATGCTTAAGGAATATTTTACAGATACAAAGGAAGGGCTTGTGCTTAATAAGAATCTGTGGCATACTATATGTTCTGGTGATAAGAAAAATGACATACAATTTCCAAATTTTGATTTGGAAAATAGATACAAGACAAGAAGTTTTAGTGAATCAGATATAGAGAATCTTTTTTATGGCGTTACATATGCTAAGAAGGGGAGGATGATTTATGGTTCAGAATATAAACTTATAGTTTTGCCGTGTGGGAATAATTTGAAAGCAGAGGATTTAAAACTCTTTCAAGAGAAGAGAAATGAATCTTCGATAGCATCAGCCAATGAATATAACGATGATCTGATTTCTTCAATCTTAGGAATTAGTTCTACTTATACATCATTTGATTTTGTTTTTGTAAAAAATGGAGGTACAAAGCCGGATACAGATTTGATAGAAATTTCAAACATAACACGAAGCAATCTAAATAGGGTAAACTCAAGAAATCAAAATATTGCGCATCAAGTATATGCAGAAAGAAATAACGAGCTAAAAGTAGAAACACCGTTTTCTATATGTAAATCATTTTCTAATCTCTTGGGAGATGTGCAATTGGATGCAACGGGAAAAGTTAAAGTAGCCGCATCGAAGAAATATGAAAGTCATATTCTCAAAGTGCTTCCTTTAATATATAAAGAAAATTATTATAATGATCCCTATTTACTCCATTCGTTTGTGACTAATGTAGAATCCGCAACACGTATAGGAGACGGTTCGTTTTGGTGTAAAATCTTGAAATATGATTTGATGTTCATATTGTCAATACAAAATAATAAACAAAATAAATATATGGAAATTACTAATTCTGCAAGTTTTAAACTTGGCCTTAAAATAGGAAAAATGGCCAAGCCACTGAAGAATTCTATTGGTTCTTTTGAAAAGAACTATGTAGGATTGCTTTCAAGAAGAGTGTCAACTAAAGATGATTGCATTAGATTTTTTACTGACATTAGTCAGAAACTTGTAATGCATGACAGGGTGTGGAGCGCAATGTGTGCTGAGATTTGTGATGATTTGGCAAATATTTCAGAATCAGAATATGACAAGGACGAATTGTCTTTCGGTTTCTTGGACGGCTATTTTAAATATGAGCCGACGGATAAGAAAAAAGATTTTCAGAAACGTTTGGAGAAAATCTTGGCTGATTATTCTGATAATGAAGATTTGAAAGATGAAGTTAGTAAACTTAACTTGATAGTTGATGAAATAAACCATAAAAATTAAAGAAATGAAGAAATCAGAAATTTTGTTTTTGTATGAAACCTCATACAACATTCCCAATGGAGATCCATTTACAGGAGAACAACGTTACGATGAGGAGACAAAGAAAATCCTTGTTAGTGATGTTCGAATTAAAAGATTTATTCGTACATACCTTGAGGATATCGAGGGTGAGCACATCTATGTCTCAGACAAGACTGGAGCTGGCAAAACAGATTCTAAAGGTGTATTAACTTGGATCATTGAGAATTGGAATTCCAATCAAAAGACCAACATCGCTGAAATAATGAAAGAACTCATTGATGTAAGATTGTTTGGTGGTATATCAACGCTAGAAAAAAAGATGAAAGTTGGTAAGACAGACTTTACAAATGGGCATGTGCAATTTACGGGACCTGTGCAATTTGCTTCCCTTAACACTTCTTTGAATCGTGTCAACTTGAGAATGCACCAGAACACATCACATTTTACATCTAAAGGAGATAAAGCGCAAGGTGCCATTGCCACAACAACATTGGTTCCTTATTCTGTTGTTCAAATTCACGGATGGATTAATCCTACCGTTGCTAAAAAAACAGATTTGAAAGAGAATGATCTGCAGAAAATGTTTAAAGCTTTATGGTATGGAACAGGCGGAGAAGGAAGCTCTTTCTCTCGTTCAAAAGTCGGACAAGATTCACTTTTGTTGTTAGTCATAGACTATAAACATAACTTTGATAAACTCTATGGAGTTGACAGAACCATAAAACTTGTGCCGAATGGAAGCTTGAAAGACGAGCAAATTCGTAGTATGGATGACTATACTCTCAATTTCACTAAACTCAAGGAACTTGCCAAGAATGACAAGATCGAAAAAATCAGATTCTATACTGAGATAGACGAGATTAAGAATGAGCTTAATGGTGAGAAGTTTGAAGAGATGAGCTTATGAAAGGTTTTCAATTCAAGATAGATGGTGATTGGGCTCATTTTAAAAAGCCAGAGACCAACAACAATCCATTGTCTCATGACCTTATTCCTAAAACAGCATTAATCGGAATGGTTGGTGCTGTCTTAGGAATTGAACGCAAGAAGATGAAATTTCTTTTTCCTCAGTTGTCTGAAGACTTGTTGTATGGAGTTGAATTACTGAAGCCGGTAACAAAAACATCATGTGGATTTACGTCTCACACGGCTATAAATCCAACAGCTATTAAATCGCCCAAAGCTTTTGAAATGCTACGTGATGTTAGTTACAAGGTTTGTGTGGGACTCTATGATGAACGTTCTCAAAGTATATTCGATGATTTTCAGAATGCAATTTTAGAAGGATATGCTGTCTACGACCCTTATTTGGGTATTGCTAACTGTCCAGCAGAATTGTCTTTTATCAGTCAAGGAGAATTCACAATGATGGATAATGGTGATTTTGAGACCAAAGGTTTCATTATAGCGAATAAGCATAAGTTGAAAATAATTGACGATGACTTTCGAATAGGTTTTGACAAACTTCCGACATATCAGAATAATGATTTTTGGAATTTGCCGGAAAAATATGTAAATGTCATATACCCAGAATGCTCTCATGTGCTTAACGTAGAAGGAGATTATTGGGAATATATTCATGATAAAGAGATTGAACAATGGGTTTTAATTTAAATAATTGTTATTCACATCCAGGAAAACTTTTGAAAGTACATCTTGAAAATGTGGCTTTATTATCAAAAGTATATCTTGAAAATGTGGCTTTATTGGCAAAGAGAATTACCAGTTCTGATGCAGCAGGATTGGTATCTCTCTTCCATGATATAGGTAAGGTTAATCCTAATTTTCAACAGAAATTAAATGGATCATGTCCAAAAGGATATGATCATCATGCTTATTTGTCTGCGTATGCTTTTCTCATGTTCCTGATTAAAAATCCAGATATATTTAAGGCATTAGTTCCACAGGGATTTAATTCGAAAAATTTTTTAATATCTTTAATAACCATTGTTGCGAAACATCATGGGGATTTACCTGATATGATGCCAAATGATAACAATTCTATTCTTTCGGGCTATGAAGTAAGCAATCTTTATGCCTTTCTTGATAAGGAGCATATATCTTTTGGTAATGTCTTTTCTGAATTATTAGGCATTGAGCCATCTATGCCATCATCAATGGAAGAAGATAGAATTAGATTATTTTTTAAAAGAATAGTAAATAAGCCAAATGATTATAATGTTGCTTTACGATTCTATTTAGAAATACAAAGTATTTTCTCTGCATTGGTAAAAGCTGACAAAAGTGATGCTGGTGATATGACATCCATGCTTGATGAGAATGAACAAAATCTGAATAGCTTTTCTCATATCTATCCAGATATATTACAGGGGTATCTTGACAATCTTAAATCTCAAACTTTACTTAATATAGAGAGAACTAAGATACGTCAGGAGAGCATCAATAGTATTAGAAAAGGTTTAAAAGAAGGAAAACAGATTTTCGAGTTGACGGCACCGACAGGTTCCGGCAAAACACTAATGTTGTTATCTTTAGCTTCCGAGATCATAAAATCGAAGGGAGCTAAAAGAATTATTTATGGATTGCCATTCTTGTCAATAACTGAACAAGTTGAGTCTGAAGTGTTGAAAATATTGAAAGGTTACGAATATTTCGTTCAGCGTATAGACTCGAAATCTACAAATACACGCTTTGATGATATACAGAAAGAACTGGATGAAAATCCTTCTGAAAAGTTGTTACAGGAATTAGAGGCTTTAGAATTTCAAGAAGATACTTTTGGCTATCCATTCATAATTACAACTTTTGTACGTATATTTGAGACACTATTGGGTAATAAGAATCATGAACTTATGAAATTACCTAATTTTTCCAATTGTGTCTTTCTCTTGGATGAGATACAGTCTTTACCTCCAAGATTGTATGGATTTTTTGTCGCTTACTTAGACAAATTCTGTAAACTGACTGATAGTTTTGCGATAGTTTCTACAGCTACACAGCCAGCTCTTCGATTGCCTGATGACAATAAAGAGGCAAAGGAATTCTTTCTTGATTATGAACAACCATTTAAATTGTTGTCACTTTCTCATTATGAGAATCCTGTTTTTAACAGATATACAGTTGAGGTACAAAAGTCGATTATAGATATTGAACAGTTGGGGCATCAAGTTTTACAGGAGGAGAAATCGGTGCTTGTTATCTTGAATACTATTCAGGATACAAAAGACTTATACAATTTCATCACTGGAAATATGGATGACACAAATGTGTTGCTTCTTAATACGCATTTTACTCCAAGAGACCGAAGTCTGAAGGTTTATCTAGCTAAAAGGAAACTACGTCAAGGTGATAAAGTTATTCTTATTTCTACTCAGCTTATCGAAGCGGGAGTTGATATTGATTTTCCTGTACTTTATAGGGATTTTGCTACCATTTCAAGTGTTGTACAATCAGCTGGTCGTTGCAATAGAAATGGAAAAAATCCTGAAAAGGGAAAAGTTGTTGTAGTTAGGTTAGGAACAAATCAAGGGGAACGTTCAAGCCTGATTTATCGAGGTCCTGATAATGAGTTGATAAAATTCTCAAGAGAATCTTTTTATGAATCAGGAAATTGCGAAGAGAAGGATATGTTGAATATACAGAAAACTTTTTTTGATAAAATATGTGACCAACTTATATTTGGAGCCTATGGCGAGAAGCTGAAAGAAAATTTAATGAAGGATATAAGCCAATGTATGTATGAGAAAGTGGGGAAATTTTCACTTATTGACAAGAATATATTTGGCGAGGAATATTTGTACTATGTGCCTCGTAATGGTGAGGATGAAAACTTTGAATTACTTCTAGAGTATCAGAAGAATTTAACAGAGTCTCTTTCACATGATGACAAGATATCTATCATACGATGCCATAAGAGAAAATTAAGCAACCAATTAAAAAAGATGGCCAATCGGATTGTACAAATAAGGATAAAGCCAAATCAATCCAAACCAATTACATCATCAGATGAAGATTTTAATGGTCTTTATAAAATATCTTCTGAATGTTATGATTTTAAGACAGGTATTCAAATTGATGGAGGAGGGATGCTTTTATGATAGTAACAGGTACTTATTTCAACTATTACCAGCTTTGCCATCGCAAACTATGGCTGTTTGCCAATGGCATCAACATGGAACAAGAATCAGACTTGGTCTATGAAGGAAAGCTGGTGCATGAATCAAGTTATCCTCAACGTACATCAAAGTATGAGGAAGTGGAGGTTGATGGTATCAAAGTGGATTACTATGATGCCAAGAACAAGGTTATCCACGAGATAAAGAAATCTAATAAGGTGGATAAAGCTCATGAATGGCAACTGAAATATTACATGTATGTTTTCGAGCAGCATGGTATTGATGGCGTGAAGGGCATCTTGGAATATCCTCTTTTAAGAAAGACAAAAGAAGTAATCTTGACTGATGTCGATAGAGATGACATTCAGGTTATATCAAAAGACATCATTCAGATAATCTCGTTAGATGTTTGTCCGTCTAAAGTCAAGAAAGGCATCTGTAAGAATTGTAGCTACTTTGATTTTTGTTATATAAACGAATTGGAGGAAGAAGAATGAAAAGAAGTTTCTATCTGTTCAATCCAGGCATTATGGAGAGAAGGGACAATACGCTGAAGTTCACGCCTGTTATCGTGAATGAAGATAATGAAGAAATCAAGCAGCAACCTCGATACATTCCTATTGAGGATGTTGCGGAACTGTATGCCTTTGGAAGTCTGCGGGCAAATAGTGCTTTGTTCAACTTTCTGGGGCAGAAAGGTATTCCTGTCCACTTCTTCGACTATTATGAGAACTATACCGGAAGCTTCATGCCAAGGGAAAGTCTTCTTTCTGGCAAGGCGTTGTTGGCACAAACATCTGCGTACCAAAATAAGAAGAAAAGGGTAGAATTGGCGCGAAAATTCATTCAGGGAGCAGCTTGGAATATGGTTATGAACCTCAACTATTATAATCGTAGAGGAAAAGACTTGCAGGATATTATCGATACCATTAAGAGATTGAGTAATACTTTGCCTGATGCCAAGGCTGTAGATGAGATAATGGGAATTGAGGGAAATATCAGACAGGCATATTATGCTGCATTCGATATCATTCTCGATGATTTCAACATGGGATCAAGAACCAAGCAACCGCCAGAGAACGAGGTAAATGCTCTCATTTCTTTTGGCAATATGATGTGCTATACCGAAACTCTCCGAGCTGTTCATCAAACTCAGCTCAATCCAACGATAAGCTTTCTGCATACTCCAGGAGAAAGGCGTTTTTCATTATGTCTTGATATATCCGAGATCTTCAAGCCTATTATCGTGGATAGAGTCATCTTCAAGGTACTCAATAAGCATGCTTTAAGTACCAGTCATTTTGATAAGAAACTCAACAAATGTCTTTTGAACGAAAAGGGAAAGAAAATTTTTGTAAAGGCTATGGAAGAGCGATATGACGAGACGTTTCGTCATCGTTCTTTAGGACGTAATGTAAGCTATAAGCATCTTATAAAACTTGAATGCTATAAGCTACTGAAAGATATTTTGGGAATTGAAGATTATAAACCTTTCAAAATGTATTGGTGATATGTATGTGATTATTGTTTATGATGTAGGTGAGAAGCGAGTTGGTAAAATGTTGAAGCTTTGTCGCCAGTATTTGTGTTGGATTCAGAACTCAGTTTTGGAGGGAGAATTATCTGAAGCCAAACTTCGTGAATTGCAAATGAAAATGAAAGCTATCATTGATGAATCCGAGGATAGTGTCATTGTTTTCACCAATAAAATGGGGTATAACATGAACAAGCAGATTCTTGGAAAAGAAAGAATGTCTACAGACAATTTCTTATAGAGAGTTGTCGATGTGGTTCTATTTTGTCGTTTTTGGTTCGGCAAAACCTCCAAAAAGTGCTCTTTGACTTATTGAAACCACCATAAATAGGCAGGTTGTCGTAAGACCGCAGAAAAAATATCATTAGGCATCGACATATTTTAGGAGTATTTTTTGTATCTTTGCACCCGAAATCCCATTGTGTACAAAGACAATTAAATCTTCGTTCTAATGGGTTCTAATCGTACCTTTATGGAATTGAAATTGCCAAGGGTCAAGTCTTCCGTCTCCAGTATTGGGTTCTAATCGTACCTTTATGGAATTGAAATAAGGTTTTGAGTGAATCGACAATCACCAACTACTGTTCTAATCGTACCTTTATGGAATTGAAATAAGGGATATACATCACCATCCTGCCAGGATTGTTCGTTCTAATCGTACCTTTATGGAATTGAAATTCTCATTCTTTGGATGAGCATATAAAGGGCACAGAACGTTCTAATCGTACCTTTATGGAATTGAAATGCAGGTATTGAGGTTGAGAATCACTTGATGTCGCGTTCTAATCGTACCTTTATGGAATTGAAATTTATAACCAATCTTGAAAGACTCGTTGGGATTAACCCGTTCTAATCGTACCTTTATGGAATTGAAATTGTTCAGCAAGTTATCAGCAAGTTTGCAGCGGCAGTTCTAATCGTACCTTTATGGAATTGAAATCTGTTTACCGATGTGTGCAGTTACTTAGCGAAAGGTTCTAATCGTACCTTTATGGAATTGAAATGTGTACAATAGGGCTACTTTAGAAATAGACCGATGTTCTAATCGTACCTTTATGGAATTGAAATTAGAGAAAGGAGGCACAAAATGAAAAAGATAATGTGTTCTAATCGTACCTTTATGGAATTGAAATTAGAATATTTCTGTACCCCTGTTGAGAGCTCCGTGTTCTAATCGTACCTTTATGGAATTGAAATTTTAGAACTATCAGAAATGTAGCGATCCACAGCCAGTTCTAATCGTACCTTTATGGAATTGAAATTTAAGAAGGTTATCCAGTGTAGTTCTGCTAACCTGTTCTAATCGTACCTTTATGGAATTGAAATCTCAGACCTCAGATCAGAGAACTGGAGCTGGGTAAAGTTCTAATCGTACCTTTATGGAATTGAAATTACAAAGGAAATGAGAATATGGCATTCACCACAGGTTCTAATCGTACCTTTATGGAATTGAAATTTGCTGTAGGGGTGGGAAGCAAGCCTTTTCGAGCGGTTCTAATCGTACCTTTATGGAATTGAAATTCGCAATCAAGTACATAACGTTTTGTGCCGTTGCGTTCTAATCGTACCTTTATGGAATTGAAATCGCTAGTTATCGTCCCATTACTGGAGAGAATGCCCGTTCTAATCGTACCTTTATGGAATTGAAATAAGGGAGTTGAAAGCATTCTAGCACAGATAATTCAAGTTCTAATCGTACCTTTATGGAATTGAAATCTCTTCCAAAGTCGTCGTACTTTACGTCGCTGGCAGTTCTAATCGTACCTTTATGGAATTGAAATTTTAGTAGAATGCGTGGCATTGACAAAGACCCTTGTTCTAATCGTACCTTTATGGAATTGAAATGTGTCAAGAAGATAGCCATCAACGCTGCATCAGGAGGTTCTAATCGTACCTTTATGGAATTGAAATGAAGAAATGAAGGATAAAGGTTATTCTCTTCCATGGGTTCTAATCGTACCTTTATGGAATTGAAATCCTTATTATTAAAGAGAGCATCATCGTATTGGTTGTTCTAATCGTACCTTTATGGAATTGAAATAACAAAATGGACTTTGATTTTGTTCGTGTTGAAGAGTTCTAATCGTACCTTTATGGAATTGAAATTTCCAATCTTCCAATACGAATCCGTATGATGGGTAGTTCTAATCGTACCTTTATGGAATTGAAATTATAAGGTTGGAGGGTATCGAACACCCGACAATGTTCTAATCGTACCTTTATGGAATTGAAATATCTCCAAGCTCCCAACGCTTCTGACTATTGGCAAGTTCTAATCGTACCTTTATGGAATTGAAATCAAAGATGTGTTTGGAAAGCAAGGCGCATCCGGAGGGTTCTAATCGTACCTTTATGGAATTGAAAGTTAATGTGCAGATTCAGACATTGGAGCAAATCAAGTTCTAATCGTACCTTTATGGAATTGAAATAGTTGAGCAATGGGGAGAGTGTTTTGACGGCACAGTTCTAATCGTACCTTTATGGAATTGAAATTAATCTATAAGCCGAATTTACTGTTGCCGCCAGATCGTTCTAATCGTACCTTTATGGAATTGAAATCTTCACACGCTGGGCCGAGTATGACAAAAAAAGCGAGTTCTAATCGTACCTTTATGGAATTGAAATTGATTATATGTGCGGACTGGAGTCACGGGAAGAAAGTTCTAATCGTACCTTTATGGAATTGAAATTACAGTTCTCGACACGATTTGACCTGTAGCTCTGTCGTTCTAATCGTACCTTTATGGAATTGAAATTTCCGAAAGAAGGCACTCGGGCGTTCTCTCGCCTAAGTTCTAATCGTACCTTTATGGAATTGAAATTCCGTAGATATCATGCCGTTTTGGTCGACTTCGCAGTTCTAATCGTACCTTTATGGAATTGAAATAGTTTTTTTCGCTTTATTTTTTGTTTTAAGACAAGAGTTCTAATCGTACCTTTATGGAATTGAAATGTCAAAATTAGCTGCCTCGTAATAGCCGGACGTGCAGGTTCTAATCGTACCTTTATGGAATTGAAATATGTAGCTGCATCAGGTCATTCTGCTGGACTAAAGGCAGTTCTAATCGTACCTTTATGGAATTGAAATATGTGTTCATTATTCAATAATCTTCAAAGTGTTGCCGTTCTAATCGTACCTTTATGGAATTGAAATTGGTTTGACGAATAGACAAATTTTTCTCATAATAGTTCTAATCGTACCTTTATGGAATTGAAATTGGTTTGACGAATAGACAAATTTTTCTCATAATATGTTCTAATCGTACCTTTATGGAATTGAAATGACTGTACATTATAATTATGTGTAAGAGCTTGGACAGTTCTAATCGTACCTTTATGGAATTGAAATTAAAGCAATACGCTCTTGCGTAAATTGCTGACGGAGTTCTAATCGTACCTTTATGGAATTGAAATCTGATTGACAAATATCGGGTAGAGAAGAGAAGGAGAAGTTCTAATCGTACCTTTATGGAATTGAAATGACTGTACATTATAATTATGGGTAAGAGCTTTAACTAGTTCTAATCGTACCATGTATACTGCTCAGATTGGTGAACTTTTGCCCAGTAAGAGCTTTAACTAGTTCTAATCGTACCTTTATGGAATTGAAATCATGTTCACTGCTCAGATTGGCGAACTTTTGCCCAGTTCTAATCGTACCTTTATGGAATTGAAATTAACAGACTGAGCATACTTTTCACGTTCCTCTTTGTTCTAATCGTACCTTTATGGAATTGAAATGGTGGCGGCATCGTTTTGAGAGTGACGGAGCCGCGTTGTTCTAATCGTACCTTTATGGAATTGAAATTGGCAACCTCGCCAGCATATTCACAGCCGGACACGTGTTCTAATCGTACCTTTATGGAATTGAAATCGGCTCAGATACAATTCCTCGTACAGGATGCCGAAGTTCTAATCGTACCTTTATGGAATTGAAATCGAACAACCAATTACAAGACATCCAAGGCGATTCCTGTTCTAATCGTACCTTTATGGAATTGAAATTCGGACAAACCTTGCCTTTCGTGCTGGAGTACGGCAGTTCTAATCGTACCTTTATGGAATTGAAATGTGCGATGGTGAACAACTTGTTTAAGGCAATCAACGGTTCTAATCGTACCTTTATGGAATTGAAATTGTGTTCGTTGCGCAACCTTATCCACCTTATGATGGTTCTAATCGTACCTTTATGGAATTGAAATAGAGGCGAGAACATCGGAGGCTTTTTGTTGCATCAAGTTCTAATCGTACCTTTATGGAATTGAAATTCGGGTGTCGAACCCTCACATGCCAACCGTGGGGAGTTCTAATCGTACCTTTATGGAATTGAAATTGCGGATGGTGCCGCGCTTGTAGTGAGGGTCAATCATGTTCTAATCGTACCTTTATGGAATTGAAATAAGGATGTTATTTTGATTTTTACAATAGAAACTCTTTGTTCTAATCGTACCTTTATGGAATTGAAATATTGCACCTAAACCAGTAACGGCACCGCCAATATTAGGTTCTAATCGTACCTTTATGGAATTGAAATCTAAAACGAGGAACAAAACCAAAACCTGAAGAATAAGTTCTAATCGTACCTTTCACTGCTGTCCCGTTTAGAAATCTTCCGGTCCGAATAGGCTCGGCATATAGTAAT
>ENA-OPNP01000021-OPNP01000021.1-human-gut-metagenome-genome-assembly--contig:-NODE-21-length-62888-cov-21.609536_pt1 | contig 62888 bp, 52 predicted proteins | sample MGYA00241539_ERZ501775 | MGnify/ENA primary metagenome ERZ501775 (study PRJEB25962, sample SAMEA2042651) | human gut metagenome | biome: human gut; feature: human-associated habitat; material: faeces... | reverse complement strand
ACAGGTAGATTGTAACCGATGACAAAGATAAAATTAAATACATAAATAACCAAAAACTATATGTTCTACAAGTAGAGTATAGAATTAACAGAAATTATGGCTTACATCAAGTATTTTACAAATCTTAACGCCTTTTTGGGGCATGTTTTGCACGCAGAAAAGCCCGGATTCGATAGGCGACGTAAGGAAGATCATGTCCGTCCGAAGACAATTAAGCGAGTCTAAGACGGAAAAGTTTTAGAGTTGGCCCAGGCCTATCTGCTCACCCGTCATACCCTCAAGACCGTATCGACGGACCATCAAAAGTTTGAGAAAATTTGCGAAATCCTCGACGCCTTGGAGGCCGACAACCTGGCTGCCATACTGCTGAAACTGAACCCCACAGAATCTGGAATATCTGCACCTGCATCTTTTGCCTCCTGAGCACTCTTGATGAGAATCTGCTTGATGTAATCAAGATAGTTGTCTGCATCGAGAGCCGTGCCATCTGCCTTCTTCAGTCCTAAGGAATTGATGTAGGAAGGGAACTGGGCTGCAAGTTCCTGAGATAAAGCCTGCTTGCTGGCAGACAGACTCTTACGGCTTTCCGTATTGCCATACAACCACTCATAGGCCATGTCGGCATGGTCTAAATCTGTTATCGGACAATAACATACAGAAGCAAACACATCGTCTCGTTCATCGGCAGCCCCCATAGCCTTGAGCAGGGGTGCGTAAGCAGGATGATTGCCCGTTGCGCCCAGGAGGCTTGCCAATGCAACCGCACTCCCCAGGAATCTTATCAGAGGATTTTCGAGCATCTGAAAGAAATCCTGCCTGATGCTTCGGATAAACAGATCATTAAATGAATTGGATAAGAATCTCCGATAAAGGTAATAACTTCCGAAAACCAGGTATAAGCTCTTTAGAAGAATGTGCGTATCTTTGCACCAGTTTTTAAATGTCAAACAAAAAGGTTTTAACATGAACAGATTATTCACATTTATAGCAACAGCACTCATTTTTTGTGCAGGAAATCAAATAAAAGTAAAAGCAGAAATTATGGACAAAGAGACAAAATCAGTACAGGATTGGGACAAAACTTTTCCTAAAAGCGAGAAGGTAAATCATGAGAAAGTAACATTTAAGACCCAATATGGGCTTACTCTTGCAGCCGACCTCTATATTCCGAAGAACGCTGAAGGAAAGTTGCCTGCCATTGCCGTGAGCGGTCCTTTCGGGGCCGTCAAGGAGCAATGTTCAGGTCTCTATGCACAGACCATGGCAGAGCGTGGATTCATCACCATCGCTTTCGACCCTTCGTTTACAGGTGAATCTTCGGGCGAACCTCGTCGTACGGCTTCTCCCGACATCAATACGGAAGACTTTCTGGCAGCTGTAGATTACCTCAGCATGCGAGATGATGTTGATGCAGGTCGAATCGCCATCATCGGCATTTGCGGTTGGGGCGGAATCGCTCTGAATGCTGCAGCTCAAGACCCTCGCATCAAAGCTACTGCGGCAATAACCATGTACGACATGAGTCGAGTAAGCGGAAACGGGTACTTTGACGCAGATGACAGCGAAGAAAAGCGATATTCGGCACGAAAGGCATGGGCAGAAGCTCGCACGGCCGACCTCAAGAACAGAACATTCACTATGGCTGGCGGCGTGGTTGACCCTTTACCGGAGAATGCACCGCAGTTTGTAAAAGACTATCATGCCTATTACAAAACACCACGTGGCTACCACAAGCGTTCGGGCAACTCGAACGACGGTTGGCGCACCACCGGCTGCCAGGCTTACGCCAACACCCGTTTCCTCTATTACATCAACGAAATCCGTTCGGCAGTACTCATTGTGCATGGAGAGAAAGCACATTCCCGTTACTTCGGAGAGAGTGCCTTCAGATATATGATGGATGGAAAAGCGGAAGGCTACGACTTCGCCAGAAAGCCCAACCCGGTTCCAGACAACAAACAACTGCTCATTATCCCAGGAGCCTCTCATTGCGACCTATACGATGGTGGTGGGAAAGGAATGATACCTTGGGACAAGATCGAAGAGTTCCTGAAGAAGAATTTTTAAATATGAAAAAAATTACATCATTCATCATATTAACGACTATTTCACTCAATATTATGGCACAACAGAAAATAGTACAGACAGCAGGGCGCACCCAGCTGGGTGAGTTTGCCCCTGAGTTCGCCCACCTCAACGACGACATTCTCTTCGGAGAAGTATGGAGCCGCAATGACTTGCTTTCATTGCGCGACCGCAGTTTGGTAACAATCACTTCGCTCATCAGCCAAGGAATCACCGACAGCTCGCTGAAATATCACCTGCAGTCGGCAAAGAACAACGGCATTACCCGTTCAGAAGCAGCAGAAATTATCACTCACATCGCCTTCTACGCAGGTTGGCCAAAGGCATGGGCTGCCTTCAATCTGGCAAAGGAGGTATGGAACGAAGATGTGAAAGGAGAAGACGCCAAGGCTGCTTTCCAGCGCGAGATGATATTCCCTATTGGCGAACCCAACACCGCTTACGCCAAATACTTCAAAGGCAACAGTTATCTGGCACAAATATCCGACAGTCAGATACCTTTCTTCAACGTAACATTTGAGCCAGGTTGCCGCAACAACTGGCACACGCACCACGCCACAAAGGGCGGCGGGCAAATGCTGGTAGGTGTAGCCGGACGTGGCTGGTATCAGGAGGAAGGAAAACCTGCGCAGGAAATCCTCCCCGGCACAGTCATCCATATTCCTGCCAACGTGAAGCATTGGCATGGTGCCGCAAAAGACAGCTGGTTTGCACACCTCGCCTTTGAAATACCTGGCGAGAACACATCCAACGAGTGGCAGGAGGCTGTGAGCGATGAGGAATATAACAAGATAAAATAACAACGATAAGATTTTACAATTATGAAGAAAAGAACGGACTGTTCACCAACCCTACCCTCACCCAGATTAGCGAGAAGTACGGCAAGACTACCGCACAAGTAGCCTTGCGCTGGCTGTTGCAGAGCGACGTAATCATCATCCCGAAGACCGTTCATAAGGAGCGAATGCAGGAGAATCTGAACCTCTTCGACTTCGAACTTGATGCTGAGGACATGCAGAAGATTGCTGCGCTCGACACCGCCCACAGCCTCTTTCTCGACCATCACGACGGAGAAACCACCAAGCAGTTTATGGAGTAGAGAGCTGTGGTGAAACCTACAGAATAAAGAGGCAATTAGAAACGAGCTCACTTTTATATGATAAATTTCGCTAAAAAATTGGTTATTTCAAAATAATTGGTATATATTTGCATAAAAATCATTAGAATGGAGAATTATGGAAGAAAAATTATCGACTATATATTTGGTAAACGGTCAAACAGCTCTGCAGTATCTTATGAACGTGAGCAAAAAATACAGGCAAATAGCGACCGAAGCGATATTCGAGTGTTTGAGACTGGGATATCCCCTCAACGACATGGAAATATCAGGCAAAGCTCGCGAGCTGCTGAGGAAGAGGAATGTAATAGGTTGATCAGTATTGCCAAGGAGAATAACTTATACATAGATAAGGCAGATTGGGATAAATTCGGCAATCGACGGATGATTCCAACAGGGGAAAGTATTGTCTTTTTGAGCAAGGACGGAAGTGTCTTCACAAAGATGAAATCTCCATTTTCCAAGGCTCCTTTAAAACAAACTCATCCGGAGGATATTATCTACGAGCATCTGATACACAACATGTTATTTCCTAGTACCAGATACAGGTTCATCGGAATTTCAGAAGATATCAAAGGAATCAGAATCGTCTTGCAGCAAAAGAACATATCATCTATGTTTAGAGTTCCTACCCACAAAATGATAGACGACTATCTCCGAAATGTATTGGGATTAACTAAGGAAGACAAGTATTTCTATGGTAATGAATATTTGGCAATAACGGATATTTCGAATCTTAGTGACAATGTTCTTTGCAACGAAAATGGAAAGTTATTTTTCATTGATCCCATCATCAGATTGAAAAGACCTGCTCAGGAAGTATGGGATTATCTCTATAATTCGAGATGTATATAGAGATTGGATGGTAAATAATTATAACACAAGATACTTCTACATATTACGTTTGGATAGGTGGCTCATGTGATTATGACCATAAAGAGCGAGCTGGTGGTGCTGCCGTTGTGATTGAGCATAACGGCAATATCATCAGCCGTGATGTAATCGGTCTCGTCTGTATTCAATATATATTCACAACCAGAATGGCTAAACAGTTGGCTTTTTGGAAAGTGTAGTAGGTTCCACCCTTCTCTCTCCCATCATAGAAAGCTATGAGAAGGGACGCATTCTCAACCATGAACTCGTCTCGGTCAAGAAAACATCGGGTGTAATAGTATTCTGAAAGGATGATCACCTCATCTGCTGAAGCCATCAATCCATCATAAACCATCCTGTCGCTGGGCTAGAAACTATCTGCCTGACCTCAGAAAGGATGCAAGCATGACTTTCGCAAGTTCGGATAATTACATGATAAATATCGCTAAAAGTTGGTTATTTCGAAATAAATGGTGTATCTTTGCACAAAAACATTTACAAGCAAAACACAACATGCAGATATTATTAGCAAACGCCAAGATAATGTTCGGCAAGGCGGACAGAAAGCCCATCTCCACCCCACTCTTCCAGACCGTGGCAGACACTCTGGCTGCGGAAATGGCAAAGATGGACGTTGAGGATTTGGCTCGACAGCTGGATTGCAGCAAGAAGATAGCGGCAGAGAACTGGCAACGATACCACAACTTCATGGCAGCCGAGAAGATGCCTGCCCTGCTTACCTACAACGGTCAGGCATACAAGCATCTGCGTGCCGACACCTTGAGCGACGAGGCATTGGAGTATGCCCAGAAGCATCTCTGGATAACGTGTTTCCTCTATGGTCTGCTTCGCCCTATGGACGGCATTGTGCCCTATCGTATGGAGCATTGCGTCACGATAGAAGCCACAAACGACAAGCCCATTAATCAGTTCTGGAAAGACCGGCTGACGGATGTACTAATAGATAGCGTGAAGGCAGACGACGGCATCCTCCTGCATCTATCCACGGAGGAATATGAACATCTGTTCGACTGGAAGAGGGTTTGCAAAGAAGTGACGGTCGTACAGCCTCTCTTCTATGTGAGGCAGAAAGACGGCAGACTGAAGATGCAAGCAGTTTGGGCAAAGTCGTGCCGTGGAGCTATGGTACGCTTCATTCTTAACAACCGCCTCGTCACTCCCGAAGAACTTTCTGCTTTCAATTACGAAGGCTTTGAATACGCTCCGCTATTAGGCGATGCGAACAATCCGCATTTCGTAAGAGAATTTATCAAATAAAATACTATGAAACTAAACAAAATACATCATGTAGCCGTGATTTGCTCTGACTATGAGCAATCTAAGTATTTCTATACAGAAGTGTTGGGCTTGAAGATCGTGAGTGAAAATTATCGTAAGGATAGAACTGTACGAAAAGTGAAGAATCATCACTTATAGGTATTGCCCGACTCACAACTAAATTGTATCTTTGCATCATAACTAACAGATAAAAGACTATGACAGAAATGACAGCAACAATAATCATTGGACTTCTGATTCCGCTATTGGGAACGATGCTTGGTTCGGCTTTCGTATTCATAATGAAAGACGAGATGTCTGCGCGATTGCAAAAGACATTGTTGGGCTTTGCCTCTGGAGTGATGGTAGCAGCGTCCGTATGGTCTTTGCTAATTCCTGCTATGGAGATGAAGGCAGAGAGCGGCGTATGGTCGGTAGTACCGGCAGCCATAGGCTTTCTGTTAGGCATCGGTTTCCTACTGTTGATTGACGAGTTTACGCCCCACCTTCATATTGGCACAGACAAGCCCGAGGGCATCAAGTCGCACATGTCAAAGACAGCTATGCTTGCCCTTGCCGTAACCATCCACAACCTGCCCGAAGGAATGGCAGTAGGCGTGGTGTTTGCAGGAGCCGAAAACGGTGCTTCGCATATCTCGTTAGCCGCTGCCATTTCCGTTTCGTTAGGCATTGCCATTCAGAACATACCCGAAGGCGCTATTATCTCTATGCCCATGCGGGCAGCAGGCAACAGCCGATGGAAATCCTTTATGTTAGGCTCGCTGAGCGGAGTGGTAGAGCCTATAGGAGCCATTGCCGTACTGTTGCTTGCCTCTCTCATTATGCCAGCCCTACCCTACATGCTCGCCTTTGCAGCAGGAGCCATGTTCTACGTAGTGGTGGAAGAGCTAATCCCTGAAGCCTCAAGCGGCCAGCACAGCAATCTCAGCACCATCGGCTTCGCCATAGGTTTCGTGCTGATGATGGTGCTTGATGTTGTTATGGGTTAACAAAAATATATAGATTATGAATCCGGCAAAGCTCCACGCAAAATCGTCGCCGCTGTGAGGACGGTTCCAAGGAAGAATATTTTTACTTAAACCTTTGTGGATAGTATGCGTCTAATTCATAAAGTATAGGACATATAGTATAGGATGTTTAAACATTCATCGCAAATAGAAATTATAAACTTTTAATATTGTGGCTTATGAAAAGAATTTTTCGAATATTGATGATTGCTATCTGCTGCATGGTTTCATGCAATATGGCAGCAAATGCGGGCAATGACAAGCCTATCGCCGTTAATGCACTCCCGATAAAGGCTCAGACCTTACTCAGCAACCATTTCAATGGTCAGAAGGTGATGCTTGCTACCATTGAATCGGGAGTTATCAACAAGAGCTATGATGTGGTTCTGCAGAACGGAACCAAGCTGGAATTTGATAAGAAGGGAAATCTCACCGAGATTGACTGCAAGCAGGGAAAAGTGCCAGCTCTGTTGATTCCGCAAGCCATCAGAAACTACCTGAAGGAGAATTATCCAGCGCAAGCGGTAAAGAAGATTGAAATGAACAAGAATGAATACGAAGTGGAATTGGCAAATGGGTTGGATTTGACCTTCAACAAGCATTTCCAGGTAATCGACATCGACTGATAAAACAACCCGATATTGACGGATTGTTTTCAAAAGGTTCACCCGAAAAAATGTGATGACCTTCATCTAATGAGCCCCACTAACTTTCCGATTCCGAGAAGGACACGGATGGTTAGTGGGGATTTTTCATTTACATGTCTTGCAACATATGTTAAATCCGATAAATCTTGTTAAACAAATCCTATCTTACCTCTCATGTTCATACCTTTGCACGCAAATTGAATAATCAAAGGATAACATTTTATTTATAGAAGAATATATGAGAGAAAATTCAGAAAGTTCAGTAGCCTGCCATCATCGAGTAGGCTTCCTGGGATTGCTCGTCACATTAGGCATTGTATTCGGAGACATCGGAACATCACCCCTCTATGTGATGAAGGCCATCCTGCATACAGGCGAAACCATCAACGAGAGCACCATCCTGGGCGCATTGTCCTGCATCATCTGGACACTCACCCTGCAGACCACCATCAAATACGTATGTGTGGCGCTGCGTGCCGACAACAATGGCGAAGGAGGCATTCTCGCCCTCTACGCCCTGTTGCGCAAGATGAAGAGAAAGTGGATTTACTTATTGGCCATCATAGGCGCCAGCACCTTGCTGGCAGATGGAATCATCACCCCTGCCATCACGGTTACCACAGCCATCGAAGGACTCGAAAGCATCAGTCCCCACCTGCAGGTCATCCCCATCACACTGGGCATCATCACCATCATCTTCTTTGTGCAACGCTTTGGCACAGAGAGTATTGGCAAGTCGTTCGGAGTATTCATGCTGATATGGTTCCTGCTATTGGGCGTGATGGGAGCCTTCAGCATCACCTCTTACCCATTGATTCTGAAGGCCATCAATCCCTATTACGCTATTGTTCTGCTGTCGCAATCACCAGAATGGTTTCTGATTCTGGGTGCCGTGTTCCTCTGTACCACCGGTGCTGAGGCTCTTTACTCCGACTTGGGACATTGTGGCAGAAAGAACATCACCATCAGCTGGCTTTTCGTAAAGGCCATGCTCATCCTCAACTATCTGGGTCAGGGAGCATGGGTGCTGAACCATATTCAGACTGCCTCCTCCGTGAATCCGTTCTTTTCCATCATGCCCCAGAGCATGCTGATTTTTGCCATCATCATGGCCACGGGGGCGGCAATCGTTGCCAGTCAGGCACTTATCAGCGGCACCTTCTCCATATTGAGCGAAGCCATGAACCTGCACTTCTGGCCACGCATGCGAATCAAGCATCCTACCCATGTAAAGGGACAGCTCTATATCCCGGTAATCAACCTCGCCATGTACATCGGTGTGGTTCTCATCATCCTGCTCTTCCGCGACTCCTCGCACATGGAGGCAGCTTATGGTCTCGCCATCACCATCACCATGCTGATGACCACCCTGTTGCTCGGTTTCTATCTGCGCACCAAGGGTGTGGCACGCATCTTCATCCTGCTCTTTATGGGCGCATATTGCGTTATCGAGGGCATTTTCCTTGCCGCCAACCTGTCAAAATTCCTCGCAGGAGGATGGTGTACGATGCTTATTGGCGGAATCCTGTTCCTGATGATGTATGTATGGGTCCGCGCCATCAAGATCCGCCATCAATACATCAGTACCAGACCGCTGGATGAGTATTATCAGATTATCTCCGACATCAAGGCCGACGAGAGCATCCCCAAGTACGCATCCAACCTGGTTTATGTGAACCACGCCAACAAGGAAGGTGCCGTAGATGACAAGCTGCTCTATTCCATCATCAACAAGCAGCCCAAGCGTGCTGACCATTACTGGCTTATCAATCTGGAATTTGCAGATACTCCTGACACGCTGGAGTACAGTTGCGAGACCCTGGTTCCCGACACCCTCTACAGTATAACCATGCGCATAGGTTTCCGCATTGAGCCCAGAGTGAGCCTCTATCTGCGACAAGTGGTAGAAGACCTGGTGGCCAGCAGGAAGGTGGATTTGAGAAGCACCTATCCTTCGCTCCGCAAAAACGGAATTCCTGGCGATTTCCGCTTCATCATCATCCACCGCGTATATTACCCGGAGAGTTCCAACAACCGTCAACAGAACCTGCTGATGACCATCTATGCCCTTATCGGCAAGATAGGCATTGACGAGCCTAAGGCTTTGGGTCTCGACACATCCATGGTGGTGGTGGAACGTGTTCCGCTCATCATCAACCAACATAACAGAAGCATCAGGCGCATCGCACAAATGGAGGAAGAAAAGTAAGTTTTCTGAAGTTTCAGCCATTACGGAAGGGAATATGAATATTTTTTATTAATTTTGCAGCACTTTTTCACGACAAGCACAAGAAATGATAGGTCTGGCAGATTGCAATAATTTCTACTGTTCGTGTGAGCGGGTGTTTCGCCCCGACCTGACAGGTAAGCCCGTTGTTGTGCTGAGCAACAACGACGGATGCGTCATTGCCCGTTCCGAAGAAGCCAAGGCCTTGGGCTACAAGATGGGCGACCCCTTCTATCAGGTGAAGAGCAAGCTCGAGGCAGAAGGCGTAGCCATCTTCTCGAGCAACTACACCCTCTATGGCTCCCTGTCAAACAGAGTGATGTCGATGCTCTCCCATTATTCGCCACACATCGACCAATACTCCATCGACGAGAGCTTCTTCGAGGTGGACGAGTCCATGGCAGAAGCATTCTTCTTACAGGATTCCGACAACAAGCGCCAGCAGACAGCAGCGGTCGACGACCCCATTCTGCATCGCTATGGCGCAAGGATTTCCAGCGATGTACTCCGGGCTGTCGGCATCCCCATTTCGATAGGAATAGCCGAGACCAAGACACTTGCCAAGATAGGTTCCAAGTTCGCCAAGAAATACAAGGGTTACCAGGGATGCTGCATCATCGATACCGACGAACGGCGCCACAAGGCCCTCACGCTCTTCCCCGTAGAAGACGTATGGGGAATAGGCCGGCAGACAGCCCGCCGACTCGACTACATGGGAATACACACAGCAGCCCAGTTTGCCGACAAGAAAGAGAGTTGGGTGAGAAGCCACTTCAACATCACCACAGTAAGAACCTGGAAAGAGCTGAATGGCGAGAGCTGTATCAGCATCGACGAACTGCCCCAGAAGAAGAGCATCTGCACAAGTCGCAGTTTCTCCGACGAAGGTATTTCCGACAAAGACGTGATAGAAGAAGCCGTGGCCAACTTTGCCGTGCGATGCACCGAGAAGTTGCGCCGACAAGGCAGTGTGTGTCAAGGTATTACCGTGTTTGCCTGGACATCTCGTTTCAACGGCAACGCCCCCGAATACACCCTACGCGACTCCCTCGTACTTCCCATAGCCACGCAGGCACAAGACGAGATAGTAGGAGCAGCCCTTACCATTCTGCGCAGCCGCTATCCCAAGCCCATCGACAGTCGTCCCGACCGTCCCGAGCTGACATTCCGGTTCAAGAAAGCAGGCGTCATACTCTGGCAAATATCACCAGGCAATCCCCGTCAGCAAGACCTCTTCGACCCCATAGACCGCCATCGTCAGAAAGCACTCATGGACGCCATAGATGCCATCAACCGCAAGAACGGACATGGCACCATCCGCCAGGCCATACAAGGCACCGCCTGCCGCTTCGACCTGAAACGGGAATACATGTCGCAACGTTTTACAACAAACATCGACGAGATATTAAGAGTAAAGAACTGAACTTTCGCATATCAGGAAGTTAAAGGAGTTAAGGAGTTAAGGAGTTAAGGAGTTAAGACAAATGCTTTTGTGGAAATGAAGAGTTTTCTTTTTTTGTTTTTATCAAGAATTAGAGAAACAACGTTCGCTGGCCGAAGGGTAAAGCAATTAGAGAAGCATTCGTCTTAACTCCTCAGCGACCGTAGGGAGCGATAACTCCTTTAACTCCTTTAACTTCTGAACTTGCGAAACTTGAATAAAAATATGGAAGACAAGATAAAACTAACCATTCATGCAGCCGGAATCGGAGAAAGACTGCCGATTCCCCTTGCAGGACAAAGTGTGAAAGCAGGCTTTCCTTCACCTGCCCAAGACTATATGGAAGGAGAAATAGACCTCAACGAAGTACTAATACGTCATCGTGAGGCAACCTTTTATGTCCGCATATCAGGCGACAGCATGACAGGAGCCGGCATCCTTGACGGCGACCTTGCCATCGTCGACCGCCAGATAGAACCATCCAACGGCAACTTCGTCATAGCCTTCGTAGATGGCGAGTTTACCATCAAGCAATTCAAGATTGACGAAAGCGGAACCTTCGGCTGGCTCATTCCCTGGAACAAGGCCTACACTCCCATCCGTGTCGACGAGACCAACCGCTTCATGATATGGGGCGTCGTCACCTATGTCATTCATCGCATAGCGGAATAAGAAAGAACAGAAATCAACAAACACAATAAAGGGGTCGCTTTCGACCCCTTTTTTGCTTATTCCGAAGTGTTGCCTGTTCCGAAGCGACGCTTATTCGCCATCGCCGCCACCGCTTGGGTTGCCACCGCCTGGGTTGCCGCCACTTGGAGTATCGCCGCCCGATGGGGTGTTGCCTCCTCCAGGGTTGTCGCCCTTGTTGTCGGGATCCTCCACGTTGCCGCCGTCGGTAGAGGTCACCTTCTTGATCTCCTTGCCGTTGCGGTCGTAGCAAGTGATGTTGATGGAGGTGCTTGCCAACTCGTCCTTGATGTCGACGTTGGGGGTGAAGATGACGCGTCGTGCCGAGATGAGGTTGGTGGCCACGTCGGCTACAGCAGCCACACTCTTGGCGCGGACTCCGAAGCGCATGGTTCCGAGACCAGGAATTGCAACGGAGTGGCCCTCGGTGGCCCACGCCTTGATGACTTCTCCGGCTGCGTCCCAACAAGCCTGCATCACGCCTCTGCTGATACCGCTGCGAAGGGCAGCTTCCTTGATGACCTTGGCTGCTGAGAGCTTGCCGTAGATTTCTGTTGCGAGCACAAAACGATAAGTGCCCTTCAAATCGCCCACTTGAATGAGGGTCTCTTTTGCTTTCAAATTGATTGACATAATTGTTTAATTTTTAATGGTTAATAATTCTTTTTCATTCCTGCTGATTTTCATCATGTGCGTTTTTTCGTCAAGACCAGAAGAACCAGCAGGATTGTTTTTTTACCTTTTTACATTTTTACCTTTAACCGTCTTTTTACCTTTTTACTTTTTTACTTTTTTACTTTTTTACCTTTTTACCTTTAAAAGCCCTTTTACCGAATGGTGATTGTCGGTACGAAGTGCGAGGAGTCGACTTTGGTGGAGATGTTGTTCTCCTGCTGCTGTCGCTGGTTCTTTCCGATGACGAGACCGGCTGTGCACGAGCTCGACAGGAAGGTGACGATGGCGGAGCAGACGGCTACTACGAGGTAGCGGATGAATGATTTCCAGTTGATGTTTGTCATTTTTTGTTTCCTTTCTTTTTTTAATGGTTTGACACTCTGTTTACTTTAAGGCAGCAAGGCTCTTTTTACCTTTTTACTTTTATATTTTTCCAACTGGGGAAATTTTTCTTTCCAGTTAGGGAAGTGATTTTAGACGTCTTTTTGAATCACAATGCAAAGTTACGACATCCCGAATTGGCAGTCGGCACATACGGGTACATAGGGGTGTTTAAGGGCACATTTTTCTTTTTAAAAAATATTTGCCCTCGATTTACGGCTCTCCGAGGTAGTCGATGATGATTTTTACCTGTCGTGGGTTGTACGACTTGCTATTGCTTTGGTAGCCCGTTATTGCGAGCTCATCCATGAGCGGTTTGTTGCGCTGGATCCACGCCTTAAGGTGTTTTCCCGCAGCCTGTGGCGTGCTGTCGGGAAAGTAAAGGAGAGCCAGCTCCTTCTTGGTGTAAGTTCTTATTTTAAATTCTTCCATGATGATTTTTTTTATTTAAATTTCGTATGTTCAGAAGTTAAAGGAGTTAAAGGAGTTATCGCTCCCTGCGGTCGCTGAGGAGTTAAGACAATAGCCTTTTTGGCGTAGTTTTTTAAGCAGCAAGACATACGTCTTAACTCCTTAACTCCCTTAACTCCTTTAACTTCTTTAACTCCTCTGAAAAAGAAATCTCCTATAACTCCTTAACTCCTGAGATTTCTCCTCCAAAGAATACGCCTCCCCGAAGTCCTTGCAGCCCAGGGGCAGCTGGTGGTGCACAAGCCCGGGCAACACGTCGCGCAACTGCATGAAGAGGCTTTCGCCCGGAGCATCGCAGTCGGGAAACATGTGGAACGAGACCGATTTCTCCCTGCTGAGCGAGCGCAACGTCTCCCTGTCCTCTTGCGAGAGCAGCGTGGCAGAAGGGATGGCGATGGCCTTACGCCCCGACGAGAGCATCGCCCAACAGTCGCTGCAACCCTCGGTGATGAAAAGTTCGTCGCCCGACTTCAGACGGTTGACTACGGGCAGGTTGTAGATGCTGCACCTCGCCCCTCGTGGGAATCGGAAGCGGGGAACGTCAGCCTTCTTGCAGTAGTCGAGGTTCCGGTTCTGCACCCCTATGAGGTTGCCCTGTCGGTCGTAGTAGGGCGTGGTGAGCCAGTTGACGCCCTGTCGGTCGGTCCAGGAGGTGAGTCGGCACCAAGCCGCCACCCTCGGGTGGATGCGTCGCTCGTCGAAGAGGAAGCGCCTTGCCGCCCCGTTGAGCCATGGGTGCTCGAAGAGCCTCCCGTATCGCGAGGCATCGAAGGAGCGATGGCTTTCAGTCTGCGGCTGTGGCGTCGGTTTCCACTCCGTGAGGATGATGCTGTTGGCGTCGGCAAGCCATTGGCACGCCTTCTGGAAGTCGAGCCCGAGGTGTCGCATCACGAGGTCGATGGTTCCCATGCTCTCCTTCATACACACAAAGCATCGGCAGGTGTTGCGCCTGGTGTTGTAGACGAGGCTGGCGTGATGATCGTCGTGGAACGGGCAGAGGCTCTTGTGCCTCGCCACGCGCAGTCCTATTCGCTCGGCGACCCCCTCAATGGGTAGGTTGCGGAGCTTTTGAATTTCATATTTTTCCATAAGCACTTCTCCCCCTACCCCTTCAGATACTCCTGCGTCTTCGAGTAGAGTCCCGTCTGGGCAGAATAAGTGATGAACTTGCGGTGAACCCAGACACGGAGCTGCCGGTTAGTACCCTCTTTCGACTTGCCGAGCGAGAGGCGCAGCGCTTCCAACTGTGCCTCGTTGAAGGTTTCGGGCAGGTCGTCTAAAAGATTCTTAGGCCCACGTCGCTGTGCCTCGTTTGTACCCTCAGCATCCTGTCCGATCAGGTCGGCAAAGAGTTGCATCTTGCTCCACAGGTCGTGATAGACGAGCCACTCCACGAGTTCGCCCATCGCCTTCGTCCAAGTCTGCTTGTTGAGTATCCATAACAGACAGCCCGACTTCCATGCCGACACGAGCGATCGTTTCGACACATCCCACAGCGTGTCATCGTCCACCAGGTCGGCAAGCGAAGCCATGTCCTCAGCCATCTTGTCCACGAGTTTGTTGAGCGATTTGATGACGAAACTACCCTTGCAGATGGCGAGGCGGGCCATGTATCCGTCGAGCTTCTTATAGAACGACTCGTCGTACTTGCCCTGTCGGGGGATGCGCCCGTCACGAGAAGTGCGAGCCTTGTATGAGAAGACCATTCTGCCGAAAGTGCCGTTGAAGAGGTCGCTCTTGTAGAACTTGCGTGTAGCATAAGGAGTAGACGAGATGGTCATGTTCACCCTCAGCACCGGATTGCCCGTCACGCCGTCAGCCGTTGCTCGCAGAGCTCCTGCACGTGTCCTGTCGTAGATGTTGCGCAGCATCTGGCTCACCTGCTTGTGCCCGCCACACATACGGTCTGCCATCTCCACCTCGGGCAGGTTGAGGAACTGGGTACGTGCGCCCAGCATCTCGCATCCCATGGCGTTCTGCAGGAAAGCCGCATTGGTCACGTCCGAGGGTGGAAACCAGAAAGCCACGTCGGGTCGCACAGGCTTCTCCTTGTTGGCAGACTTCGTTTTCATCATCTTCTGCCATTCCACGAGCTTCGTCAACTCCTCCTCGTCGTGCTGACGGAAGTCCTTGCAGATTGCTTCAGTAATATTCGTAAACTGTCCTTTATTACAGCCCGAATCGGCCACGAGATTGCCCATCATGCCGCACATTTCCTTCCACGAGAGGTCGGATACATGAATTTGGCTCCACTGACGTGTGCTCCGAGAACAGGGAAAATCATCGGAACGATAGGTTCGTGCATGTCATTTGATGCCTGTGAGAGCAAAAGCGACACAATTTCCGTTCCTTTTCCCAGTTTTGGCATCTTCGGAGCGGTCTTTTTTGAGATATTATACTTCATATTAATCTATTTGTTTCTTGTTAAATAATTGATTATTAGCCTTTTAGAGAAGAAGTCAAGTGATCTGCTGTTTCAGTTTCAGTTGTTTCAATTAATTTTTTGATGGTTGCGATTTTTCATTTTTTCAATTTTTATTATATTATATATATATTATAACTATATATATATTAAATAGTTATATAATAATAAAGTAAAGAAAAAAGAACAAAAACGGAAGTTGAACCCCTCTTAAAAATAACTGAAACAACTGAAACTGAAACAACTTTTCAGCCCCCGTGTCCCTTTTCTCTCCGAGGCCTGTCTATCTCTTCAGCTGCCATTCCACGAGTGCCGCCTGAGCGATGCTGGCTTCCTCACCGATGGTCCGGCTGATGTTCACCCCCTCGTCCTCAAACACCTTCAGGGTGAGCTGTATGGCACCGTCCTTGGTCTTGGAGAGTCTGCCGTGGGCGAGCTTTCGGATGAGTTGCGACTGCGCCCTGAGCCTTGGCCGGCGTATGAAGTCGAAGGTGCCGTCGAAATGCTGCTGAGCCAGTCCCATTGCCCGGAAGCGGGTCAGCGGTAGCGCTACGGGTTCCGAGGGCGTGAAGAGGAACTTGTCGTTGCCGTCGTAGTGGGCCACTCCCTCTATCTGCCAGTGGTCAGGCTCTCCGATGAAATAACTGTTTTCGTCATTTGTGTTGTGACTGTTGAAGCAATGATGCTTTCCGTTTTGATTTTTGATTTTTTCCATAATCTTGATTGATTTTGCGAGCGAAGAAGAGTCGTGTAAGTATTGGATTTTGCGCGCGCCTTTACCCCTCGGGAACCATTCTTACGCTGCTTTTCTCAACTCAGATTAATGAATTTGGATTACTTTTCTCTGTTGCTCTTGCAGCAAGAAGCATTGAAACTCACGTTGACAGAAAATTTCCAGATGCGGAATGAAATAAAGATGTTCATCATGTACGAATGCAAGGCCTCACCTTCCTTTAAGGCTCATTAGTTAGCAGCCCAACCTTGCCGAAGCTGAGGGCAAAATTACTTGGATTTCCAAACTTGGAGGCATAAAAAATCCCTCACAGCTCCGTTTGGTGGATGTGGGGGATAAACTTAGTGTTTTCGGTGGATATTCCTGGGGGATGTCAGTCCAGTCTTACGATACTTTTTGTGTTGATCATCATGCCGGGCTTGGCGTATTTCGATTCGGTAAATTCTTGGTCCATCATGCTGGCAATATCACGGTATCTTTCGCAGCACGAGGGTGCCTGTGCGTCTTCGAGCGACCATTCCTCGTAGTTTTTATCCTTAAAATATCGGTCTATTTTCTTGAAATCCTCGCTGCTGCACCTCAGATTGGATGCGAAAAGGCTGTTCATCTGCTCTATAAAGGCCCTGTTGGTTTCCTTTTTCAGCCATTTTTTCTCTTTGAAGACCTTGTACACGATGAACCAGTGCCTCTGTGCGGTAATGACTTTCTTCTTCAACAGGTCGTCTATTTTTCTCATCACCTTGTCCACGTCAACGTTTTCCTTGAATACGATGTTCTTCACGGCAGGCTCATTCTTTATTTCGCAGTGCTGCTGGGCTATCTTGAGAGCCAGCATTTTGTTGAAGAAGGTGAGGATATTTTCATCGTCTTGTTCCTCCTGGTCTATAATATGACTCATGGTGACATCTATTTTTCTTTCCTTATCATGGTATATTTTCCCGTACACAGTGAGAAAAAGCTCCTCTTTGCACTTCTTTACCATGAATTGTTTTCGTTGGTCTTCGTCAGGAAAATCCAGCACCAAGTCTTCGCAGTCTTGCTGGTAGAGTGTTTCGAGGTGCTCCTTGTTCTCTGCCTCATATTTTCCCATCAGCTGCTCGTAGAGCTGTTGGTAGTAGCCAGGCTTGATGAACGACTTCCGGAACCCTTTCGCCCCTTCACCCAGCAGCATGACGATGTCGCTGATGGTCTTGCGCACCTCCTCTTCTTCTTCGTATTCCTTGTAGGCGTTGAACTTGGCTTCTTCGGTGTTCTTGATTTTCTCAAAGGCTCGCTTGTTGTCGTCGAGCAACGACCAGGCTGTCTCTTCCCTGAGGATAAGGAGCAGCGAGTGTATTTCGTTCAGCAGTTTGCGCAGTATCTTCTTCCATGCGCTGAGGATGTCTTCCTGGTTGGTCTCCGATTCTTCCGTCACGAGGAATCCGAAACAGGCGGAGAAACAGTCTACCTTTTTAGTTAGGTTGTCGATATGATCTATGATTTCTTGACCCATTGGTTATCGTATTTAGGTGTTGGTTAGGTGTTGATTGGTTAGGTGTTGATAACCGGCATGGGCAGCTTGCTGCACCAGTATTCGGGTACCTGCAAGAACCTTCGGTAAGGTACAAACAAGTATTGCCCACGCCGTAGATGGAGTGGACGCCTTGCTGTCACCGTCTTCTTACCGATTATTTCCGAATTTGCAGGTTCCGAATACTGTAGAAGTGTCAGTTCGTCAGCGTCATTTTTCTTTATGGTTGTTTTCTGGTCTGTCTGTTTCTTAATGTGTTGTGTTAAAGGGTTAAACGATGTTTTCTTCGTCATCTGCCCAGTGGTCGCATTGGCGCATCACGGTCTCCAGCGCCTTCTTTGCGCCCTCGGGTGGATACTTGTATTTTTTGAGCAGTCGCTTCACCATCACCCTCATCCTCGCACGGGCCGAATCCTTGCGGTTCCAGTCGATGGTGCGGTTGCGGTGCAGCACGTCGGTCAGCTCGCGGGTCAGCGCCACAAACTCTTCGTCGCTGTAGGCCTGGCGCACGCCCTCGGGGGTGGAGAGCGCATCGTAGAAAGCCTTCTCCTCGGGCGTAAGCCCCAGGTCGCCAGCCTCTGCCTCCGCCTGCTTCATCTGCTGCGCCATCTTCAGCAGCTCCTCTATCACCTCCTCGTTGGTGAGCAGTCCCTTCATATAGTTGGAGAGGCACAGCTGCAACATCTCCGAGAAGAGGTCGCTCTGTATGATGTTGGTCTTCTTCTGCTGTTTTATCTTCTCATGCATCAGTTTCTTGAGCAGTTCTATGGCGATGTTGCGCTCCTTCATGTTCTTGATTTCCTTCAGAAACGCCTCGTCGAAGAGCGAGAACTCCACTTTTTTGTCGCCGAAGAGGTTGATCACGCCGTCGCTCTTCACGCTCTGACGTATCAGGTCGCCAATGCGCTGGTTGATTTCGTGGCGGCTTATCTTGCCCTGCTGCGAGAGTTTGAGCATCATCACGCGCAGCGCATCCATGTAGCACACCTCCGCTTTCTGCTGCTCGTCCAGGAGCGAGCGGCACAGGGTGGTGGCGTTGTGAAGCAGATTGCTGTGCTCTGTGAAATTCTTCTTAAGCTGCTGCTTGGATGGCTCCAAGAGGAAGTTGGCACCGCCCGTAATGGCGAGCGCCCGCTGCGTGTTGTCGTCGCTGAAGAATCGGCTGTAGTCGTAGCCGTGCAGCTGGTCGCGGCAGATTTCCATCTCTTCCTTCCATTTCAGCAGGGCGGTCTTGGCGATGTCGGGGTCGCCGAAGCGACGGCGGTCGCGGTTGGTGTACTGCTGCATGGCGCTCTTCAGCGCCTGCGCAATGCCCACGTAGTCGACTATCAGTCCGCCTTCCTTGCCGGGGAACACTCGGTTCACTCGGGCGATGGCCTGCATCAGGTTGTGACCCCTCATGGGCTTATATACGTACATGGTGGCGAGCGAGGGAACATCGAAGCCCGTAAGCCACATGTCGCGCACGATGGCTATCTTCATGGGGTCGTCGTTGTCCTTGAACTTGCGTGCCAGTTCTTTCTTGTAGGCTTCGTTGCCGATAATCGGCTGCCAGTCGGCGGGGTCCTGATTCGAGCTGCTCATCACCACCTTCACCTTCTCCGTCCACCCAGGGCGAAGCTCCAGCATCCTGCGGTAAATCTTGATGGCGATGCCTCGGGTCAGCGCCACGATCATTGCCTTGCCGGTGAGTTCCTGCGCCCGGTTCTCCTCGTAGTGCTTGATGATGTCCTTCACTAAGGCGTCGATGGTTGCGTCTTCGCCAAGGAGCACTTCCAGCCGGCTGTGCTCCTGCTTCGCCTTCATGATCTGTTCCTCGGTGGCTCCCTCGTCGGCGAGGCGGTCGAACTCATCGTCCAAGAGCTGGATGGTTTCGGGGTCGAGGTTGAGGTTCACCACGCGGCTCTCGTAGTAGACGGGGCGGGTGGCGCCGTCGTCCACCGCCTGACTCATGTCGTAGATGTCGATGTAGTTGCCGAACACCTCCTCCGTGTCTCTGTCGCGGTCGCTGATAGGCGTGCCCGTGAAGCCGATAAACGAGGCGCCTGGCAGGGCTTCGCGCATCTTCTGGCTGAAGCCCTTCTTCATCGTCAGGCTCTTCATGTCCCAGTGCTCATCGCCGTATTGCGAGCGGTGGGCCTCGTCGGTCATCACGATGATGTTGCGGCGGGTGGAGAGTGCCGAGTCGCCTTCTTCAAACTTCTGAATGGTGGTGAAGATGATTCCCCCACTCTTTCGGTTACGGAGCAGATTGCCCAGGTCTTCACGGCTTTGGGCGTTCTGTGGTTCCTGACGAAGGAAGTCCTGGCAGCGGCAGAACTGACCGAAGAGCTGGTTGTCGAGGTCCTTGCGGTCGGTCACCACCACGATAGTTACTTCGGGCAGATGCTGCACCAACTGGTGGGCGTAGAACACCATGGAGAGGCTCTTGCCCGAACCCTGCGTGTGCCAGAACACACCTATCTTGCCATTGCCTTCCACTGCCGTACGGGTGCGCTGCAGGGCTTTGCCCACGGCGTAGTACTGGTGGTAGGCAGTAAGAATCTTGGCGTATTTGCCCTGGTTCTTGTCGAAGCAGATGAAGTTCTGCAGGATGTCGAGCAGTCGCTGCTGCTGGAACATTCCGAGGAAGAAGGTGCGATAGTCGGCCACGAGGGTCGTCTCGTATGAGCCGTCCACGGTCTTCCATTCCATGTAGCGGTCCTGCTTGGCGGTGATGGTTCCGGCACGGGTCTCGCTCATGTCGCTGATTACGTTGAAGGCGTTGTAGCTGAAGAGGCTCGGGATGCTCTGCTGATAGTTCTTGATCTGCTTGTAGGCATCGTCGATGGATGCGTCTTCAGAAACGGCGCTTTTCAGCTCCACCACCACGAGGGGCAATCCGTTGACCATCACCACCATGTCGCAGCGCTTGTTCTTATACTCTTCCACTCGCCACTGGTTCACCACCTTGAAGAGATTCCTTTCAGGGTGGTCGAAGTCGATGAGCCTCATCAGGGCTGTTCGTTCTTCGCCATTCTGCAGGAATCCCACCTCCAGACCGTTTTGCATCCAGAGGGTAAACTGCTCGTTGTTCTGTTCTAAAGTACCGATGCTGATGTTGGTGATTTGCTTGATACCTTCATCCATTGCATCGGCTGGCAGTTCAGGATTAATCCGTCGCATCGAGGCGACCAAATCTGCACGATAGAAAGGCTCCTTATAGTCGCGCTCCACCTCGTAGCCACATTCGTACGCATAGCCCAGTTCGTCGCGGAACAGGGCAATGAGCGTTTGCTCGTATGCGTCTTCGGTGAATTTCTTGTCGTCTGCCATAATGTTTATATTTTAATTTTCGTCTCGTTATTTTTTTCGTTGCTCTTCTTATTCCGGGATTTCCAGCTCGCCTGACATTAAGCGAGGGAGAAGGGTGTCACGGAGAAGGGAGAGGCGGGAGGATTCCAACCGCAACGAAATCATCTTGCTCAGAATAGGCTCAAATAGTTCATGTGCCTTTTCCATTGAATCATTATCAGGAATAGCAACCATAGCCTCTTCTAAATGACCTCGCTTGATGTGTCCCATTGTAACCGCCTTATCTTTAGCGATATGAATAAACTCTTGCAGATGATGTTTCGTCCAATAATAGTAAAACCATTTTGGATAATCTTTCGAAGTAACCTTGAATAGGTGTTGATTTAAGCCGCAATCTCCACCACACCAAACATCAACCAAAAGCGTTCCCGACCATGAGAAAATCACATCACCGTTATGAATTTTACATTCATCTTTTATGTTACAAGAACATCTGTCGCTGTCGGTTCCACAGAACCCTTGACCTAATTCTTTTATTTTGAGAACAGGTAATGAGTCCTCGTTGTTTTCAGGAGGGAACTTCTGCATAGCGAGACCATTCATATAAGAAGCAATCTCTGTTAGTCTTCCTACTTTCCATCCTTCCGGAATCATTCCTAATTCACTATCCACGAACTTACCATCCTTGAAAGGCTCAAAGTCAACGAACCAATTCTTGAAAATAGCCTGCGCCATCTCCTCCAAATCAGCATTGATCTTGTTGTTCAACTCTATCTTGCGGTCGAGAGAAGAAAGGATGGAGGCAATGCGGTGTTGGTCGTCAACTTCTTTTGGCACATTTATTATTAAATTAGCCAAATTCTTTTGAGATAGAGTCGGAATTGCACTACCAACAACAATCGATTTCAGCACAGATTGGAAAAAAGCTGACTTTATATAATATGATAAAAACTCCGCATTCTCTGAAATATTTTTCAACACTACTAGCTGAGGATTCAATGTCATTGGATGAACTACTCTTCTTACAAAAGTAGTTCTACCCACTGAAGATCCTGTTTTAGTAATAATAATCTCATTAGGATTAATCATTATCTCAGGAGATTCGTAGTATTTATCCCATTTTATATATGTGCATTGCTCTAAGTTCAATTCGCCATTGATAATATTCTTAGGACTTAGAGATATTGCTCCTTCTTTAGAAGTATCGACTAAATCATTAGTCGTATACCCCCTAAAACCTATGCGGCCATAAATCTCGCATACATCCCCCAGTCTTACTTCTTTCCACTCCATACTATTTCCTCCTTAGTTTCTTTTCCAAAAATCTCTTTCTGCCATAGTACCCCCTTTCCTCAAAAGTCATGGGGAACTGAGAGTTTTCGTCCATTGCATCATACTCCTCCCTCAAGTCTTGAAGATGGTCGTTTTGTTGCTTTTGATAGAAATGTTCTTGGTCTTTTTTTTGTAAGTTATAGAAATGTTCTTGGTCATTCTTTTGCATGTAGTAGTATTTCTCTTGCTCTTTCTTCTGTTTGCGGTAAATCCAAAAAGGCACTATTACAGACGCCACTACAGCCAACAAAGAGAAAAGTCCAGAATATTCATTTAAAAATTCCATACTTTACACCTCCCATCCAATTTTCTTCAACTGCAATCTGATTTCCTCTTCCTGCTTCTTGCTTTCCTCAAACAGCTGTTTCAACTCACCAGAGAGAGTTTTCATTTTCTCCTCAAATGGCACTCCGTCGCCTTCGTCTTCGGCGATTCCTACGTATCTTCCAGGAGTCAGAATGAAGTCCTGAGCAGCAATCTGCTCGGTGGTGCATACGGCACAGAAACCCTTTTCATCCTCCAAGGTTCCCTGCTGGAACGCATGGAAGGTGTCGGTAATCTTCTTGATATCCGTATCAGGCATCAGCTCACGAAGCTTACGGGTTACCATCGTGCCTAAGTTGCGGGCATCGATAAACACGGTCTTGCCCTTCTGCGCCTTGTTGCGACTGATAAACCAAAGACTTACAGGAATACCCGTACTGTAGAACAGCTGCGAAGGCAAAGCCACGATTCCCTCTACCAGGTCGGCTTCGATGATGGCTTGGCGAATCTGTCCCTCGCCGCCACTCTGACTCGAAAGCGCACCATTCGCCAGCACCAAACCTATCTTTCCGTTAGGTGCCAGATGGTGAATCATGTGCTGCATCCACGCAAAGTTGGCGTTGCCAGCTGGTGGCAAACCAAACTGCCAGCGCACGTCTTCCTGAAGCGCACTCTGTCCCCAGTCGCTGAGATTGAAAGGAGGATTGGCAAGAATGAAATCAGCCTTCAGCGTAGGGTGCTGGTCATCATAGAATGTGTCGGCAAAGACTTTTCCTAAGTTCGCATCCAAGCCACGGATGGCAAGGTTCATGTGTGCCATCTTCCAAGTATCTGGGTTGGCCTCCTGACCATAGATACTGATTTTACGCAGGTTTCCCTTGTGACGCTCTATAAACTTGGCGCTCTGCACAAACATACCGCCGCTTCCGCAGCAAGGGTCATAGACTCTGCCCTCGTAAGGCTCCAGAATCTCTACCAGCGTGCGGACGATGCAGGAAGGCGTATAGAACTCGCCACCATTCTTGCCCTCCAGGCTGGCAAACTGCTGCAGACAGTATTCGTAGGTTCTGCCCAGCAAGTCTTTCTCCTCGCCAGCATCGTGCATTTCTATGTTCGTAAAGAGATCTACCACATCGCCCAGACGGCGCTTGTCCAGCTCAGGACGGGCGAAATTCTTAGGCAGAATGCCCTTCAATCTTTCGTTCTCACGCTCTATGGCGGTTAGCGCTTCATCTATCACAATGCCTATTTCGGGTGTATGTGCAGCAGCGCTAATCTTGCTCCATCGGGCTTCAGCAGGCACGAAGAAGATGTTCTCGGCAGTGTATTCGTCCTTGTCTTCCGGGTCGGCGTATTCGTCGCCCTGCAGCTCCTGGAACTTCTGTTCGAAGCGGTCGCTGATGTATTTCAGAAAGATGAGTCCGAGCACCACGCCCTCGTATTGCGAAGCGCTGAGGTTGCCACGCAGAATGTCGGCTGCCTTCCATATTTTCTCTTCAAAACCAATGCTGATAGTATCTTGTTTCTTTGCCATAGTGCCTTATTTCGTTTTGAGCACAAGTCGCCAGCCCTCGCTCTGAAGGATGAGGGAGTCGGTTGTACGGGTTATCTTAAAAATGGTGTTGCCGATTTTGATTTCATCGCCCTCGAGGGTGTAGGCGATTTGTCCCAAGGGAATAATCTCGTACTCCGTCTTCGTCACCTTGCCCGTATCGTCGAAATGGTTGACGGTCTCGCCCTGAGTGAAGATGATGTTGCCGTCGGCAAACTGGGCGAAGGTGTCCGATTCCCTCATGTCAATCCAAAAACCGCCGAAGCTCTGACAAGCCTCGGTCACCTCCCATTCCTGGGCGCTGAGCAGCGACTGGTAGTCTACGGCCTCGGTGCCGTCGTCCGTGTCGGAAGAGCAGGAAGTGAGGACGGGTACTGAGAACACAAAAAGGACGACTGCCACCGCTGTGAAGAAGGATGACAGTCGCCCTTTGGCGTGCGAAAAATATGCATGAATGGTTCGGGTTAATCTTGATGGCTCAAAATTACCCCCCCGAATAACTGACAGATGGTTAATGATTTATTAGTTTTCATACCTTTATTTTTATTGTCGCCACTGCTTCGTAGTGAATTTCACAGCAGCCTTTTGTTGTAAAATATTTCTCGCAAAAGTAATATTTCTTTTTCAAATTATCGTCTTTATTACTTTCTTTAACTTATTTTTTGTGTTTTCCGCCCCTGCCACCAAACAGATTTGTCCCCAAATCGCCCTCCCCGACATCCGCCTGTCCGAGCTCCTTGATGATTCGCATGACGAGTGCTTTGCATACTGGACAAAGTGGGAGGAGTGAAGCCAGCGATTTTCAATTCCGCTATGCGCCGGTAACTTTGGGTTCAGGGCGTGAGAATTTAATAGGATTCTTGATGACAATCTATCATTTTTCTATGTTTTTGCTTGGTAGTTTCAGAATTAAAACGTAATTTTGCTGATGAAAATCAATTAATTTTAAAATAAGGATTAAATATGGATACTTCAGTTATAAATAATCCTCAGCTTTTAGTAACAGTAACCGACCCTACTATGTTGACAAAGTTGAAAAACGCCATTAAAATGTTGAATGGTGTTAGTTCTATTTCTGTTTTGAAGCCAAAGAAGACAGGACTGGAATTAGCCGAAGAGGACAAGGCAAAAGGCAGAGTTACCCACTGGAATTCCGTCGACGAAATGTTTAACTCTATTTTAGGTGAATAATGTATAAACTTGGAACGACCAAAAGATTTGACAAGGCACTAAAGCTTTGTCAAAAACGAGGCTATCCCATAACAGAACTTAAAAAAGCTATAGCTCTATTGGTAGAAAACGGAAACCTGCCATCAGAATATAAACCACATATTCTTCATGGCAACCATGAAGGTACAAGTAGATAATGTTAAACTACCTCCTTTTCAGCAGCACGAAGATGATGACGGGGGCACCAAGAAGTGGGGTGACTGCTCCGAGGGGAATCATGCCGTTCTGGGTGGGAAGGGCGCAAAGCCAGTTGCACAGCAGGGCGATGACCGAACCCAAGAGCATCGTGGAGGGCAAGAGAACACGATGGTTCTCGGTCGTGACGAAGAGACGCGCGATGTGGGGCGTGGCCAAACCGATGAAGGCGATGGGTCCACAGAAGGCGGTGACCGTGGCGGTGAGAACGCCTGTGACAAGGAGCAGCAGAAGACGGAGCTTGCGGGTGTCATAACCCAGGTTCTCTGCATACAGCTCGCCCAAGAGAAAGGCATTGAGAGGCTTGACAAGCGCCAAAGCCGCCAGGAGGAAAAGACCGATCACCACGGCTGCCACAGGGATGCTGGAGAGCGAGACGTTGCCGAAACTGCCCATTCCCCAGACGGTGTAAGACTTCACGCCCTCGCTCGTGGCAAAGAAGTTGAGCAGCGTGATGGCGCTGTTGGCCAGATAACCGATCATCAAACCGATGATGAGCAGCATGGTGCTGCTGCGCACTACAGCCGAAAGGGCCGAGATGAGCGCCGTCACCGCCAAGGCGCCCACCAAAGCCGAAAACAATACCGCCGCATAACCCGCCAGGGAGAGGGAGCCTGCCGACAGACTGCCGCCCATGCCCAACATGACGACTGCCACCGCAAGGGCTGCTCCGCTGTTGATGCCAAACACATCGGGACCCGCCAAAGGATTGCGGAAGGTGGTTTGCAACAGGAGTCCGCTAACAGCAAGAGCCGCTCCTCCCATCAGCGCCATAATGGCCTGAGGCAGTCGCGACTCTATGATGATGAAGCGCCAGGTGTCGGACGCTTCTCCCGTAACGTTTCCTGTAAGAACTGCCCATACGTCGGCCAGGGGAATGCTGACGCTTCCCATGGCGAGGTTGAGCACGAAGAGCACAACCAGCAACAGGGTTGCAGCCGTAAGGGCGACAATGGTTTGGGGACTTTTCATAAATGGAGCTTTGAGTCTTTTGAAAATGTTACGACTGCAAAGTTACATTTTTTCCTGCAACCGGCAAAAAATTTATTGAAGTTTCGAATGGCTTTTTATCCATCTCCACACCAAGGCGACGCCTGGAATGATGCAGACCACGAGGTCGGCAAGTCCTGCTGCTGCCATCATGCTCGCATCGGCATGAAGCGTGGTGTAAGACTCGGTAGGAATCAGAACGCCCTGAAACACAACGGCGTAGACCAGGAAGACAAGCAGCTCGCGGGTTGTTGCCTTGCTGTGATAATCGAAACTGCTGTGGATGGTGTGAAAAATGCTTTTCACAGCCTCAGCTACGTACTTCTGAAAGCCAAACTCGGGCATTCTCCATCCCGTACTGCCCCACTCTGCGTTTGCGTTGCCAAGATTCATGTTGGCTTGATTCATTGTCAGTTCCATAAGCCTAATCATTTAATTCATGTTTCTTTTTTCTGATGCAAAAGTACAAGAGCCATATTACACCATGATGTAGAACGTGTTACAATCGTGTGACATTTTTATCGGGAGGTTCGCAAAAAAGCACGCCCTGTAAGGTAGGGCGTGCTGATTGTGTCCCTTACAGGTTGACCTTAATACCTGCGTTGATCTTCACACCATAGTACTCCACTTGCATGGTGCGGTTCTTCTCACCCTGATAGTAGCGCAAAGGCTGGTTGAGCAGGTTGTTGGCGTTGGCGTAGACTGTAAACTTCTGCTTCTTTCCCCAGGTGTAGCTGGCGTTGAGGTCGAGATAGTTCACGTTGTCGTAGTAGCGGTCGAGAGCACGGCTGGTGCTCATCTGGTCGATGAACGAAGAAGCGAAGTTGTAAGACAGACGGAGGCTCAGTCCACACTTCTCGAAGAAGAGCGAGGCATTGGCAGTATGCTCAGGCGAGCCAGCCACCTTCACGTCGTCGCCGTCCTCGATGCCGAGGCGCTCGTTGAAGTTGCGCGTGGTGCTGTGAGTGTAGGTGTAGTTGCCGTAGAAGCCGAGGCATTTCAGGGCTGGTGTGATGAAACCGAAGTCGCGCTGATAAGCCACTTCCACACCATACACACGGGCGTCGTAGGCGTTGATGTTCTGAGTCACCGCAAACTGCTTGTCGGCATTGTCGCCCGAGAGTCCGAGGTCGCTGCCCAAGTATTTGTTGGAAGCCCACTCCACGTTCACGTTCTTGATGTCCTTATAGAAGAGTCCCAAGCTCACCAGTCCCACACTCTTGAAGTAGTGGTCGGCAGAGAGGTCGATGTTGAGCGCTCTTGCTGGCTTGGTGTTAGGATCGCCGATGGTAGCCTCCTCGTCGGCAATATTGAAGGTCTTGTTGGCGATAAGTGCCGAATACTTAGGACGCGAGATGGTCTTGGTGATGGAGGCTCTGAGGCTTCCGTCGTCCGAGTATTTGTACTTCAGCAAGAGGCTTGGCAGGAGGTCTGTATAGTGACTCTTGATGTCGCCGGTGGGCTTCATGGTTGGGTCGCCGTCCTCGGGAATGTCCACATTGTAGCCGCTGGTCTTCAGGTCGGTACGCTCCACGCGCAGACCCAGGGTGGCTGAGAGTTTCTTGCCTATCTTCTGGTCGAAGCGCAGGTAACCGGCTGTTATCTGCTCGCGAATCTTATAGTTGCCGGCTTCCTCCTCGTAGTTCTCTGTTCCCTCATACTGGCTGAAGTCGATTTTGCCCAACGTGCCGATCGAGATGAATGGCGAGTTGGCAGGATACTGACTACCAGGCATGAAGCCGTCGCGAATCTGCAGCGAGGTGTTGCTGCGCCAGTCGTCGCCCAGCACCTCCTCGGGGTCGTAGTCGAAGAATGAGGTGGTGCGCTTCTTGTCCTTGCTGGTGTACTTGGCGCCAAACTTCAGGGTGTTGCCGTAGAGACCCTTGCAGAGCGGCAGGGTGAAGTTGAGTCGTCCCTTCCACTCGTTCTCCACGATGTCCTGGTTGGAGTTGTTGAGCTCGTCGAGCACCCAGTGGCTGTCGTCGAGTGATGGGAGCGATTTGGCGTAGTAAGGCTGCTTGTCACCCACGTCCTGGAAGCCGTCGCCGAAGTCGATGAACTCGGTTTCACTCTTACCATATTTATATTTATAGGAAGCATAGCGCTCGTTGGGTCGCTCCTCGGTGGCTCGCGAGTAGCTGGCAGCCCAGTCCATCTTCAGGTTGCCCAGCTGGTGCTCTCCGTCGAGGGTGTAGTCCATGGTCTGCTGCAACTCCAGTCGGGCGTTCTTCTGGTCGGACGAGCCCGCCTTGGTCTGGAACACGACGCTCTGCTTGGAAGCCTTGCTGTTCAGCTTCTTGTAGCTGATGCGGTAACGGTTCTCCCAGTCGCTGCGACGATTGTAAATGCCCTTGAACGAAATCTTGTGCAGGGGGTTGAACTTATAGTCTAAAGCCAGGGAGTAGCTCTGACGCTCACGGGTGACGTAGTACTGGCGCACCTGAGCCTCCTTGAGCTCTATCTCCTTGTCGTCGTTCTCCTCGTATTCGAACTCGGTATTGTCGGAACCTCCGGGAGCATACTGATAAGAGGCAGAGGCCATGATGCCCAGTCGGTTCTGGAAGAATCGGTTGCCCCATGTTGCTGCCAGGTCCCATTGTGGTTTGCCGCTGATCCATGTGTAGCCTGAACCGACGTTGAAGTTGAGCACCTGGTGGCTGGGGGTGTTTTTTGTCACGAGGTTGATTTCGCCACCGATGGCGTCGCCGTCCATGTCGGAGGTCACCACCTTGTTCACCTCGATGGTCTGAATCATGTCGGCAGGAATCAGGTCGAGCTGCACGTTGCGGGTGTCGCCCTCTGCCGAAGGCATTCTGTTGCCGTTGACGGTCACCGAGGTAAGGTCGGCAGAAGTGCCTCTCACCTGTCCGAACCTGGCCTCACCCTGGTCGTACTGCACGTTGATGCCGTTGATGCGTTTCAGGGCGTCGCCGATGTTAGAGTCGGGGAACTTGCCCACCTGGTCGGCGCTCACCACATTGGTCACACCCATGTTCTCCTTCTGCATCTGCAGGGCCTTGCGCTGACCGTAGAAGGCTCCGTTCACCACCACTTCCTTGAGCTCGTTGCCCTCGCTCAGGATGATGTTTCGCTCCACGTTCTTGCCCACCAGCTTGATGACGTAGGTCTTGGGCGAATAGCCCACGTAGGACACCTTCACCTTGTAGGTTCCGGGCTTCATGTTGGGCAGGGTGTAGAAACCATTCACATCGCTTGTTACTCCTGTATGCAAATCTTCCACCATGATGGTTGCTCCTGGCAAAGCCTGATGCTCTGCGTCGACAACACGTCCGCTGATGACTCCGCCCATCAGGACATTGTTTTCGGGTTCTGTCACGGCGACTGCAGCGCCTGTGGCTGTCAGCATCAGGGCCGAGAATAATACTTTCTTGAGATTCATAAAATTTTCCTGTATAATGATTTTTTCGATTTGAATTTACTTCTTCACCTTTTCTATGGTGTGGATGATTTTTCCGTCCTTGTCGATCATCGACATTCGGAGCTGCTTCTTGTCGGCTGAAATGACCGAGAAACCGTCGGCTGAACTGCAGAACACAGTACCATCGGTTGGCTTCACGGGACGGGCCAGAGATGAAGAGGAGTTGACCACGTAGTCGATGTTGTCGCCCTTCTTCTGGATGTGCTGGAAGTTGTGGATGTGTCCGCAGGCGTAGATGGCCACATTATTATATTTATGGAGTACGGGCAACAGGCGCTTCTGCATGTCGAGACGCTCGCTCTCCTTCTTCGTGGTGTAGGCATAGATGGGATGATGGCCCACTACAATCACCCAGTCTTCCTTGGCATTCTTCAGGGTCTCGTCGAGCCAGGCGAGCTGAGCCTCCACGTCCTGCTTGCAGGCATCGGGATATTTGGCAGAGGCCTTGCGGTAAGAGTCGATGAGAGGAGTGGTGTCGAGGAACACCACGCGAAGGGTGGTTCCCTTGTGGTCGAACACCTTGGTGTAATATTTCTCTCTCATCATCCAGCGGCGGCTCACCTTGCCGTAGTCCATGAAAGCCTGTGTGTTGCCACGATACTCATGGTTGCCGCAAACGGCGAACCAGTCGAGCATCAGTTCGGGATGAGAGTAAACCCATTCGTAATTGGTGAGCCACAATGGGTCCTGGGTGGAAGCCACTCCGTTGAAATGATGAATGTCGCCTGCTGCAATCACGCACTCAGGACCTACCACGTCGGCCATCTCGCCCATCAGTTCGGCAATGGGTTTCTGGTCGTAATAGCCGTTGCGGCCCATGTCGTTGGTCATGTAGAGTGTGATTTCGCCCTTCAGCTTCTGCCATTCTGCAGCATTCGCCTTCCAGTTAGGATTCTGCTGAATGGCGGTCGCCGCACTCTGCGAGCAGGTGGTTACTGCCGTGTTTTGAGCCTTTGCTGTCAAGCCGCCGCCCAACAATAATACTAAAGCCAAAACCACAGCTGCCATTCTCTCTTTCATCACAGCAACGCTGTTGCCATGCTTTCCCGAAATTTTCTTTTCCATTTTCTTTTTTTTAAATATGACTATAAAATATTCTTTGTTAAATTCCGGGTGCAAAAGTACGGCTATCATGTGTCAATAAGGTTACAGCGATTTTAATTAGGCCATAAAGAATGCTACAATGTCGTTACAGGAGTTCTACAGGGGAAAACATGCACCCCTTCTCTCTATAGATACTGACGATCGAAAATAATAAGAGAACCACTCGATGTCTGCAGCTAAAAGCGCCTTCTTGACATCCTCGAATCTGGACTTGCGGATAATTGCCTCTATCTTCTTTAATTTCTTTAACTTCCCCATTTGCAAAAATTGAGTGATTATTTTGTACCTTTGCAAATTAAAAATAACACATAAAACACAACACATTACACATTTTCAAGAAAAGATGGGAGACAAAATAACAAGAATGGAGCAAGGAATGCAACGACGCACAGAACTGCTCTTGGGAAAAGACAATCTTGAGAAACTGCAGGCAGCACGCGTGCTCATCTTCGGAATAGGAGGTGTGGGATCATGGTGCGCCGAGGGACTCGTGCGAAGCGGAGTGCGCCACATCACCATCGTGGACAGCGACCGCGTCTGCGTGACCAACTGCAACCGACAGCTCATGGCCACAAGCCGCACCATCGGACAGGTGAAGGTCGACGCACTACGCGAACGCCTTCTCGAAATCAACCCCAACGCCAACATCACAGCCTATCAGAAAATCTACGAGGCCAAGACTGCCGACGAGTTCCACATGGAGGAATACGACTACATCATCGACGCCATCGACTCGCTCAAAGACAAGGCCGACCTCATCCTACGTGCCACAGCCCTGCCCCGACACATCACCTTCGTCTCCTCCATGGGTGCAGCCCTGCGCTGCGACCCTTTCATGATCAGGAAGACTGAGTTCTGGAAGATAGAGGGCGACCCCTTGGCAAGGGCCTTGCGCAAGAAATTCAAGAAGGACAAGACCTTCCCCCGCCGCAAGTTCCAATGCGTATACAGCGAGGAGAAGCCGATGCAGAACCTGGGCGTGAACAAAGCCTGCGGCACCGGAGGCTGCCTCTGCCCCAAGGCCAAATTGCTCAGCGGCGAGAGAGGCACAGAGACTGCCGTCTACGACGCTCCCGGCGACCAGCAGTTAGTGGAGCACGAATGGTGTTCGACGAAGGCGCAGATCAACGGCTCGCTCTGCCACATCACCGCTTCCTTCGGTATGGCAATAGCAGGAATCGTCATCGGAAAAATCATCAACACCCCAAACTGATTCGCTTCCATCAAAACTCAACATACGACCCCATAAAAAACTGCACGCAAACAAGGATTCAGAAACAAATTGTAACTTTTTTGAGCAAATCCTTGGCAGTTTGATAGAAATTGTTTACTTTTGCAACCAAGTTTTGTCTCGGCCCCGGTCGTTTCGGGGGTGGCATTACATTACCAAAATAAACAAGCAATGAAAGTATTAAAATTCGGCGGAACATCGGTTGGTTCCGTAAAAAGCATCCTCAGCTTAAAACGCATCGTAGAGAATGAGGCCAAGAAACAGAGTGTTGTAGTAGTCGTGAGCGCCCTCGGAGGAATCACAGACAAGTTGTTGCAAACCTCACAGCTTGCCCTCAAAGGCGACGAACAATGGAAAGCAGAGTTCGACGCCATGGTAGACCGTCACCACAAGATGATCGACACAATCATCACAGACACCAAAGACAGAGAAAACTTATTCATTTCGGTTGACTCGCTCTTCGAACAGTTGAAGAGCATCTACTTCGGCGTCTACCTCATCCACGACCTCAGCGAGAAGACACAGGATGCCATCGTGAGCTACGGAGAAAGGCTCAGCTCGAAAATTGTGGCCACACTCATACGTGGCGCCAAGTGGTTCGACTCGCGCAAGTTTATCAAAACGGAGCGCATCGGTGGAAAGCACACCCTCGACAGCGAACTGACCACCCAACTGGTGAAAGACACCTTCGACGAGCTGCCCCGCATTTCGCTCGTGCCTGGCTTCATCAGCCGCGACAAGCACACAGAGCGCACCACCAACCTGGGACGAGGCGGAAGCGACTACACAGCTGCCATCATCGCCGCAGCACTCGATGCCGAGGTGCTCGAGATATGGACCGACGTCGACGGATTCATGACTGCCGACCCACGTGTCATCAAATCAGCTTATACCATCAACGAACTGAGCTACATCGAGGCCATGGAGCTTTGCAACTTTGGAGCAAAGGTCATCTACCCTCCTACCATCTACCCAGTTTGTGTCAAAAATATACCTATCAAGGTCAAGAACACCTTCAATCCTGATGCCCCAGGCACCATTATCAAGAACAAAATTGACGGCGACCAGAAACCCATCAAGGGTATTTCGTCTATCAACGGAACGGCTTTGATCACCGTTACCGGTCTGTCGATGGTGGGTGTCATCGGTGTCAACCGACGCATCTTCACCGCCCTGGCCAACGAGGGAATCTCCGTGTTCATGGTGTCGCAGGCTTCGTCAGAGAACTCTACCTCTATCGGTGTGCGCGAGCAGGACGTAGACGAGGCTGTACGCGTGCTCAACGAGGAATTCAAGAACGAGATTGCCGACGGAGCCATGTTCCCCATGCACGCAGAATGCGGACTTGCCACCATCGCCATCGTGGGCGAGAACATGAAGCATGCTGCAGGTATTGCCGGTAAACTCTTCGGAACTCTCGGACGAAGCGGAATCTCGGTCATCGCCTGTGCACAGGGCGCTTCAGAAACCAACATCTCGTTTGTCGTCAAGAGCGACTTCCTGCGCAAATCACTCAACGTGCTGCACGACAACTTCTTCCTCTCTGAATACAAGGTGCTCAACCTCTTCATCTGTGGAGTGGGAACCGTGGGCGGAAAGCTGATAGAACAGATCAAGAACCAGTATGCCGACCTGATGGAGCGCAGCAAACTGAAACTCAACGTGGTGGGCATCGCTTCATCCAAGAACGCCATCTTCAACCGCGACGGACTCGACCTGGAGAACTACCGCGAGGAACTGAACAACTCAGACCCCAGCACACCCGAGGTGCTGCGAGACACAATACTCGCCATGAACATCTTCAACAGCGTCTTCGTTGACTGTACTGCCAGCAAGGACGTGGCTGCCCTCTACCAGAGTCTGCTCGAGCACAACGTGAGCATCATCGCAGCCAACAAGATTGCAGCCTCAAGCGAATACGAAAACTACGAGCGACTGAAGAAAACCGCCATACAGCGTGGCGTGGTGTTCCGATTCGAAACCAACGTGGGTGCTGGTCTGCCTATCATCGGAACCATCAACGACCTGCGCAACTCAGGCGACAAAATCCTTAAGATTGAGGCTGTTCTCTCTGGTACACTCAACTTCATCTTCAACGCCATCTCAGGCGTAGTACCATTCTCGGAGACCGTACGCATGGCCAAAGAGAAAGGCTACAGCGAGCCCGACCCACGCATCGACCTCAGCGGAATGGACGTAATACGAAAACTCGTCATCCTCTCTCGCGAGGCTGGATACAGAGTGGAACAGGAAGATGTGGAGAAGCACCTCTTCGTGCCCGACTCTTACTTCAAGGGCAGCATAGACAACTTCTGGAAGAAACTGCCAGAGCTGGATGCTGACTTCGAGGCAAAGCGCAAAACTCTCGACCTGGAGCACAAACGATGGCGATTCGTTGCCACCCTCGATGGTGGAAAGACAAGCGTAGGCCTGCAGGCTGTAGGCCCAGAGCACCCATTCTACAACCTGGAGGGAAGCAACAACATCGTACTGCTCACCACCGAGCGCTACAAGGAATATCCGATGATGATTCAAGGCTATGGCGCTGGTGCCAGCGTAACAGCGGCAGGTGTGTTTGCCAACATCATGAGTATCGCTAATATTTAATATTGTCTTATCAGATAGAAAGGATAACAATTATGAAGCATATTATCATACTTGGCGACGGCATGGCCGACCACGCTGTAGAACGACTGGGAGGCAAGACTCTCCTGCAATACGCCAACAAACCTTATATGGACATGCTGGCAAAGAAAGGAAAGACTGGACGACTGGTAACCGTACCCGACGGATTTCATCCTGGATCTGAGGTTGCCAACAGCTCTATCATGGGATACGACCAGAACGAGGTTTACGAGGGACGCGGACCGCTCGAAGCTGCAAGCATCGGCTACGAGATGAGTCCTAACGACTTCGCCCTGCGCTGCAACATCATCAACGTGAACAATGGAATCATCGTGACACACAACGGCGGTAACCTGGAGACAGAAGACGCCGACGTGCTCATCAAGTACCTCAACGAGAAGCTTGCCAGCCAGTATCCCGGCATCGTGAAATTCATCACCGGAATCCAATATCGACACCTTCTGATCATCAAGGGCGGAAACAAATATGTAGATTGCGCTCCTCCTCACGATCATCCTAACGAAGAGTGGAAACCGCTGCTGGTGAAACCGATGGAAGGTGTTGACGAGGCTCTTCTTGCCGGAAACAGCGACAAGACTCCTGCCGAGGATGCGGCTGAGAACGGCGGTATCCTGAGTGACGAATATCGCATGAGTGCCCAGCAGACAGCCGACCTTCTGAACGAGCTGATTCTGAAGAGTCAGGAAATCCTGGAGAGCCATCCTTTCAACGTAGCGCGCAAGGAGCGTGGCGAGCGCATGGCAAACATCATCTGGCCTTGGGGCGGAGGTTATCGTCCGCACATGCTCACCCTCTCGCAGATGTATCCGCAAATCAAGAAGGGTTCTGTGATTTCTGCAGTAGACCTGATACGAGGCATCGGCCATTACGCCGGACTGCGCAACATCATCGTTGAAGGCGCTACCGGTCTTGCCAACACCAACTACGAGGGAAAGGCAGCAGCAGCTATTCAGGCGCTGAAGGACGGCGACGACTTCGTTTATGTGCACGTAGAGGCAAGCGACGAGGCTGGCCACGACGGCGACTTGGAACTGAAGCTTAAAACCATCGAGAACCTCGACCAGCGACTCATCAAACCAATCTTCGACGAGGTAAGCACTTGGGACGAGCCAGTATGCATCGCCATCCTGCCCGACCATCCTACTCCGGTAGAGATCCGCACCCACGTGAAAGAGCCCGTACCGTTCATCATCTACTATCCCGGCATCGAGCCGGATAGCGTAGAGAAGTATGATGAGGTAAGCTGCGTGAGAGGCTGCTACGGACTGCTGCAACTGCAGGAATTCATGAACACATTTATGGCAATCAATTAAAATCAAAATGAAATATTATTCAACAAATAAGAAAGCACCCATCGCCGATCTTCACAAGGCGGTAGTAAAAGGACTGGCAGAAGACCGTGGTCTCTACATGCCCGAAATCATCAAGAAGTTGCCACAGGACTTCTTCGACAACATCGAGAAACTCTCCTTCCAGGAGATTGCCTACAAGGTGGCTGACGCCTTCTTCGGCGAGGACGTCGATGCTGAGTCTTTGAAAAAGATCGTCTACGACACACTGGCTTTCGACTGCCCTGTGGTAGAGGTAGAGCCAAGTATCTACTCTTTGGAGCTCTTCCATGGCCCTACCCTCGCCTTCAAAGATGTAGGCGCGCGCTTCATGGCCCGTCTGCTGCAGTACTTCGTGCGTCAGGAAGGTAAGGAGGAAGTCAACGTGCTCGTTGCTACTTCGGGCGATACAGGTTCGGCTGTAGCCAATGGATTCCTCGGTGTTGACGGCATTCACGTCTATGTGCTCTATCCTAAGGGGAAGGTAAGCAAGATTCAGGAAAGCCAGTTCACCACCCTCGGACAGAACATCACAGCCCTCGAGGTGGATGGCGTGTTCGACGACTGCCAGGCGCTTGTCAAGTCGGCTTTCATGGACGAGGAACTCAACAAGCACATGAAGCTCACCTCGGCCAACTCTATCAATGTGGCACGATTCCTGCCTCAGGCCTTCTACTATTTCAACGCCTATGCACGCATGAAGGAGAAGGGACTGGCAGACAAGTTGGTGATCTGCGTGCCCAGCGGAAACTTCGGCAACATCACAGCCGGACTCTTCGGTCATGAGATGGGACTGCCCATCCATCGCTTCATAGCTGCCAACAACGCCAACGATATTTTCTACAACTATCTGCAGACTGGCAAGTACAATCCTCAGCCCAGCAAGGCCACAATAGCCAATGCCATGGACGTGGGCGACCCATCCAACTTCGCCCGCATCTACGACCTCTACAAGGGCAACCACGAGACCATCACAGCCTACATCAGCGGTGCCACATACAAGGACGAGCAGATAGCCGAGACCATGAAGCAATGTTACAACGACACCAAGTATGTGCTTGATCCTCACGGAGCTTGCGGTTATCGTGCCTTGAAGGAGCAGTTGAAGCCAGGCGAGGTTGGTGTGTTCCTCGAGACTGCCCATCCTGCCAAGTTCAAGGAGAAGGTGGACAGCATCCTCGGCACCGACATCGAGATTCCTGCACGCCTTGCCGAGTTCATGAAGGGCAAGAAGCAGAGCATCGAAATGACAAAGGACTTCGCTTCATTCAAGAACTATCTGATGAACGAATAAGAAGATTCTACAGTCACAAACACATAAAAAACTTCACCCATCCTTCTTCTCTGTTTAGAGTTGGAGGATGGGTGAAGTTTTTATTGTACGTATGTTGATTAAGCTTTTGCCTGATGCTGGTCACGAAGCAGGTCGTTGACCGTCTTCACTGGGTTGAAAGTGCTGAGAGGAACCTCTACGAACACCGTGTTCCAGTCGCTCATCGCACCATTCCAAAGACCGGGCAGCTCGAGCGCCTTCAGTTCCTTGCCGTTCTTGCTCTTGTTGCTGATAAATCCTGTCTTGGGATCCACATACTTAGGCAGGTCGAAATCGTTGCCCTTATAGTCCTTAGTAGCGCAAACAAGGTCTACAGGATTGAAGTGAGTGCCCTGCGCAAACATATCCATATATTGCTTGTTGTTCTTGTCGATCTGTGAGCTTTCCAGAATCTGCAGACTCACCGTTCCGTCGCTGTTGTAGGTAAGGAAAGGTCCGCCACCAGGCTCGCCCACATTCTTTACCACGCCACAAACACGCATCGGACGGTTCAGCTTCTTGCGCAGATAAATCACCAGGTCAGCATCCTCCAGTTCCTTGATGTCGGCACGACGGCAGCACAGGTCGCGCTGCAGGAATCGGATAATCTCCTCCAACTTCTCATGATTGTAAGTACCCGAGTCGAGAACGCGCAGATACTCGAATGCCTTCTGCTGCAGCGAAACCAAGATGCCGGCAATCACCTGCTTGTAGGTCACGGTGTCGGCCTTCAGACGGTCGGGCACCACATTATCTATATTCTTGATGAACACCACGTCGGCATCTATCTCGTTCAGATTTTCTATCAGCGCTCCATGACCGCCTGGACGGAAGAGCAGCGAGCCATCCTCATTGTGGAAGGGAGTGTTGTCGGGATTGGCGGCGATGGTGTCGGTACTTGGCTTCTGCTCAGAGAAAGAGATGTTGTACTTCACACCGAATTTCTTGGCGTAGCCCTCTACCTTATCTGCCACCATCTTTTCGAAGAGCTCCAGATGATCGTGCGAAACGGTAAAGTGGACATTTGCCTCACCGTTACTGCTGGCATAAAGCGCAGCCTCTACCAGGTGCTCCTCCATAGGGGTGCGAACCTCTTCGTCGGAATACTCATGAAACTGCAACAAGCCCTTAGGCAACTGACCATAGTTGAGTCCGCTTGCCTTCAGCAGGTTTGCCACCACAGCCTTGTACTTGCCAGCCTTGATCAGGTCGCATACGCAGCTGCCCTCGTTCTCCTTGCACTTGCTGCAGAGAGACTTGCGGAAGGCAAACTTCTTGATATTGTCGAAGAAATGCTTCTCGAAATCGGTAGTAGGCACATCATAAGGCGCATCAAGGAACGCAAAGAGATTCTTGAACATTCTGCTTGCCGCACCAGATGCTGGCACAAACTTCACGATGCGGTGACCCTGCTTCTTGTACTCGTCCCACACCTGTTCATACTTCTTTACCTCCTCTGCATCGGGAGACATAATTCCCTTACCAATGGCTGCAGCACCTTCGAGACGAAGGAAAGGGAAACCATTTTTGATTTGCTCCAATTGTTTTGCTATTTGCTGCTCCGAAATGCCGCGAGCTGCAATTTGGGTTAGTTCTTGCTGATTCATGATACCATATTTATGTTATTTTTTCTTTAGTTGTGCTACAAATGTAGTAAGTTTTTTTGAAAAAAAGAAATTTTATGACGATTTTTTGTACCTTTGCAATAAGTTTTTAAGAAAAGGGACGAATTATGGACGAAAAATTCACTTTTACACCCGAAGAAAGGGAACAAACCCTCACCATTCTGGAACGATTGCGTACTGCTGTCGGCAACACTTTCAGCGCCCAGGATGAGAAACTGATCAGAGAAGATATTCATCACGCATTCATCAACCATCAGATAAGCCGAGATGTCTTTGGGCTCAATCCCATACTGTATGCTCTGCAGACAGCCGAGATAGCAGTCAACGAAATAGGACTCAGACGCGACGGAGTAATCGCCATCCTGATGCAGACCAGTGTGGTGGACGGTTACCAGACGCTCGACGACATAGAGAAGAAATATGGCGAAGGCGTGGCGCACATCATCCGCGGTCTGTTGAGAATCAACGAACTCTACAAGCGCAATCCTGTCATCGAGAGCGAGAACTTCCGCAACCTGCTCGTCTCGTTCTCGGAAGACATGCGTGTGATCCTGATCATGATAGCCAACCGTGTCAATATGATGCGGCAAATCAGAGACACCGACCAGCTCGAAGCCAAGCAGCGTGTGAGCGAAGAGGCAAGCTATCTGTACGCTCCCCTCGCCCACAAACTGGGTCTGTACAAACTGAAGAGCGAACTCGAGGACCTGAGTCTGAAGTATCTGGAGCACGATGCCTACTATATGATTAAGGAGAAGCTCAACGCCACAAAGGCTTCGCGCGACGCCTACATAGCACGATTCATTAAGCCTATACAGGAGAAGTTGGATGCTGCCGGACTGAAATACCACATGAAGGGACGCACCAAGAGCATCCACTCCATCTGGCAGAAGATGAAGAAGCAACAATGCGGCTTCGAGGGCGTGTACGACCTCTTTGCCATCCGCATCATCCTCGACTCGCCACGCGACAAGGAATACATGCAGTGCTGGCAGGTGTTCGCTCTCATCACGGCCATGTATCAGCCCAACCCTAAACGTATGCGCGACTGGCTCTCTGTGCCTAAGAGCAATGGTTACGAGAGTCTGCACACCACCGTGCTCGGACCCGAGAACAAATGGGTAGAGGTACAGATTCGCACAGAGCGTATGGACGAGATTGCTGAGCACGGACTGGCTGCCCATTGGCGCTATAAAGGTATCAAGAGCGAGAAGGGAGGCATCGACGAATGGCTCGCCAACATCAGAAGCGCACTCGAGAACAACGACGACCTGCAGCTGATGGACCAGTTCAAGATGGACCTGAAGGAAGACGAGGTGTATGTATTTACACCTAAGGGCGACCTGCTCAACTTCCCCAAGGGAGCCACGGTGCTCGACTTCGCCTACTACATTCACTCACGTATCGGCAACACCTGTGTGGGAGGAAAGATCAACGGGCGCGCAGTAAGCTTCAGACAAGAGCTGCACTCGGGCGACCAGATAGAAATCCTGACACAGAGCAACCAGAAGCCACGTCAGGAATGGATCAACATCGTGAAGACCTCGAAAGCCAAGGCCAAGATCCGCCTCGCCATCAAGGAGACACAGAAGAAGGAAGGTCTCTTTGCCAAGGAACTCCTGGAGCGACGATTCAAGAACAGAAAGTTGGAAATAGAAGAGAGCATCATGGCACGCACCATCAAGAAGATGGGCTACAAGGAGAACTCTGATTTCTACAAGGACATTGCCGAGGAGAAGATAGACCCCAACAGCATCATTGAGAAATACATCGCCGAACGCGACCACGACCTGAACGTGACCAACACCACACGTCCTGCCGCCAGTGCTGCCGAGTTCGAGTATGAGAATCCTACCGAGGAAATGATGCGACAGAACGACGACGTGCTCGTCATCGATGAAAATCTGAAGGGAATAGACTTCGAGTTGGCCCATTGCTGCCACCCTATCTATGGCGACCCCATCTTCGGCTTCGTCACCGTAAGCAAAGGTATCAAGGTGCATCGCTCAGACTGTCCCAATGCCAAGGAACTGCAGCGACGTTTCGGCTATCGCATCGTCAAGGCAAAGTGGAGCGGCAAGGGAACCTCCAAGTACGCCATTACCCTACGCATCATCGGCAATGATGATATTGGAATCGTGAGCAACATCACCAACATCATATCCAAAGAGGATAAGCTCGTGATGAGAGGCATCAACATCTCGTCGAAAGACGGTCTCTTCTCGGGCAACATCACCGTGATGATTGATGATGCCTCACGCACCGAAGCTCTCATCAAAAAGTTGAGTGCTGTGAAAGGAGTAAAACAAGTCATGAGAATTTAAGCCAGATACCCCTAAAAAATGAAAGTACTTGCGTTGGCAGTTGAAAGCACTTTCATAAGCAGTTGAAAGTACTTGCGATGACCAACGCAAGTACTTTCATTTTTTTTGTGTATTTTTACTACTCCACATCCCTGACAAGCATGATTTCCCAATACTCATAGTCGCCACCCATGGCTTGCCTGATTTCTGAAATCTGTTTCATTTCAGGATGAGCCTGCATAAAGTCACGAATCTTCTTTTCGCGACTCGAAGAGATGAGAGCCCTGAGACCAATCTCTCGCTCACGCACATAATGTGACAAATGAGAGATGATGGTACTCTGGGCAAGTCCGCGGGCTGTGGCTATTTGCTGCACATTCATGCCCTCCTTGAAGAGGTCGAGAGTGATCTGGCGAGTAGGCGTCTTGGGAGCCTTAGGCTCTTTGGGTTCCTTGGCTGCCGACTTGCGCTTACGACCACTACCCGCACCCGTTGATTCCTCGTCTGCACGCGAAAGAATAAACAGCGCTTTCTTCTTCAGATAGTCGCTCACAGAGAACTCGGCTTCCTGCTCATAACGCAGGAGCGACTGCTTGAGCAACGTTTCATCGGCAAAGGTCCCGAATCGGTCGGCAAACTGCTTCTTCGCTGTCTTGTTGTCGGTCGACACATTCGTCTTCTTCAGCAGGTCAGTCAGTATGCCAGTCTTTTGCCAGAAGTATTGAGCAGCCTTGTGTATGCGCTCCTGCAATGCCTCATCGCTCACATCGGGATTAGCATTCAGCATGCAGGAATACTGCACCCTGAACTTGTCGGAAACAGCAGACAGACTCTTCAGCACCACCCCAAGTTTCTGATACTCGCCTACAAGTCGTGGATAATTGCTCATGAAATACTCCACCAAGCAACGCAACAGCAAGTCATAGCTTTGCTGCAGGGAACGGAAGTCGAAAAGCTCGGCTATACATTGCTGAACATAGAGCTGCTGCAGCGTAGCAATCTGCTCCTTCGTAGGAGAAACCATACGATCGTTGTACGAATCAACGGTACTGTCGCTGATGATGGCAGAACGAGACAAAGGGCTGCTGAGCACCATTCCCTCCAACGATTTGCAACGGCTCAGCGCCACATAGGTCTGACCATGGGTGAAGGATCGCGAGGCGTCAATGATGGCATGCTCGAAGGTAAGTCCCTGACTCTTGTGGATAGTGATGGCCCATGCCAGTCGAACGGGATACTGTCGGAAGGTGCCCTCCACGGTTTCCTCTATCTCCTGCGTCTGCTCATTGAGTGTGTATTTCGAGTTGCTCCATTCTGCCTTTTCCAGTATAAACTCTTCGCCATTGTCCTTTCCCATGACCCTGATCTCCTGGTTATCAATAGCCGTCACCTCGCCTATCATACCATTATAGAACCGGTGGTCAGCATCGTTCTTGATAAACATAATCTGAGCTCCCTTCTTCTGCAGCAGATTGAAATCGGCAGGATAGGACGTCTCGGGGAAGTTGCCCTCCACCTCTGCCGTGAAACTATAAACTTGAGAGGGTAAGTTGCCTAATTCCTGCTCATTGATATGCTGAGCTGGGATATTATGTGTAGTAAGCCGAATGTAGTCACCACCCTTAGGAGGCTGAAAATCGGGAATATAACGCTGATTAAGTGCAGCAAGGGTTTCGTCGCTTGCCTTGTTCTCCCTTATCTGGTTGAGAAGCGCCACAAACCTCTCGTCCTGCTGACGATAGACGGTCTGCAGTTCTATGGTGAGATAGCTTGCCTGTTGCAACGCCTTGCTCGAAAAAAAGAAAGGAGTGTCGTAATACTGGCGCAACATACTTTCCTCATGTTCTGTCACTACGGGAGCCAACTGCTGCAGGTCGCCTATCATGAGCAACTGAACGCCGCCAAAGGGCAGATCGTGCTTACGATAACGGCGCATCACCGAGTCGATGGCATCAAGCAAGTCGCTGCGCACCATACTGATCTCGTCGATGACCAAGAGGTCCATCGTACGAATGATGTTTCGCTTTACCTTGCTGAATTGAAACCGCTTCTTCTCACCACCAGCGAATGTAGTACCCGGAAGATAAGGCGAAAGGGGCAGCTGAAAGAAGGAATGAATGGTCACACCACCGGCATTGATGGCAGCGATTCCTGTAGGAGCCAAGACCACCATTCGCTTGGGCGACCTGCGCTTGAGTTCCTTCAAGAAGGTTGTCTTTCCTGTACCCGCCTTACCTGTAAGAAACAAATTGGCACTCGTCTTCTCTATAATGTCCCAGGCTTTCAGGGACTCCTCGTTCATTTCCATCTTGCTGTGTATTTTTAATGTGTGACGAAAATAGGTTCAATTATCGCACAAAGATAGTTATTTTTATTCAACAAGAGTAAGCATCGAGAGTTAAAAAAGAAAAAAACATTCCTATAACTTCTAACAGCCGAAAATGACTAATGACCAAAATGAAAAGCGCTAATACGGGAACAGCAAGGGAAGAACAAAAGTCATGACAATGCCGATAATAATCTGCAAAGGCAAACCTACCTTGACATAATCCATAAACGTATAGCCTCCTGCTTTCATCACCAGCGCATTGGGCGGTGTGGAGAAGGGAGAGGCGAAACACATACTGGCTCCCAAGGTGACGGCAAAGAGGAAAGCATAAGGACTGACCCCTACCTGCTGGGCTGCCACCAAGGCAATGGGAGCCATCAGCACAGCAGTGGCTGTATTGCTGATAAACATGGTCATGAGCGAGGTAGTGAAATAGATGCCTGCCAAAAGGGCTGTGGGGCCTAAGGCTCCTAAGCTGTCTACCAGGGTCTGCGACACTAAAGCCGAGACTCCTGTCTTCTCAAGGGCTGTAGACATGGGCATCATGGCGGCAATGAGCACGATGCTCTCCCAGTTGATGGTCTTATAGGCAGCCTCCACATTTCGGAAACATCCGGCAAAGACAGTCAGCAAACCGGCAATGATAACCGCTGTGACCGGAGCAACAGGAATAAAGTCGAAAACCATCATCACCACCATCAGCAACATGATGGCAGCGGCCACAGGAGCCTTGTAGTCGAGAAGTACCTTGTCGGCAGTCTTCTCAGGCTGGTCGAGCACAACCCAGTTGGCTGTATCGGCAGCCAAGTGCGCTAAGTTAGTCCATTCGCCTTGCACCAATAGCATGTCGCCCACATGCAGTCGAGTGCCGATAAGATTGTCGGTGATGTACTCGTCTCCTCTACGGATTCCCAATACATTCATGCCGAAGCGTTTACGCAGATTGGCCTCACCGATTCTGAGTCCTGCAAAATGAGAAGTGGGCATGACGACAATCTCAGAAAGTCCCAAGTCATAAAAGTCTATCTTCACGTCCTTCATCTTGCGCAGACCATAGTCGGCTGCAAAGCGCTGCATCTTAGCCTCGTCACCCATTATATATAAGGTGTCATGCTCCCCAATGACACTGCTGCTCTTCGCCATATTCTGGTTGATGTCCTTCATCAGTCCCAAGCGCGACTTTTTCTCGTTTCTTATCTCGATAACACTCACTCCATACTGTTTCTGTATACAGAGTTCCTTGAGCGTCTTGCCCACTATCTCAAGCTTCTCGCCCTTTTCGTCGATAGCTGCAGAAGAACGATGGCTTGGCACAATATACCGATGCAGATTGTCGAGCAGACGATATTCCTGCACCAAGTCGTCGAGCGATTTGCCACTCTGCTTTTTCTTTCCACTCTGTTTACGGCTCAGGAACACCCGGCTCAGAGGCATGAGCACGATGATGCCAATGGCAATGACGATAAGTCCAACTGGCATGAAAGAGAAGAAGCTGAGCGACTGATAGCCAGCCTCGGTCAGCACCTCGTCGATGACAAGGTTGGGCGGAGTACCGATAAGCGTAAGCATTCCGCCTAAGCTACCTGCAAAGGCAAGGGGCATGAGGAAACGTGAGGACTGTAAGCCTGATGCTGCGGCAAGGCTTACGATGATGGGCATCATCAGAGCCACCGTACCCGTATTGCTGACAAAGGCTCCGATAAACGAGGTGACGAGCATCACCAAGAGAAAGGTAATGGTTTCGTTGCCGTGCGAAAGCGCCATGAGTTTGTTGCCCGTCAACTTGGCAAGACCAGTCTGCATGATGGCCCCACCCACCACAAAGAGGCCAATCATCATGATGACGATGGGTGAAGAAAAGCCTGCAAGAGCTTCTGTGGGAGTAAGAATTCCGAAAACAAGGAGTGCAGCCAGGGCGGTAAGTGCCACGATGTCGGCCCTCACCCTGCCCCATATAAACATGGCAACGGTAATGATTAAAATGATAAGCGTTACTGTCATGTTTGCAAAACTACTTATTTTTTCGTAAATGACAAAAGAAATGAGGCAAAAAAAATCAGTACAGAGGCACATCAAGCGCCAGCTGTACTGATCTTAAGCTGACCATCAAAGGAAACAGTCACTTCTACCTGATAGCTGACAGAGCTGTCGGGCATGGCAAGGACAGCACGGAAATGTACGCCCGCCTTGTCGGCAGCACGGAAAACGATATCGCTCAGCACCGCCTGCTTCAGGAAAGAGTCAGGCACCTTACGGCTGAAGTCCTGCTTGCGGAAGTCACGCCCGAAAAGGCGCGAGGCTCCATGATAGACATTCACATTTACGATGTTGTCATAATACACATTGTCTACCCCCACTCCGTCTTCATTATAAGTACTCTTGAGTACCTTATAGGTTGTAGGATTGACCTGTGTATAAAGATGATACTTCTCTGCTCCAAAAGTCACGATGGTGTCTCTCCGAACCAACTGTCCCTGATTGAGCACCACGGGCTGCTGATGCTTGAAAGAACTGAGATAGGTCTTGTCATTGGTCTTCACCAACCTGAGCACATCTCCATTCTGGGTCTTGAACTCGAAGAGATGAGCGGCCTGTTTCACTATAGCATAGCGAATATCACTGGCGCCACGTATCACCAAGGTGTCTGCCGACACATAAAAATAGGCAGGCATACTGGTAGAGTCTGGATAATAAATAGTGTCGCCCTTCACCCGAAAGACCACATCCTCGTCATCCTCGTCAATCCACATGCCCTGCAGCATCTGCTTGGCCTTCATGTCTTCTTTGAACGTTTCCTTCTGGGCACGTTCCTTACAGGCCGAAAACACCATCAGGCACCCTATGACCAATAATATAATATTGCGTTTCATCAATGATTTAATTTTCCTTTTCTGTGACTGTGAAAAAAATGCGCCACACTGTTCTCTCTTTACTCGAAGACCTCGGCATCCTTCAGCGATGTAGCCTTGAGGAGATCTTTCTCTGAGGTGAGCACATCATCGGCAGAAATAGGCCACTCGATGTGGATGTCCTTATCATTCCAGCGGATGCTGGCCTCGTGCTGTGGAGCGTACACATTATCTACTTTATAGGTAAACACAGCCTCGTCGCTCAAAACCAGGAAACCGTGAGCAAAGCCACGAGGGATGAAAAGCTGCCGTTTGTTGTCCTCGCTCAGTTCCACAGCCACATACTTTCCAAAAGTAGGACTGCTCTTGCGAATATCGACAGCCACATCGAGCACACGTCCACGGATGACACGCACCAACTTGGCCTGTGAGTATTCGCCCTTCTGATAATGCAGTCCACGAAGAACACCATAGCTCGACTTGGACTCATTGTCCTGTATAAACTCTACATGACGACCTATATGCTGATCGAAATCAGCCTGTCTCCATGACTCAAAGAAATAGCCACGTGCATCACGAAAAACCCTGGGTTCCAACACGTAGACACCTTCAATCTCAGTCTTCAAATATTCCATTACTCTTTAGTTTATTCTGCTTCGCCTGAACCGTTTCCAGCAAGCAATAGCACTATACCTTATTTTATATATATGGCAAAGATAATATATTTTTTTGAAACGGCAAAACAAATAAAACTTTTTATCGTCTATTACTTATTTTTTATATAAAATTGTTGGCGGGAAGAAAAAAAATAACTATCTTTGCAAACGTGATTGAACTGGAAAGACATATAGAGATCCTACTTTTGAGCAACGATTGCGTGATAGTCCCCGACTTTGGAGGCTTCATGGCTCATCATGTAGATGCAAGATATGATGGCAGAGACAACATGTTTTTGCCACCACTGAGGACTATTGGCTTCAATCCACAGCTCACCATGAACGATTCGCTCCTCGCGCTTTCATATGTAGAGGCCTATGACATCAGCTATCCTGATGCCCTGAGCCGTATCGCAGAAGACGTGAGAGAGATTCGCGCCGAGCTCGACATCAACGGAAAATACGAATTGACGGACATAGGTACTCTCTACCTCAACAGCCAGGGCACATATACCTTTAAGCCCTGCGAGGCTGGCCTGCTGACTCCAAACTACTATGGTCTGGACGGCTTTGTCATGCAGCCACTTGCGGAGCTTGGCGCATCTGCCAGCAACGAGGAGACAGCGGCATCAGCCGAAATCATACCTTTCGACAGCAATTCCAACCAACAGGTGGAAGAAAACAAGAGCAGCCGACAAGCCACAACAGATACTGTGTCCTTAAACGAACAAGAGGAGGAGGAAGAAGAAAACAGCGAGTTCGTACAGATCAGAAAGAGTTGGCTGCGCAATGCCGTGGCTGCATGTATCGCCCTTATTGCCTTCTTCACGCTCTCTACCCCACTCGACACACCACAGGTGCAGAAGAGCAAGGTAGACATCAGCATGTTGAACCGTCTTATGCCTAAGGAAATGGTAAAGGACAACAGCATCAAGGCACTCGAGGCTGTAGCCAGCGAAGTCGAGAAGAAAACAGAGATTGCGGGGAATGCCGAAAGTACAGACAAAGCAGAGATTGAAAAGCAAGAAATAGCCAAGCCACACTATTGCATTGTGCTGGCAAGTCGTGTTACCAAGCGCAATGCAGCTACCTATACGGAGAGTCTGCAGGCCAAGGGCTTCAAGGACACCAGAGTACTCATTACATCCAACAATGTAAAGGTGGTCTATGGTTCCTATGAAACCGAGCAACAAGCTTACACAGCACTCAACCAACTGCACCATCACGAGGCCTTTGCCGACGGATGGATAACCCTCGTAAAAGAATAAGCGCATGAAAAGAGTAAGATGCCCCAAGTGTGACAACTTTATCACATTCGACGAGACCAAGTACCAGGCAGGACAAAGTCTCGTCTTTGTATGCCCACAATGCAACAAGCAGTTCGGCATACGCATGGGTGTGTCCAAGCTGCGCGAGACTCAAAAGGAGGAAAAGCTCGACGAAAGAGCCAACGAGCATGGTTTTGGCTCTATCGTTGTGATAGAGAATGTCTTCGCCTACAAGCAGGTCATTCCCCTGCAGATGGGCGACAACATCATAGGACGATACATGAAGAACAGCGGCATCAACTGCCCCATCGAGACCGTAGACCCCAGTGTCGACATGAACCATTGTGTCATCAATGTGAGTCGCGACAAGAAAGGCAACTTGAAATATGTATTGCGCGACGGTCCCAGCTATACAGGAACCTTTGTCGACAATGTGATTTTGGGCGACAGAGAGCGCCGCGTCATAGAAGACGGCACACTCTTTACCATCGGAGCCACTTCCATCATTTTACGCTCCGCAGATAATAAAGACGAATAATTATACCATTTTCGCTTACTATCTGAAAGAAATTCGCACACTTTTATAATCTTTTTGCCAATATTTTCTTTATATTGCAAGAAAATGCGTATCTTTGCATCTGTAAACTTAAGATTAACGTCAGCTTATGGATGTAGCAATCGTAAAATACAACGCCGGTAACATCTACTCCGTGGTGAATGCCATGAAGAGACTCGGCATTTCCCCCATCCTCACCGACGACGCAGAAACTCTGCGTAAGGCCGACCGCGTGCTCTTTCCCGGGCAGGGACAGGCCAGAGAAGCCATGCTTTATCTCAAGGCACACGGGCTCGACGAAACCATTAAGTCGCTCACACAACCCGTCTTGGGAATATGCGTGGGACAGCAGCTCCTGTGCCGACATTCAGAAGAAGGAGATGTGGACTGCATCGGCATCTTTGATGTCGACGTAAAGAAGTTTGTGCCCCAGCAACATCAGGACAAGGTGCCTGCCATGGGATGGAACGAGATCTACAACCTCTCTTCACCCCTGATGAAAGACCTGGGCGAAAATCCATACACTTATTTCGTGCATAGCTACTACGTGCCGCTATGCCAGGAAACCATTGCTACGGTCAACTACATACAGCCCTACAGTGCCGCTCTGCACAAAGACAATTTCTACACCTGCCAGTTTCATCCCGAAAAGAGCGGAAAGGTAGGAGAACAAATCCTCAAGAACTTTATGGAACTATGAATATAGAACTCATACCAGCCATCGACATCATTGGTGGACAATGCGTTAGACTCACCAAAGGCGACTACGACCAGAAGAAAGTGTACGACGACAACCCTGCCGAAGTGGCAAAACACTTTGAGAAATTAGGGTTCAAACGTCTGCATGTGGTGGATCTTGACGGAGCCAAATCCAAGCATATCGTCAACGACAACGTGCTGAAAGCCATCACGTCAGCCACTTCGCTAACTGTAGATTTCGGAGGCGGAATCAAGACAGAGGAAGATATCGAGAAAGCATTCAACGCAGGAGCTGCCATGGTGACAGTAGGGAGCATCGCCGTAACTAACCCAGAGCTTTTTCTTAGTTGGATAGACAAATATGGAGCCGGGCGCCTTATCTTGGGAGCCGACGTAAGAAACGGCAAAATATCTATCAACGGCTGGAAGGAAGACTCGGCAGAAGACTTGCTTCCTTTCCTCAAACAGTACACCGACAAGGGTGTGCGCAATGTGCTCTGCACAGAGATCAGCAAGGACGGAACCCTTCAGGGGCCAGCCATCGAACTCTACAAAGAGATCATGGCTGCCTATCCCGACCTCCATCTGATTGCCTCGGGAGGTGTAAGCTGCAACGCGGATATAGATGCTTTGGAGACAGCCGGCATTCCTGCGGTGGTGTTCGGCAAAGCTTTCTACGAGGGAAAAATCGACATAGACAAATTAGGTCTTTGAGTCCCCTCATAGCGAGATTTCTGCAATAATGAAAAAGAAGAAAGAGATATGGTTGAACAAAACATAAGCAAAGGTTTGGCGAAGAGAATCATACCCTGCCTTGACGTGAAGAACGGAGAGACCGTAAAGGGCACAAACTTCGTGAACCTCCGCAGCGCAGGCGACCCCGTGGAACTGGGCAAGGCCTACAGCGATGCAGGAGCCGACGAACTCGTGTTTCTCGACATTACAGCCAGCTTTGAAGGGCGAAAGACCTTTGCCGACATGGTGACACGAGTAGCCGAGCAAATCAACATACCTTTCACCGTGGGAGGAGGAATCAACGAACTGAAAGATGTTGACCGGCTTCTCAATGCCGGAGCCGACAAGGTAAGTATCAACAGTGCAGCCATACGCAACCCCGGTCTCATCGACGAGATAGCCGGACATTATGGCTCTCAGGTGTGTGTATGTGCCATAGACGCCCGGCTCGACAGCGACGGATGGCACTGCTACGTAAAGGGAGGAAGAGAAAGAGTGGAACTGGGACTCTTCGACTGGGCAAAGGAAGTTGCCGACCGTGGTGCTGGCGAAATTCTCTTCACCAGCATGGACCACGATGGCGTGAAGCAAGGTTTCGCCAATGAGGCTTTGGCAAGACTTGCCGACGAGTTGAGCATTCCAGTCATTGCATCTGGAGGAGCAGGCAACATGCAGCATTTCCGTGATGCCTTCACCTTGGGCAAGGCAGATGCAGCACTGGCTGCCAGTGTGTTCCACTTCGGAGAGATTGCCATACCCGACCTCAAGAAATACCTGCGCAATGAAGGTATCAACGTGAGAATATAATAAACGAAGCTAACACATAGCAGAAGTATATAGACTAAGAAATAAAGCAAAAAGAAATAGATATGGAAATGGAAATAGATTTCGAGAAAATGGGCGGCCTTGTTCCAGCCATCATCCAGGACGCAGTAACCAAAAACGTACTGATGTTGGGATTCATGAACAAGGAGGCATACGAAAAGACCATAGCCACAAAGAAAGTCACCTTCTGGAGCCGTTCACGCAACTGTCTGTGGACCAAAGGTGAGACATCGGGCAACTACCTCAATCTTGTCAGCATTCAGAACGACTGCGACAAAGACACGCTGCTCGTCAAGGTACATCCACAGGGTCCAACCTGCCATAAGGGAACAGACACCTGCTGGGGCGAGGACAACACGCTGAACCCAATCCTCTTCCTCTCAGAGTTGCAGGACTTCATCAACAAGCGTCATGAGGAAATGCCCGAGGGAAGCTATACCACCAGCCTGTTCCAGAAAGGAGTGAACAAAATGGCACAGAAGGTAGGCGAAGAAGCAGTGGAAACCATCATCGAGGCCACAAACGGCAACGACGAGAAACTCGTTTACGAATCCTCCGACCTGCTCTACCACCTCATCGTTCTGCTTACCAGCAAAAAGCTGCGCATCGAGGACGTGGCAAAAGAGCTGCAGATGCGCCACGACCCAGAATGGGACAAGAAGCGCCGTACAGCAAAGAGCAAAGGTGAAATGAAGTAATACATATATATAATAAGGAGAAAAAATTAGGATGTTGATAGAATATAAAAACGTAAGCATCTACCAAGCCGACAAGTGTATCCTCAAAGACGTGAACTTCCATGTTGACGAGGGCGAGTTCACTTATCTCATCGGAAAGGTAGGATCGGGAAAAAGTTCACTGCTCAAGACTCTGTACTGCGAGCTCGACCTCGTAGAAGGTGAGACTGAAAAGGCAGAAATCTTAGGCAGAGACCTCACGACCATCAGACGCAAGGATATTCCTGCGCTGAGAAAGGAGTTGGGCATCATCTTCCAGGACTTCCAGTTGCTGCACGACCGCAGTGTGCACAAGAACTTCGAGTTTGTACTGAAAGCCACAGGCTGGAAAGACAAGAAGGCCCGCAACGAACGCATCTCAGAAGTTCTCGAGGAGGTGGGCATGAGCGAGAAAGCAGACAAGATGCCTCATGAGCTTTCAGGTGGCGAGCAGCAGCGTATAGCCATAGCACGGGCATTGCTCAACAACCCTAAACTCATCATTGCCGATGAGCCTACTGGCAACCTCGACCCCGAAACAGCAAGCCATATCGTCAGTTTGCTGAAAGACATCACCAAGCAGGGAACTACTGTCGTTATGTCGACCCACAACATCCCCATGCTCGACAAGTTCCCAGGCATCGTATATCGATGCAAAGACGGAAGTCTGCACGATGTGACCAATGAGTACAATCACATCGACCTGACCGAAGACGGCGAGGAAAGTTGAGTGAAGAGTGAAGAATTCTACACCCTCATTAAACAATAAAATAAAACAATAAAATTAAACATTAATATAATATTAAGACTATGAAGGTAATGAAATTCGGAGGTACTTCGGTTGGCTCACCTGAGCGTATGAAGGGAGTAGCCTCCTTGGTTACAGAATCAGGTGAACCTACTTTCATCGTACTTTCTGCGATGAGCGGTACAACAAACTCACTCGTTGAAATCTCTGACTATCTCTATAAGAAGAATCCAGAGGGTGCCAACGAGGTAATCAACAACTTGGAGAAGAAATACATGCAGCATGTGGAAGAGCTCTACTCTACCGAGGAGATGAAGAAAACCACAAGTGAATTCCTTCATAGCGAATTCGATTATCTGCGTTCCTTCACCAAGGATCTTTTCACCTCTTTCGAGGAGAAGAGCATCGTGGCTCAGGGTGAGATCATGAGCACTAACATGGTGGTCAACTACTTGAAGGAACAGGGCATCAAGGCTGTGCTGCTCAATGCGCTCGACTTCATGCGCACCGACAAGAATGCAGAGCCAGACCCACAGTACATCAAGGAAAAGCTTGCCGACATCATGGAGAAGAACCAGGGTCAGCAGATCTACATCACACAGGGTTTCATCTGCCGCAATGCTTATGGCGAGGTTGACAACCTGCAGCGAGGCGGCAGCGACTATACAGCATCGCTCATCGGTGCAGCTCTTCCTGCCGACGAGATCCAGATATGGACCGACATCGATGGCATGCACAACAACGACCCACGAGTGGTAGAGCATACAGAGGCTGTACATCAGCTCAACTTCGAAGAGGCTGCCGAGCTGGCTTACTTCGGTGCCAAGATTCTTCACCCTACCTGCGTACAGCCAGCCAAGTATGCCGGCATTCCTGTAAGACTGAAGAACACCCTCGACCCTAAGGCCGACGGAACCATCATCGACAACGTGATAGTACGTGGCAAGATCAAGGCTGTGGCAGCCAAGGACAACATCACCGCCATCAAGATCAAGAGCAGCCGTATGTTGCTGGCTACAGGTTTCCTGCGCAAGGTGTTCGAGATCTTCGAGAGCTATCAGACTCCTATCGACATGATTGCCACCTCTGAGGTGGGTGTAAGCATGAGTATTGACAATGACGCCCACCTGAACGACATCGTCAACGAGTTGAAGAAATATGGTACTGTCACTGTCGACACAGATATGTGTATCATCTGCGTGGTAGGCGACCTCGACTGGAGCAACGTAGGTTTCGAGACACTTGCCACAGAGGCAATGAAGAACATCCCTGTAAGAATGATTTCTTACGGAGGTTCCAACTACAACATCTCTTTCCTCATCCGAGAAAGAGACAAGAAGCAGGCTTTGCAGAACTTGAGCAACAACCTGTTTGAGAAGTAATTTAAGTGAAGAACGAAGAGTGAAGAGTGAAGAATTCGTATGCAATGCTTCCTACTCACTCTTCGTTGGATATTCTGATTTACAATAAATTGGATTTTCTAATTTGACTATATAAGATATTAATTTTAGATTTAAGCGAAATGAAAGGAACATTTCCTATAGATAAGTTTCAGGAGACACAGACTCCGTTCTACTATTACGACACAGCCCTGCTGAGACAAACCCTCAGAACCATCTGCGAGGAAGCAGGTAAACATCCTGGTTTCGAGGTACACTATGCCGTAAAAGCAAACGCCAATCCTAAAGTGCTGGGCATCATCAGCCAGGCAGGATTAGGAGCCGACTGCGTGAGCGGAGGAGAAATACAAGCTGCTGTCAATGCAGGATTTCCTGCCAACAAGATCGTATATGCCGGTGTGGGCAAGAGCGACTGGGAGATCAATCTCGGACTGGAGAAAGGCATCTTCTGCTTCAACGTGGAGAGTATTCCCGAACTGGAAATCATCAACGAGTTGGCTGCCAGAAAGAACAAGACAGCACAGGTTTGCTTTCGCATCAATCCTAACGTAGGAGCACACACACATGCCAACATCACCACAGGACTGGCAGAAAATAAATTCGGTATTGCCATGCAAGACATGGAGAGTGTCATTGCAGAAGCTGCAACCATGAAGAACATCAAGTTCCTCGGCCTGCACTTCCACATTGGCAGTCAGATACTTGACATGGGTGACTTCGAGGCTCTCTGCAACAGAATCAATGAACTGCAAAACCAGTTGGAAGCTCACCACATCGAGGTAAAAAACATCAATGTGGGCGGCGGACTCGGCATAGACTACAAGCATCCCAACCGCGTGCCCATACCCGACTTCAAGTCTTACTTCGACACTTATGCCAAGCACCTGAAACTGCGCGACGGACAGAAGGTGCATTTCGAATTGGGCCGTGCAGTGGTAGGCCAAATGGGATCACTCATCACAAGAACCCTCTATGTAAAACAAGGCACAGCCAAGCAGTTTGCCATCGTAGATGCCGGCATGACCGACCTCATACGCCCAGCCCTCTACCAGGCTTATCACAAAATAGAGAACATCACGAGCGAGGAGCCTGTAGAAACCTACGATGTAGTAGGCCCAATCTGTGAGTCAAGCGACGTCTTTGCCAAGGCTATCGACCTGAACAAGACCCATCGTGGCGACCTCATTGCACTCCGTTCGGCAGGAGCCTATGGCGAGATTATGGCAAGTCAGTACAACTGCCGTCAGTTGCCTAAAGGCTACACCACAGAAGAAATGTAAGGCACCTTAACAATACGAGAAAAGAAAATAACTCAACTTTCTCAAACGAGGAAGTTAAAAAACTAAAATGATGATAATCAGTTTAACTACTATTATCGCTGGCGCAGCAGTGGTTTTATTGGCAGTCCTCGGATCGCTGATCAATCCATTTCTGCGCTCATTGCGTCTCAATAAAGAGGAAGAACCGTCTGCCGAGGGAACGACTGAAGATGCAGCCGCAACCCAGCCACTTCCTCCAGTCACCATAGTTATCACAGCTCATGACAACCTGCCTGAACTGGAACGCAACCTGCATACTTTCCTTGAGCAGAAATATCCTGCCGACTATCAGGTAGTGGTTGTCTGCCAGAGCAGCGACGGTGAGACGATCGATTTTCTGAAACGTCAGTCTTCAGAAAATCCACACCTTTATTATACCTTCATACCAGAGAGCTCACGCTATATGAGCCGAAAGAAACTGCAGATTACCGTAGGTGTGAAAGCTGCCAAGTATGAGTGGATTCTGCTCACCGAACCTGCCTGCATGGCCTGCAGCGAGGACTGGCTTGCCAGCATGACCCGTCAGTGCCAGGAGCCTAACCATCTGGTATTAGGATACGTAAGCACAGAGGAAAGTTGCAAGAGTGTGCGCCGGTTCGACATGATCAGAAAAGCCTATTACCTGTTGCGCAGAGCACAACGCTCCTACGGCTACCGCACCAATATGCCCAACGTCATCTTCCGCAAGAGCGACTTCATGCGCGAGCAGGGCTATCAGGGCAACTTGGAATATGTGCGCGGCGAATACGACTTCCTGGTCAACAAGTATGCCCTGTGTGGCGACACTGCTGTCGAACTGGCACCATCAGCATGGCTTCAGCAGGAAGCCCCTACCGATAAGAACTGGCACAACAAGAGCCTCTACCTGCAGGCTTCGCGCAAGTCACTCAATCGCAACCTGTCTATGAGAACCCTGATGTTCTTCGACCATCTCTTTCCCCACCTCAGCCTCATCGCCTCTATAGCAGTTTTGGCGTGCTCCGTCGTGATGAAAGACTGGATACTGACGGGCTGTGCAGGTTTTGCTCTGTTGCTGCTCATCGTTCTTCGAACCATCATCGCCCACATGGCTGTCGCCTGTTTCGATTCTCTCATTCCTACGTATAAGTTGCCCTTCTACGATTACGGAATCATCTGGCGAAACTTCGCCAACAAAGTGCGTTACTGGCGAGCCGACAAGAACGACTTCACCAGCCACAAACTTTGAGGACAATACAAGGACTCAGCGAGACTGTTTACAAAAAGCTTAAATAATCAACGATGAAAATATATTTATTCATAACCAAGAAAAAAAGGCAATACGCCATGTACAAAGCCTATATAGAGACTTTACAGCAGAGACTCGACATCGCCGACAACATCGAGGATGCCGACGTGGTATTGTTTCTTGGTGCATGGTCATACCAGGGATTCCGACTGGCACAACGTTCCAGAAAGATGGGAATCCCATACATCGTTTGTCCATTGGGCGACATCTCGGAGAGAAACTGCCATAATCCTGGCATGAAGAGAAGCCTGCAAACCCTTATCTATCAGAAGACAATGAGCAAGTCGGCAGAACTCATCATCGCCACCACACCCTTGGAGAAAGAATATCTCACCGCTTTAGGGTGGAACAGCCACATCTCGCTCATCCGATATTTCGGTTACAGCCAGCTCACCTCACAGTCGGCCATGACAGAAGACTGGCAAGGCGCTGACACCATCACCTTCACCAACTACGAGAAGCGAAAAGCAGAAGCCATAGCTGCGAAGACCGACGAGCCTATCATCGCACAAATCATGCAGATAAAAAGCAGGATGCCGCATCGTAACATTCCGCAGAAATACATCGACGACCTGCACACCCTGCTCTATGCCGACAACTACGACGAGGATGCCATCCATGCCGAACTCACCAAGCAGAAACTTGACATGTATGCAGCTGCCGTCTTTGATGCCATGACCGAGAAGACAGGACTCACCGAGGGATTCATGCCTCTGCCTGCCAGGAAAGGCAGAAAGAGCAGACAGATCCTGAAATACATCAAATAACCATCACCCCTGTATGCCTCACTCCATTCATGACAGATAATACGAGAATCAATTCCTTGGCCAGCAACTTGCCAGCATTCAGCATAGCCGACTCCATCAATCAAACCTTGAGAGAGTCGGCTAATCTTGTTGTCACAGCCCCTCCAGGAGCCGGCAAGTCTACCCTGCTGCCTCTCACCATCCTCGAAGGAATGAACGGCAAGGGGAAAATCCTCATGTTGGAACCCAGACGCCTCGCCGCCCGACAGATAGCCGAACGAATGGCAAGTCTCATAGGTGAACCAACAGGCAAGACGGTAGGCTATCGTATACGATTTGAGAACAAGGTGTCTGCCGAGACACGCATCGAAGTTCTCACCGAAGGCATCCTTACCCGAATGCTCGTCAATGATGCCACCCTCGAGGGTGTCGACGTGATTATCTTCGACGAGTTCCACGAAAGAAGCATCCATTCCGACCTGGCATTGGCACTGACCCTGCAGGCACAGAACATCATCCGCCCCGACCTGAAAATCATCATCATGTCGGCCACCATCGACACATCTGCCATCTGTCAGGCCCTTCATGCACCGCTCATCGAGTGTGCCGGAAGAATGTTTCCCGTGAAGACCATCTATGCCGAGACCGATACCGACAAGTACACTATATATAAAGAGGTGGCAGCTGCAGTGATGCGGGCCCACCGCGAACACGAGGGCGACATCCTTGCCTTCCTGCCCGGACAAGCCGACATACAGAGATGCGAGGAACTCCTTACCGCTACTCTTGCCGGCACACAGACACAGGTGTATCCTCTCTATGGCAATCTCTCGCCCGAGAGACAACGAAAGGCCATAGCCCCTTCCCCTCAAGGCGAGCGCAAAATCGTTCTTGCCACCCCCATTGCCGAGACATCACTCACCATCGAAGGCGTGAGAATCATAATAGACTCAGGATTTTGCCGTCAGTTGGTGTACGATGTCCGAACAGGGCTCAGTCATCTTGAGACTGTGCGCATCAGTAAAGACATGGCCATCCAGCGAAGAGGACGAGCAGGCAGAGTGGCAGAAGGAATCTGCTACCGACTATGGTCAAAGACCTCAGAACACCTGATGCAGGAACAAAGAAAGCCCGAGATAGAAGAAGCCGACCTCACCCCGATGGTTCTCGACATTGCAGCCTTTGGCGAGAGCGACCCCATGTCGCTCCCCTGGCTCACGCCTCCTTCCAATAGTAACATATTTAATGCCAAACACTTACTCCTTTCACTTCAAGCAATCAACGAGGACGGTAGTGTCACGCTACTTGGCAGAAAGATGGCATCCCTGCCCTGCCATCCCCGCATAGCCAAGATGATGCTCAACTCCAAGACAGATGCACAGAAAGCCTTGGCATGCGACATGGCAGCCGTACTGGAGGAGAAAGACCCAATGAGCGAACATGAGGACTCAGACATGACACTCCGCATCGCCATGCTGCGTGCACAAAGAGAGAGAAAGAACTTGGGCAAATGGGCACGCATCGCACAGATAGCCCAGGAGTATCGCAGGATGCTCAAGGTGAAGGAGGACAACCATCCTGTCGACCCCGAGGAAGTGGGAAGCCTGATCGCCTCAGCCTATCCGGAGCGAATTGCCATGGCTGTCGACAATATCGGCAACTTCAGAATGTCGGGCGGACAGAACATCTTCATCGACCGAAACGATCCCATGTCCCTGCACTCCTGGCTTGCCATCGCTTCGCTCAACTCAGCAGGCTCCAAGGGTAAGGTATTCCTCTCCGCTCCCGTCAGCATCAACGACCTGCCCACATCTACGTTCACCAATATCTCGTGGGACAGCAAGGCAGGAGCAGTGCGTATGCAAAGTGAAAGACGAATCGGGCAGCTCGTCGTAGAAAGCAAACCCATCCACGACGCAGACAAAGGACAGGTCATCGACATCATCTGCTCTGCCGTCAGAAAAGAAGGACTCAGCATGCTCGACTGGAACGAGAAGGTGAAACGACTGCAGCAGAGAGTGGAAAAGGTAAAACAGTGGCATCCGGAAATGAACGTGCCCGACCTTTCCACCGAGCATCTGTTGACGACCGCCTCTGCCTGGCTTCCCTTCTATATAGAACAGGAGGGAAAACTGAGAACAACCTCTGCCGAGCTCAGGAAACTCGACCTTGCCGAGATACTATGGGCACAGGTTCCCTACGAGCTTCAGGAAGAGATAGACCATTTGGCTCCTACCCATATCACAGTACCTTCGGGCAGTCGCATCCGCATCGACTATAGGCCAGGAACCGAGGCGCCAGTATTGAGTGTACGACTGCAGGAATGTTTCGGTATGACTCAGACACCCAAGGTAGACAACGGCAGGCAACCCCTGCTGATGGAGCTCCTGTCTCCGGGCTTCAAACCCGTACAGCTCACGCAAGACCTCGCCAGTTTCTGGCAAGGCACCTACTTCGAGGTACGCAAGGAGCTGAAGCGCCGTTATCCCAAACATTACTGGCCCGAGAACCCTTTAGAGAGCGAGGCTGTGAGAGGAGTGAAAAGAAAATAAAAGCCCGCTTCTTCACTTTTCTCCCCAAAACCGACTGCTTTTTCAGTAATTTATGTACTTTTACAAATAAAAAAACAATGAACGGAATATACACAATACTTCTCTTAGTGTTAAGCAACATCTTTATGACTATTGCATGGTATGGACACCTCAAACTGCAGCAAACAGGCGTCAGCAGCCACTGGCCCTTAGTAGGTGTGATCGCTTTCAGTTGGGCTATCGCTTTCTTTGAGTACTGCTGTCAGGTACCCGCCAACCGTATTGGCTTTATCGACAACGGCGGCCCCTTCTCATTGGTTCAGCTCAAGGTGATACAGGAATGCGTATCCCTCATCGTCTTCGCCGTCATTGCCAACATTCTCTTCCAGGGTGAGAGTCTGCACTGGAACCACTTTGCAGCCTTCCTCTGCCTCATTGCCGCCGTCTACTTCGTGTTCATGAAGTAAGAGAAATTGTGCGAGGTGGGCTGGCTGTGGTGTTTTCCCCTCCTTCTTAGCCTGGTTGATGCGTGACTTTGCCTGGTTGATTTCGATGAGGTTTGTGTTCACGCTGCGCTTTACGATGCTGTAATTAATCATAATTCTGTAGGTTTTAAATGATAGTTTAATACTTTGTCAGCTGCCCGATAGTGCCACCTTTTGGGTCTTAATAGATGACCGGCGCCTGTCGTCTATTGTGACCGCCCTTGGTCGTAATAGATGCCTCCTGCGAGGCTCCCTGAGCACTTTCATTGGTTGACGCTGCAAAGATAATACATTTTTCGGCTGTTTGTTCATTTGTAGAATGACTTGTTAAGCAAAGCAGGTCAAAAATGGCAAGAAATAGTGCTGTAAGTTACTGAGAATGTGTGGAATACATAAAATTCGATTTTTGCATCTTAAGATGAACAATCGGTAAGGGGTGTTAGTCATTTAGTCATTGAGTCATTAGTCATTAAGGAACTTTGAGAATAGTCAAAAACTCACTATAAAATATAATATTATATATAATATTATATTTTATAGTGGATTATTGACTTAACTATTTTAGCTTAATGACTAAATGACTAATGACTAAATGACTGATTTGAAGCATAGACAGAGAGTATAAACTACAAATGTGGTCAAAGTGGTCATGGTCAAAGTGGTCAAACTCGATTTTTGAAAGTATTTTTCTCGCCTAAAGATAGTATATATAAATAATATATTATTTATATATACTATCTTTAGAACTTTTTTCTCTCATCAGATTTCGAGTTTGACCACTTTGACCATGACCACTTTGACCACAATTTACAGCTAAACACAAAGTAAAGTAACATTACATATTCACCATCTGTCAGGAGAATAAAACAGAAAAAATAATCATATTAAGAAATCCAGACTTTCTTTAAAATCTGTTCATAAAAGGGAAAGCACAAGGTTGCGTATTAACAACATATAACACTAAAAAAGATATTTAACTGATATTTAACTTTTCCTATGAATACTTATTGCTATTATCCATGTTTTGATTTGTATAAATATACTAAGCCACATCGTCAAGGCATAATGTATACATATACATTATTGAAAAACAGGAATTTTCGGTGCAAAAGAACATTGTAAACAGATTTTACAAAACAGCATCTTCTTCTCGTTTTCTCTGTCATCAATTTCACATAAAGAAAGTCATCAGCGAAAGAAAACCGTCTTGCCATATCACCATTTTTCCTATCATTGTTGACAAGAAAACCTACTTTGCATACACACAATGAGCCATTAAACCACATCATTTAATGACAATTTCCTCATTTTTTATACTTAACTTTCGCAAGAAAGGCAAATAAACATACAGACTATATCATACCAGGCATACAATCGAGTAGGAGGAAAACGAAGTAGTTTTCTTCCTACTTTCGTTTTCCGACCTCTCACACCACCGTACATGCGGTTCCGCATACGGCGGTTCCTATTTTGGGTGCCATTCGAGATACGACCCTATTAAAGTAGCATACCCTGCGGAGCGTAGTTTATTGTTATCTATCGCCCTTTTTAGAATAGGGCTATCAGCTATTCGCCAATAGCCCTTGCGAGTATTACCCCATTCGTATGCTTGATATTTATTGATACCACATATGATGAGGTTTGCCACTTTTGTCTTGGCTTTCTTCCAAGCTTTCCATATACACATGCGGATTCTACGCCTTAGCCATTCGTCTGTTACAAGCAAGAGACGCTTCATATTGGCAAGGTGATAATAGCCAACCCAACCTCTTATGTATTCTTTCAGCTTTTGCTTTCTCTTGGCATATCCCCATCCGTTGCTGCGACTTGTCAGTTCTTTTAGCTTTGACTTCATCTTGTCCTTGGACTTGGGATGCACCGTGAGTTGGCATTTGCCTTTCATCACATAGAAGGAGTAGCCGAGGTATTTCACTCCGCGCACATACGACACTACGGTCTTTTCCTTGTTGACTTTGAGATATAGAACATTTTCTATAAATCGGGTTATAGACTCCTTCACTCGCATTGCAGCCCTTTTAGACTTGCAGAATATCATCGAGTCGTCAGCATAACGCACAAAGGGGAGTCCTCTGCGTTCGAGTTCTTTATCCAATTCGTTGAGCATGATGTTACTCAACAACGGACTTAGCGGTCCTCCTTGGGGAGTTCCTTCCTCGCTCGCTTCAAACAATCCTTTGTTCATTACACCACTTCGGAGATATTTGTGTATAAGACTGACTACTCTGCCGTCTTTTATCGTACGGCTGAGGATTTCTATGAGCTTGCTATGGCTCACGGTGTCGAAGAAGCGTTCAAGGTCGAGGTCTACTACATAG